>Ga0153932_1000062_pt1 | contig 72482 bp, 79 predicted proteins | sample TSNJ016MetaG_FD_102273 | JGI IMG/M metagenome (GOLD analysis project Ga0153932, IMG submission 102273) | Attine ant fungus gardens microbial communities from New Jersey, USA - TSNJ016 MetaG | ecosystem: Host-associated > Fungi > Mycelium > Unclassified | place: USA: New Jersey, Wharton State... | reverse complement strand
CTTCATCGCCGGCGGCGGCATCAGCCGCAAACACGAGAAGTGGATTCCGCATCTGACCAACCGCACGAAGGTCGTCCCCGCCACCCTTCTGAACACTGCGGGAATTGCCGGAGCTGCACTCGCAGCGAGTCGATAGTTCCTTGGCGGACCTTTCTGCTGGCTGCCATCGATGTGGAGACGTCGCGCCGGGCCCAACTCGGTACGTGCGTCGTTTGCATGGACAGGGAGGTCCACACGCAGACCGCTGGACGGCAAGTCCAGAGTGCAGTATATGTACCTCTGCACATATTGGCGGATTTGGAAACGTCCTTATCATGCGCTTGTGGCTCTTGCGTTATGATTTAGGAATATATCGCGAGAGGATTACCTCAGTCATGGAACACTGCTGTTCGCCAAGCCGTACATCGCCCCGCCCCTCCGATTCGACCAGCAGTGATATTCGATTGGGAACCCGGGCCGAGGCCCGCGAGTACATCGAACTTACTGGCGGCGAGTTCCTCATGGGAGATCCGTTCGATGAGGGATATCGCTCGGACGGCGAGGGGCCTGTGCATCGCGTTGAAGTCGCACCCTTCGCGATAACAGCGACGGCGGTGACAAACACCGAGTTCGCGGAGTTCGTGTCTGATACCGGTTTCGTCACTGACGCTGAGCGTTTCGGGTCTTCGGCTGTTTTTCATCTGGCGGTGAAGGCGCCCGTGTCCGACATGCTCGGTAGAGCTCCAGGAGCCCCCTGGTGGATTGACGTTCGCGGGGCTGACTGGGCTCATCCGGGTGGGAGCCGATCCCACTGGGCGGATGCCGGCCTCGGGGACCATCCTGTCGTACACATCTCGTGGCACGATGCCACTGCCTACTGCTCGTGGGCTGGCGGGAGGCTTCCGACCGAAGCCGAGTGGGAGTTCTCGGCTCGCGGCGGACAGAAGGGCCGGAGGTACCCCTGGGGTGACGAACTCACTCCGCACGGTGAGGATCGGTGCAATATCTGGCATGGTCGTTTCCCCGAATCCAACACCCTCTCCGACGGATTCCTGACAACTGCGCCGGTTCGCTCGTTCCCCGGGAACGATTTCGGTTTGTTCGAGGTCGCCGGCAACGTGTGGGAATGGTGCGCGGACTGGTTCTCTCCTTCGTACTACCGTCGATCGCCGCGACAGAATCCCCTTGGCCCACGGGACGGCACCTCGCGTGTCACCAGAGGTGGTTCATACCTGTGCCACCACAGCTATTGCAACCGCTACAGGCTTGCCGCACGATCGGCGAACACACCTGAATCATCAACGGGCAACTGCGGTTTCCGGATGGTACGCCAATGACGAATGCACGTCAGGCGCCAGAAACCAACGCTGACAGGGAGTCACTGCATGCGCCTTGAATTCGTCGTCCTCGGGATGTTGGCGATGAGACCGTTGTCCGGCTACGACATCCGGAGGTGGATGGACGGCCCCGGACAGTATCTCGGGTACGGGGTCCAACTGCCGCACATCTACCGGACGATGCCCAAACTCGTCGACAAAGACTGGGTCGAATTCGAGGTAGACCCACGCGACGGGAAGCCCGATGCCAAGGTCTATCGCCTCACCGACACTGGGTACACTGCATTGCTCGGCTGGGCGCGATCCCCCTACATTCCGTCGCCGCGACCCTCCGATCCGGATTTCAAACTTCGCCTTCTGTTCGCTGGACAACTAGGCCCTGACATCGCGATCGACCTAATCCGCACCGAGTTGGATTTTCGCATCTCCCAGGCAGCATCCCCCGGTTGGCAAGCAGTCGCGGAGATGAAGCTTCAGCCCGCGCGAGGAATCGACGCGTCCTGGGTGCAGGAGTTGCACATGACTGCTCATGAGCACGGGTACACGGCAACCGCGACTTACATCGCGTGGCTCCAACTCACTCTCGCCAGGTTCGAGCGAGAGACAATGGGAACGGTCAGCTCGGTTCCGTATCGAGGGCAAGGCCATCGCGCCGAATCTCTTGGACAGAAGGCCCGGCCTTAGTTCGGGGTTCGCTGTTCGCCCGAGCTCGTCGTGCACCGTTTCTCGCCAAGTCTTCGGACTTCGATTGCCGACTTCACGGCAATGAAACCATCAAACCCCTCGATCTCGGGTGGCAACACGTTTCGATTGCATCAATCGCCTCAACTCACTCGTGAATCGACATCGCGCACGTAAGGACCTGACATGATCGCAGACCCCGACGATACCGATCGTCGCTGGCCGACGAAACTTTATTCCGTTGGAAGCGAACCCGATCCTCGTTTCAGTCTCGCCAACGAGCGAACTCTTCTTGCTTGGATCCGCACCTCGTTAGCCTTTCTCGCTCTCGGCGTGGCGCTCGATGCCCTCGACGACATCGTTACCGCAGGGCACAGCTCGTTGCTAGCCTTCGGTTCGGTGAGCTTGGGACTGCTGTGCGCCGTCGGAGGTGTGCGCCGGTGGTGGAGGAATGAACGAGCGCTCAGACGAACTCAGCCGCTCTCCGCCCCACTGACCGCTGTTGCCGTAACAATCATGGTGGGAGGAGTTGCGCTGCTCTTGTTGGCTCTGACCATCGCGGGGCGAATCCCATGAATCTTTCGAACGATCATGGCGCGCAAGTCGAGCGGACTGCCCTCTCGTGGCAACGCACTGCAGCGGCAATCCTGGTGTGCGCCCTCGCCATTTCGCGCATCAACACCCCGCATCTTTCGTGGGTTGCCGCTGGGGTGACGGCAGCGGGCCTCGGCCCTACACTGGCGCTTATCGTCTTATCTCACAACAGGTATCGCCGCATGACGTCTGCACTCGGAACGCCTCAAGTTCAAGGTCAAGGTCAAGGTCAAGGTCAAGGTCACCGAGGCAAAGTCCCTGATGCACGCCTACCGATCGCGGTCGCTGTTGTGATGATCGGAATGTGTCTGTTCGAGCTGATTCATCTTGTGGCCGCTCGAATTGTATGACCGGTACGCCGAGCTTAATCAGTAGTCACCGATGACCACGATGAGTTCCCAATGTCACGTCGTTACTCACCCAGATCGCACGCGGCATTGATGCCAGCTTCGGCCACCGCCTTTCGCCGGTTCACTCTGGGATCGACATTGTCGATGATCGTATTTCTGTTCTGTCTATCACCGTTTCGTCTCCACATTCGGCCTCGGACCACTGCAAGAGGGTGTGGACCTCATTCTTGGCCCTGTGTGCCATCAACGATCGGTAGTCGTTCACGATGGAGCGCGTGTGCGTGATCTCGGCTGGCGCAGCTCTTTGCCTTCGAGCAGTTCCCGCCACCGCTGACCGAATCGTCCGCGTGTGCATCTTCGATCTTCTCTTCGTCCCAGGGTTCGAACGAACCATTCAGCGTGGATCGGGCACACCGAACCACGGGTCCACCGGAACATGACCGATTGCCCGACCGTTCGGCCCGAGCAGTGCGCCCACGCGCTTGATGTGCCGTAGGGCCACTGCGCGCTCCACTATTCGGATACCTGGAACTCGTTCGGCAAGAATCGTTTCGAGTCGCTGCAAGTCTTCAAGTCCCCTCATCCACAGTGAGATCATGAGGTTCGCGGCACCCCCTGTCAGACCCACGGTAAGTCGAGTCTCGGGAAGGTCTGACAATGTGCGCGCGACCTCGGCGTGTTGTTCAGGGGGCACGTCTGCCCAAAGCGTTGCCGATACCGGCCATCGTGTGAGGCCATGCGGGACGTCACAGCGCACGACGATCTCTCGGCGCGCCAGTACTCCTTCGATCCGTCGGCGAGCAGTCGGGCGGCTGACACCGAGTCTGTCGGCCAGTTCACTGACGCCCATCCGCGCGTCCTCGGCAAGTAGTCCCAGTAGTTCGCGATAACTACTATCCGAGACGAGTGCCGGGCCATCGTTTGTCCTGGGCCGGTTTCGTTCTATTCTGGCCTGCTCACCGACATCGAGTGAGCGGAGCTGCCAATCGCCTCCTTCGACAAAGATTCGAGTACCGGGTTGCGTCTGGGTGGATGAGACGCCGGCGATCTGCGAGATGCCGTGCAACAAGAACTCCGACAGGGCTTCGAGGCCGGCAGTGGCAACTGTGAGAACGAGATCGCGGGATCCGGTGACGTGCTCGATTGTGACTACGCGAGGATCCTTTGCCAGAGCGTCGGCGACGCTCAATACCTTGTTGGTAGCGCAGTTCACCTCGATGAACGAGACATTGAGTCGGTGCCCCGCCCCGGGCCCGGGGTAGGCCGAAAGCCATGCAGTGCCGGCTGAAACCAGCCTGGACCACCGTCTGGCCACAGTGGCGGCATCGAGTTCGAGCGCATGTCCCAGTTGTGCCCACGAAGCCCGCGGCGCCGGAGGTCGTCGGCATGATGAAAGCGGGGCTGGCGAGTGGCGATGTCGCGATCGCCGATCAACGCTCGTGGACCAAAATTGCTCTGTAACGATAATTCCCGAATATCCACTGACACACAACAACATTCAACACACTCGAAAACGAGCCCCCACAACACCCTGCCCGATCCGGCACCACCGAACCCGAATACCTCGCCGCCCCCCAAAAAAATCTGCTGGCGCCCCACCCCAACGATCCGGACGCATCGTCACAGCCGATCGACGACGTTGTGATCTGACGCAGGTTCAAACTCTTCGAAACCCCATTTCCGGCGCAACGACCGCCCAAAGCGCCGGCTGTCCTGCTTGACGTCGGCCCGGCGCGCCACACACTCGCCGCTACCCGGGTAGCGGGAGGGCGCCCGCGCGTCGACGATTCTCAGAGATGGCGTCGGATTCACGCACAGGCGGCACAGTAGTGATGGTGGCGGTAGGCAGACATGCAGGAATGGCACTTCAAGGCAGCACTGAGTGCAGCGGTGCGGTGTTCGTACTACACAGGGGGCCGATTCAAGATGCGGAGGTAGACCTCGATAGGTGGACCGTCAGGGTCACTGCGGGCGTCAAAGCGGTTGTAGCGTACGGAAGCGCCGGGCCCGGGACGTTTTCGGAAACCTACGAAAGGGCACTGATTGCGGCAAACAATGCGCTGGATTACATGTCGGCTCGTGGTCTATGCGACGTCCAAATCCGGGACGCCTACGACGACTGCCTGGTGTGGTGGTCCGACAGCGTCGGAATCGTCATTCGAGCGAATGTGATTCTGACTCAGACGATCCACTCGTCGGCCAATAGTCGCGTTGGACACAGTCGGGAACGTGATACCGCCTGTGTCGACTGACCCTCATCACTGTCTGACCCTGAACATCCACGGTGAGCCGAAACGTGCCGGAAATCATTCCACCGAAAAGGTGACAGTGGCTCCCAACTAATCATATCGAGTGGACAGGTTCGATTCGTGTCAGCAACTCACCTGAAAGCCCTGACCAACGCATTTCTCCGCTAGGGCCTATCACTCCCAGAGTTCGCCCCCCCCCTGGGCCTCCAGATACTGCTTGCTCCACGACCCAGGCTGCGACCTGCGCTCGGGAGGTAAAGCCCAGTTTTGCCAGAATATGCTCCACGTGCCCCTGTGCAGTGCGCGGTGAAATCACCAGGCGATTAGCGATGGCGTGATTGGTTAGGCCGTCGGCAATCAGGTCAGCGACTTGGCCTTCTCTTTCCGTGAGTCTCGTCGACATGCCAGTCGAAATACTCGGCGGTTGCTCGCGGAGGGCGAAGGCGATTGCCGCATCGAAACCCAGACCCTGGCCTTTGTGGCGGGCCGCCGCGAATGCTTTGTCGCTCAGTTTCTTCCGGGCATTCTGGCTACATTCCCGATGGTAGACCGACAAACTGGAATGAATAACCGCGGTGCTGCCCACCGATTGCGCCAGCCCTTCGGCGGCGCCCAGTAGAACTGCGGTGCGCTGTGGGTCTGACCGTTTTCCTGTGATCCAGGCCAGCGCCTCGATGGATTTGGCGGCGCTGCGCGGGCTGTGCACTGCCCTGCAGAGATCCAGCGACTGTTCCAAGAGTCTCACCGAACGATCGATATCGCCCCGTTGCCACACCGCAATGCCAAGGGCCCAGAGTGTCTGCGACCGGTACACCTTCTCGTTCTGCATTTCTGTGATCGCAAGAACCCGTTCGTGGTATTCGATCGCATGATCCATCATGCCGGACAGTTCATAGACCAACCCCAATACGTAGAGGACGCTGGTCTCGAAAGTGCGTTCCTGGCCTCCACTGAACCCCGCGAGCGCAATTTCCAACTGAGTGCGTGCGCGAGGGAGATCACCGTTGTAAAGGGCCATCATGCCGTCTGCGTCGGCGACGAGTGCGCGCATCATAGGATCGCTGGTCTCCGCAGTGAGTCTGTGTCCCTCTTCCAGGAATGCCGCCCCGGTTTCGAGGTCACCTTGCACGTTGGCCATGACGCTGGCGCTGTAGAGTGCCTTGATTCGTTCAAAAGTGGGTGCGCCACCGTGAGAGGTGAGCAGTTGGTAGAGCCAGCGCCGCCCCTCGTTGTATAGGCCCTGAGAGCTCCAGAACCAGCGGAGTGCGCCGGCGATGCGCAGGCCGGCGGCAGGATTGTCGTCGATGCAAAATTCGAGTGCCTCTCGCAGATTCGGTTGTTCCCGTTTCAGACGGGCGATCCAGTCGAGCTGTCGCGCACTGATCCATTCGGCTTCGGCGTCGAGCGCCAACGCCTCGTACCAGTCCCGGTGACATCGACGCAATGCGATACTCTCGCCAGTCTGCTCGAGTTTCTGGTAGCCGTATTGTCGGAGGGTTTCGAGCATCCGGAACCGCACCACCGACCCATGTTCCTCCCGGATCAGGATCGACTTCTCGACCAGCGAAGTCAGTGTGTCGAGCAGATCGTCCAGGACCAGATCCACACCGCATACCCGCTCAGCGGCATCGAGTTCGAAGGTTCCCGCAAAGACTACCACCCGCTCCCACACCAATTGTTCACGGGCGCTGAGTAACTCGAAGCTCCAGTCAATACACAATCGCAGTGTTTGTTGCCGCGTCGGCGCCCCTCTGCTGCCGCGGGTCAGCAGGGCGTAGCGGTCGGTCAGCCGCTGCAGGATCTGCTCGGGCGACATCGCTCGCAACCGCGCCGCGGCCAATTCGATCGGCAATGGTAACCCGTCGAGGCGTTGGCAGATCCCCGCCACCGTCGTCGCGTTGTCCTCTGTGATCACGAAATCGGGAACGGCCGCAGCGGCGCGTTCCACGAACAGGGTCACCGCATCGTATTTAGTCAACTCCCGCAGGGAAAACCGCTGTTCGGGATCGGGGACGGCGAGCGGGGGGACCCGCAGTACCGCCTCGCCGCCGATGTCAAGGGGTTCGCGACTGGTGGCCAAAATCAGCAACTGCGGACATCCATGCAGCAGGGTGCCGGCGAGGTCGGCGACCGCGTCCACCATATGTTCGCAGTTGTCGAGGACCAACAGCAATTCTCGCGGTGCGAGGAACTCGATCAGGACATCTTGCAAGGGCCTCGTCGAATGGTCCCGCAATCCCACCGCTGCGGCCACTGCGTCGACCAGCGACGACTTGTCGCCCAGTTCACCCAATTCTACGACGCGCACATCGTCGGAGTACGTGCGCTGCGTACTCGCCGCGACCCGCATCGCCAGCCGCGTCTTGCCCACACCCCCGATCCCGGTCAACGTCACCAGCCTTGACCCGGCCAGCCGGTTCTTCGCCTCGGTGAGCTCATGTCGGCGGCCGATGAAGTTGGTCAGTTCCAGGGGAAGATTCCCTGTAAAATGCTGCAGGTCGCCCGCCCCCTGCTGCTGGTTGTTCCCTTTAGCGGAGCGGTCCACGTGCAGAGCCATGCCGTCGACAGAGAAGCTGTGGTTGCATTGCAGCTCTCGCAGCCGTTCCCCGAAGTCGGCAGCAGTGGCTGGACGCTGACCGGGCTCGCGGGCCATCGCGCAGGCGATCACATCGACCACGTCATCGGGGATTCCGTGCTCACGCAGATCGGGCACCGCCTGCGTGACGATCCGCAGAAACTGCGTGACGACCTGCTCACCGTTGCGGCGCTCGAACGCGGCGTGGCCGGTAAGGGCACTAAACAGAGTGGCACCGAGGCCGTAGACGTCGGCCACCGGAGTCGGTGGATCGCCCCCTAATACCTCGGGGGCGGTGTAGGCCGGCGACCCGGTGACGGCACCGGTAACGGTCTCGAAGCCGCCGCTGACGTACGCGATGCCGAAGTCAGCCAACTCCGGCTCGTCGTAGTCGGTGAGCAGGATGTTCGCGGGTTTGACGTCGCGATGCAGAATGCCGAGCCGGTGCGCCGTCTCCACCGCGCCGGCTAACTTCACTCCGAGCCTCAATACCTGCCCCAAGGAGAGCGGACCGTCCTTCTGGATCCTGGCCTCCAGCGAATCCCGCGGGTGATACGGCATCACGATGTATGGAAATCCGTTTTCGGTGATGCCGACCTGCAAAATGGTAACGATGTTCGGGTGCCCGGTCAGCCGCCCCATCGCCCGCTGCTCTCGGAAGAAGCGGGCCCGGTTCCCCTCGTCTAGTTCAACGGTGAGGACCTTCACCGCCACCGTGCGATCTAGGTCCCTTTGGGTGCAGCGATAGACCACACCGAAGCCGCCGCGACCGATCTCCTTGACATCGTCGAAACCAGCTTCACCCAACTCGGCGACCGGATTCCCTGGATACCGCTGCGTATCGAGCGGATTACCTTCATTCATCGGAACTGTCTACTCACTCCGTCAGCCCTTGGTTCGTGTGCTGGCCCGACGGAACGACCAGAGCACATAAAAGTGAGACTTGCTCTAGCTGCCCTGCTTCAAGCCGGCAGCTGCCATTAATCGGGGGGTCGAGTCGATCATCTCGATCCCTCCACTTCTTTCCGGTCTACCCATCCTTCATTGCACGGACTACGGTGACACTTCCAGTAGGAACATGTCCCACTGGGACTGACCGGCGGACAAAAGTCGTTGTAACACTTGCCTTTACATGCAATACGATACTTACACCCTCACTGTCGCCGCCGGTTCAATGCCATTCACCGCTCTGTTCAAGCAACCGATTTGTCGAACCGGCATGATCTGGCACGCCTTGTTTCCAGTAGTATCGCCCCGCGGTCCGCGAGCCGCCAACCACGAGAACCCGCGAGACGAATTCAGGGTTGTCAGCCGTCGTACTCAGCACGGCTGACAATCGGATTGCGCAGAATACCGATCTTTTCGACCTCTACCTCGACGACATCACCGGGTACAAGGAAACGCTGCGGGTTCATCCCGACCCCGACGCCACCCGGGGTTCCGGTAGCGATCACGTCACCTGGAAGCAAGGTCACAGTATCGGTAATGTATTCGATGATCCGCCCGATCGAGTGGATCAGATCGTCGGTGTTAGCGTCCTGAACGGTTTCGCCGTTGACCCGGGTCTGAACGCGTAGTCCACGGGGATCACTCAGTTCGTCGGTGGTGACGAGGACCGGACCGATCGGACCGGAGCCGTCCGGGTTCTTACCCAGCGTGAATTGCGAAGTCTCGATCTGCTTTCGCCGAGCGCTAAGATCGTTGAACGCGGTATAGCCAAGGACATACTGAAGCGCGCTCTCCTCATCTGCCTGCCAAACCTTCTCGCCGATGACTGCAGCAAGCTCTACCTCCCAATCGAGCCCCTTTTCCGTCGGGGGTACAGGAACCGGAGTTCCGCTTGTGACCAACGTGGATGCCCACCGTCCGAAGACCATCGGAAACTTCGGAAGATTGAGTCCGGCAACGGACTTTGCTTCACCAGCATGCGAGAGATAATTGATTCCGACGCAGAAGATCCGCGAGGTCTCTGGAACTGCGGGTACCTGCTCAAGGTCCGCCAATGCGAGAGTGTCCCCTGTCCGGTTGCGAAAGAGTGCAGCTTTGGGATCGCTGTAGAACTTGGCGGCGGTGCCGAGTGGGGCCACCTTGTCCTCGGAGACGGAACCGATGTGGCGGGTACCGTAGACCTGATATCCGATCAAGTGCATGAGAAGTACAATCCTTTCGGCCAGTTTGGTTGATGGGTCTGACGATTGGCGACGGGTTGGTACTGCGTTAGTTGGGCCGGAATCCGAAGTCGATACCGGAAACGGTTTCGTCCCAGCGGGAGGTGATGTACTTCGGTTGGGTGAAGAACTTCCATGCAGCGTTGTTGAGACCGGTATCCCCGAATACGGAGTTCTTCCAACCTGCGACCGCGTATGGGGCGACCGGCACCGGGATCGGCACGTTGATGCCGACCATGCCAGCGGAGACTTCCCGTTGGAATTTTCGCGCCGCGCCGCCGGAGTTGGTGAAGATCGAGGCGCCGTTGCCGTACTCGTGATCGTGAATCAACTTCAGTGCGTCGTCGAGGGTGTCGACGCGAACGACTGACACGACGGGGCCGAACACCTCTGTGCGGTAGATGTTGTCCTTGGCATCGACATGGTCAACCAAGGTCGGGCCGATAAAGAAGCCTCCTTCGTAACCTTGGACTTGTTCGGTACTGCGGTCAACAACGACATCGGCGCCGGACGCCTTGGCGTCGACGATGATTCCGCGGATCCGTTGCTGGGCGACGGCAGAGACGACCGGGCCGATCTCGGACGTGGCGTCGTAGCCGGGGCCGACGAGGACCCCTTCAGCGCGCCTCTTCAGAGCCTCGACCAGTTCGTCACCGACACCGCCGACTGCAACGGCGACGGAGATCGCCATACACCGCTGCCCAGCCGCGCCGAATCCGGCGGAGGAGATCGCGTCGGCGGTCGCCTCGATCGAGGCATCGGGCATCACCACAAGATGGTTTTTGGCGCCGCCGAATGCCTGGACTCGCTTACCTGCAGCTGCAGCGCGACGGTAGATGCTGTGGGCGACCGGGGTGGATCCGACGAAGGAGACCGCAGCAACCTCGGGATCATCGATCAACGCCTCGACGGTCTCTTGGCCACCGTGTACGACGTTGAAGACGCCGTCGGGTAAGCCGGCTTCCTTAGCGAGTTCGGCGATGCGCACTGCGGCGCTGGGGTCTTGTTCGCTGGGTTTCAGGATGAAGGTGTTGCCGCATGCGATGGCGATCGAGGCCATCATCACCGGAATCATTACCGGGAAATTGAACGGGGTGACGCCGAGAACGACACCGAGTGGGTGCAGAGTGGAGATGGTATCGATGTTGCGGCCCGACTGCTCGGACGTTTCTCCTTTGAGCAATCCTGGTACACCGCAGGCGAGTTCGACGGAATCGAGGCCGCGAGTCACTTCTCCTCGGGCGTCGTCGAGTGTCTTTCCATGCTCGCGGGTGATCAGTTCGGCCAATTCGTCCTGGTGGTCGCGGATCAAATCCCGGAAGGCGTAGAGCGACTGGGCACGACGCGAAGACGGCAGGTCCCGCCAAGCGGGGAAAGCTGCTGCTGCGGAATCGACAGCCTGCTTGACGGTGACTGCGTCAGCAAGCGCCACCTTGGCGACCGCGTTTCCTGTAGCCGGATCCAGCACCTCGAGGAGTTCGCCGCGTATAAGAACCGAGTGGCCGTCGATCCAATGCGAGATAATTCTCATGTTTTCTTTCCGATCATTTAAGTGCGACGGTCGATTTACGTTGTTGGGGCGTGTTTGCCCACGACACCGTCGAATTCTTCGATCTTGGCGCCGAATGGGATGGAATCGTTATCAATTCCAGCACCACGCTCACGCCAGATTTCGTGGGCGATCTCGCGGGTGATTCTGCCGTCGCGCATCTGGAACATGTGCACCAGGCGCACGCTCATATTCGTGCCGATCGGGTACGGCAAATTGGGCATCTTGTCTCCAACAACGGTGACATGGGCGATCTGGTCATCGAATACGAACTCCTCCGTCGCGAAGCGACGTAGCGCGATCGTCTTGTCATAGACCAATGTCTCGAAAATATCCATATATGCCGAGCGAACTTCGGCGGGATTGGTGTAGATCATGCCGCGAGACGGAGCCTCCCACACGATGTCATCGGCGTAGAGTGCGATCGCCTTGTCCACGGTCTCTGGATTCTCGTTGTGGAAGTGCGCCTCCACCACTCGCAAGTTGCGGGCGATGATCTCCTCATGCTTCAGCTCTGAGTCCGGGCGTGCATCTCCGATGATCTCCTCAACAGACTGTGTATTTGCCATTGTTCGTTCCTTTCTGTAACCAGTGGTGCGATATGGGGGCGAAGTAATCAGTGAAGGGGTGCACTAGGTCACGCCGTGACGACGTGCCCGAGAAGAACGGATGAGAATGGGTGCGGCCGCTAACAGCGCCAAGACCAGTGCAAGGCCGCCGAGCCACGCTTGCGAGTCCGTTGACACCTCATGCCAACTCGCGGCGATTGCGTTGTCGACAGAGAACCGCCCTGGTCCGGTGAACCCGACTGCCGCAGCGAGCACGGCGAGCACCAACGGATACTCGCCTCCGCCGGCAGTGTTCCAGAAGGCGTTGGACAAGCGGTTCATCGAGACGCTGGCTACGAGCATCGTTCCCGTAGCAACTGCTGTGCCCAGTGAGTTGGCCAAGCCAAAAAGAAGTGAAGTCGCAGCGAAAAGTTCGCACGTGACAGCAACTTTGACCATCGTTCGCGCGGGACGTTGACCGAATTTGTCGAAGGTTGTCTCAGCGGCATCGAGGCCTGGTCCCGAAAACCAGCCCATCGCCTTCTGCGTTCCGTGGATAAACAGGACACCTGCGAGCAGTATTCGCAGAATCAGGACTCCGATATCCATGAGGTCACCTTTCGATAGAAGTGCCGAAGACTGGACCGACTGGAATTCATAGGATTAGTCGTCGAACCTGGTGAATTGCCATTGGTCCGGTCTATCGGAAAGCCTGTGATGTAGGCCGAGCTCTGAGTGTCGGCAGTGAGCGCGTGAGTTGTGCGGAAATGCGGTCCGGCAGGCAGACTATCCATCGATTGACCCGCAACCTCCCTGGTCATCGAGCCAAGCGTCATAGCGCCGTTTAAGTACTGAATGCAACCCACTACTCGTGCTAGGTGGGATCCGACATGACGAGCGGTCGTCGTCAATAGTTGAAACGCTGATGCTATGCACATCTGTGGTCGAAAGGTCCGTCGATCCGCGCTGACGCCCATGTGCGTAGACAGCAATCGACCCGAAACCTCTAAATGTCCGGCCATGCGTCGACAATGAAGAGGTATCGCCGTAATGTGGCGCGCCCAATTCTGGGGCGATTGCATAGCACTAATTACACCGTTGACCAGCGGGTACTCAGGCGTTCCACCACAAACTTGTTTCGCAGTTTTCATAGTCATCGAACGACGTCAGTATTTGGCGAGCCGCGGAAGATCGATCCGTGGGTCGAAGAGTGTCTTGATTGGCCATCCCTCTACAGGAGCGACACCGCCAAGTCGGGTTGTCACGTCTGTGAGCGGCTGCACCCACGGTGCAACGATCTCCCAGTCTCGACGCTTGGAAATTACATCGACTGCCGAACCGAAGTCTTGGGCGAAGACGTGGGCGCTCGGCCCAACCACACTGAGTTCCTTGAAAGTAACGGCACGAAGAAACTCGCCAGCCGCCTCGTGCGGCCGCTGTAGTCCAACGACCGCGATGGTCCCCGCACGATCCACAAGTTCAAGCGCGGTGGCCAAGCCAGCAGATGTCCCCGACACCTCGAACACGGTCCCAACGCGATATGCGTCGCCGTCAATCGCCGAGTGGGCCTCGCGAGAACCGAGTGCTAGCGCTGCCGCGCGCCGACTTGAGTCTGGCTCGATCGTCACGATATCGCTGACACCAGAGATGGAGGGGAGCGCAGCGATGATGAACGCACCGACACCACCGGCGCCAACGACAGCTACCGAGCTACCTGCGCGCGGAGCCGCCCTGCGGATCGCATGAATCGCGATGGACATCGGTTGGGTAAGTGCCATCGCATCTTCAGTGACTGATGCGGACGGCCTCCGGAGACAAACGCGAGCCGGTACCGCGCAGTACTCCGCCAGACCACCGTCGCGATGGAGTCCGACGGTCCAGTAGCGCTCACACAGGTTCGTTCGCCCCGCGGTACGGAACCGGCAATTCCCACACGAGACCCCGGAACCCGACGCAACAACATCACCAAGCGACACCTGATCGACACAAGCGCCAAGCTGGACAACCTCGCCAGAGAACTCGTGACCGAGAATCATCGGACCAATGTGCTTGCTCCATGGGTTACGCACCGTCAAGGGCACCTGAAACGGGCCATGTTGATACTCACCAACATCAGTTCCGCATACTCCCGCAGTCGTTACACGCAGGAGAATTTCATCAGGGGCCGGAACCGGAACGGCGTTCACTTCAACTCGCAGCACGCCGCGCTCATGCAGCACTGCGGCGTTCATAGTCTTACTCATCGACGCCCTCCATTCTCCGTGGACATGATCCACATCATACACATTGAATATGATGATAACGTCAAAAGGTGAATTCACCATGGCGATTTCTCAAGCCGGATTCGACGACGTACCCTGAGCGCGCGGCACAGACGCAGTGAGGCGACCCAAATGAGTCGGAGAGGCAACTAAATGAGCGAACGTACGCAAAGCGCGACGGACGGTGCAGTATCTTCAGGTGCCTTCTCGTCATCCAGAGTTCAATTTGCCGCGCAGAAGCTCAGTGCACTGATCGACGAGGCAAAACCAGGCGACCGACTCGGAAAGAAGGATGAGATTCGCAAGACCGTCGGCGTATCACTCGGTACCTTCAACGAAGCACTACGACTACTCCAGTCGCAAGGCTCGATCCTGCTCAAGCCCGGCCCGAATGGCGGCCTATTCGCAGCCCATCAGTCGCCGATGGCACGTTTTGGCAGCGCGATATTGCAGCTCGATGCCGACGCTGCCTCCGTCGGTGAAGCTATTCGGATCCGCACGGCCCTGGAGAGTTTGATCGTCGAAGATGCCATCCTCAGCGCATCCCCTCTCGACATCACCCAGATGCGAGTCCATTTGGGTGAGATGTGGGACGCGGTGAACAACAATCTCGGGCTCAACTTCCTTCGCGCCAACTGGCACCTGCACGCGACTATCGCCTCCGTGAGTCGAAACACCATGCTGAAATCCATGTATACCAACCTTCTCGACCTGATTGAAGGTCACACGATTTCAGTAATGACCGTCGAACCAGTGCCGATGCAGGAATTCCACCGTGACCGGTACGAGGTCCACCGCAACCTCGTCGAGGCCATTGCCTCGGGTGACCGGGAAGCGGCGCTGTGCTACGTCGAAGTTCACAATGCCGGCATGTTCGCAGGGCCCGCTAGCCACTCGGATCCATCCGAATGACCCTCGCTCAATCGGTTCCATTCGATCCACCTCGTTGGTTGCTCAACGACCGAAGGCGTATCGATTACTAAGTCCAACCTGCCCATCTGTGACACCAACGACATCACGATCCGTGGCACCCTCACTCGTCGGAAATACCGAGGAAAGCTGCTCAAGCTCCTGACTGCGACTTCGGTGCGCCGCAACACTTCGTTCGATAGTCGAGCGAAACAGATAAAGCAGAACAATCCCACAACACCGACTGCGATGCTTGGGCAAAGTCACGTCAGCATCAGTGCGGTCTGTCGATCACAGAATTTACTTTGCAGCCCCGGGACATTCCAACCACAATGGCCGTAGCAAACAAAGAATAAATACGTGCACCGCATCCAGTGTCAAAACTGCCACGACCTTCACCACCTTCAATTCTGTGTCCGCACCGTACCGCTCACCCCGCGGGAAAACCGATGGACACCGGGCAAAATCGCTAGATTGTACAGTAAGTAGAAGCTAGGATCAAGATTCCCACAAGACGGCGATACTGTTCGTTAAAAGATCGTCCTACCGATACTCGCTTCTACGCCAGGCATCGAAGCGAATCCCGTGCCGCACTAGATGCACAAGGCTGACCGATGCCGTCGACACAGGTACCTGTGGAACGGTTCAGCGACTGGACCCGAAAGTCCACAACCCTCGGGACAGATGTACCCGTCCCTGCGGGCGCATTCCGAGCTAACCCGTGGCACCAATATCGTGGTCAGCGGGAATCAGAATTGTCACATCGGTGACCATTGCGCTGTACCACCAAGGTTCGAGTTCACGAAACCTGCCGCACGCAAGAGTGTCCATTGATCATAGGGCTCCCTCAGAATCCCTGGCTCAGCTGTTTGTGGTGCACATTCAGTCCTGCTCAGAATTCGACAACAAGTCGACCTGCAGCCTTCCCGTAACGTATCCGGTCGAGCATGGTGTTGACCTCGTCAAGGTCACCGTGGCCCACAACGATCGGGGTGATATGGCCAGCTTTGACCGCGGTGAGCGCGTCAAGGGTATCCTGTCGCGTGCCACCTCGGGAGCCTAGAACCTTGATCTCATCCATCACCAGCCTCATTGAATCGAACGCAAAATCAGATCCAGGCCTGTAGCCGCAACACACCACACGCCCAGCCGGTCGAACCAAATCCGACGCCGATCGGAACCCGGAAACTGTACCCGACGATTCCAGCGCGACATCGATGCCAGACACTCCTGCCCACGCGGCAACACTCCTGACGTCTTCAGGCCCCACCACGATCTCGACACCGAGCTCCTGTGCTGCGATGCGGTGATCCGAATCCGGGTCGAGAACAGCAACTGAAGCGCCCAAGCTGAGTGCGACCTGGATCGCATGTAGGCCTAGACCACCTGCACCCACGATCAATACCCGATTGCCAGCTACCACGGCGCCACGGGTACGGATCGCTCGCCAAGGACTGAGTACGGCATCCATGGCGACGGCAGCATGATCGAATCGGATGTCGTTGCCGATGGGCAGTAGGTTCTCGATCGGGACCAAAATATATTCTGCGAATCCACCGTTGCGTTCGAATCCAAGTCGGATCACTTTAGGACAGACGGTCGTCTCGCCTCGACGACAAGAGGGACATATCCCGCAGGAAAACAACGCATAGGCCGCGACGCGGGTTCCCGCCGCGAGGTTGCCCACGGGGTTTACGAGCTCGCCGGATACTTCATGTCCGGGTATCAGCGGCAAGGACACAGTGGGTAGGTCGCCCGCGAGAATTTTCAGGTCCGTCCCACAAAGTCCGGCCGCGCGGACGCGAACTAGAGCCTCGCCCTCCCCCGGTACTGGTCTGGGTGTGTCGACGATATCGAGGGGTTTGCCGAATTCACGAAGTAGTGCTGCGCGCATAGTGACCTCCTGAAAGAAAATGAAAAGCGACTCTGCCCGTGCGGTAATCACAGTTCTGAGCACTGAAATCCGTGCGGAACTTCTTCTTGGGTTAGCTTGCTAGGACTATCTTCGGAGCCGAGAGCTGTCTGCAGATCGTCCGTTCTTCTCAGTCTGCAGGGCTCGCTGACGGCCGGGTTTCGGAGAGCTCTGAATCCGGCTGCTGTTTGAGACCGGAGATGGCTCCGTGCTTCTCGCAGCGTGCGGAGAAGTTGAGTGACAAACAAACTCCCTCTGAAGACCGACGATGCAGCGAAGGCACTTAGACAGGAATCAAGTCTGATTAGCTGAGATCGACTGGGCCGCTGAGCTTCACGCCTTGCGTATCCTCACCGGCGATGCAATTCACTGCGCTCCGCATCGGAACCTCCACCAATGACCCAGACATGGCCACTTGACGCAAACCTTAGCGCAGACCCTGATTGGATCAGGGGAGTTCGGTCCATAGTCCTCCATTCACGCTGACATCGTGGCAGGCCTCGATCTCTGGGATCAACTCATCGAAATACGTGATGCCATGGGCGTTGCCCAGCTCGCGCATCTGCTCGACGGATGAGCCTTCTGGAAGCTTGGCAAATGCGGCGAAACACCTCTCGAGCCGCTCTCCCGGATTGGTGATCTCCAATTGCACAGCCACCTCCCGTGTGGCATTCCACAACGTGTGCGGTACGCCCTTTGGCCGGAAGATGCAGCTGCCCTCAGGCGCCTCGAATTCGTTATCACCAACTCGAAACCACATCGTGCCTTTGAGCACGTACGACCACTGATCCTCACAGTCGTGGACGTGAGGCGGGATGAGCTGTCGCGGGGTACCGGTTGCTCGAACACACAGTAGGCGCCTCCGTTCCACTCGGCACTGACCTTGCGGGTCAGGTGCACCGCACCCAGAGCCAGGTACAGCCCTTCGCCTCGGCCAAGGTAATGGGTGGTCGAATTGTCTTCGGCACTAGTCCACTTCCTTTCGCCATTCATCATGTTGGAGTCCGATCCGAACGCGAACCACCGCCAGCGAAAAACCTTAAATAACTTGCCAGGCAAGGTTGCTGATAGAAAAATCGAACTGCCGAAACCGGCTCATCTAGCCGCGATAGTCATTCAGCGATACCGACTCTTTCGGCAATCCGGTCACGACGAGGTCGACAGTCCAGAGTGGGCAATCACAGATCCAGGTCGTCGCCACGAAAACGCCGATAGTCTGGCACCGAGTGTCTGGAGGACGAGCACGCCGAGCAACATGGCTCCGGTGATCAGGCTCTCCACGTACAGGGAGACCGTTGGCTCCTGATCCCAGGACGCAAATCTTCATTGGTGGTCGCTCCTGACGTTGAACTTGTTCCAGTAGCTTTCCGTGCCAGGCTCCAACCTCCGGTGGCGCGGAAAGCTAATCTCCGTTCGAGAGGCTCCCGGCGTCGTGGGGTCATGCGGTCGTTGAGCGCTTGCGTGAAAATGTAGTTGCGGGTGGCGACTGCGCGGCGACAGACGTTCTTGGGGTCGACATACCCGTAGGGCACCCTAGGTCGTCGCTGCTGCAGTCGGTTCATCGGACGGGGCATCAGGCCTTTCGCGAATGCGTGCGAGCTGCGCCCGTCTGGCACGTGTCAGCTTGGACCGGTTGGCATATCCAGAGGCAGCCACCGCAACGATCAGGACGGCTCCGTTGAACATCGAGGTAACCCACTGCGGCGCCCCCAACTGCTGCAGTCCGGCGACAGCGACGGACAGTGCGTACACCGAGATCAATGTGCCAATGGCATTGAACCGACCGGGCGTAATAGCTGTGGCACCGAGAAACGCCCCTGCATAAGCAGGCAGTAGCAACGCGTCGCCTGACGATGCCTGAGCCGAACCCAGTCGAGCTCCAAGCACAATACCTGCAACGGCCGCAAGCAGACCCGAGCAGGCGAACGCAAGAACGATAAACCGAGGAGGGTGAAGACCTGCCAACTCGGCCGCGCGTCGATTGCCCCCGACAGCATAGAGGCGGCGGCCGACGGCCAGCCGCGTGAGGACAAACCACATCGTGAGCGCTGCTCCGAAAGCGTAGTACACCGACAGAGGTATCCCGGCTACTTGACGTGTCGCCACGGACATCAGGCTCTGGGGTACTCCGTCGTAGATCACTGCTCCACCCGTGTACCAAAGGACGATGCCCCCGATGACGGTGGCGCTTGCGAGCGTGGCGACGAATGAGTTGACTTTCAAACCAACGACGACGAGCCCGTTGGCAATCCCTACCAGGAGTCCAACGATAAGACCCAGAACGACAGCTATTGGTGTGGGTAGACCTTGGTTCGCAGCGAGTCCGATCGAGAAGGTCTGTGTGAGCCCCAGGACGGCGGCCACGGATAGGTCGAACTCTCCGACGATGAGGGGCAGCATCGCCGCAAGTGCCAGTAGGACGATCACTGATTGGTTGTCCAGGATTGAACGAAAGTTGGTGACCGTCGCGAAACTATCGGGCATGGCAATCGAGAAGCTGATCACGAGACCGATAAGGAGTATGACGAGCCCGTAACGTCCCACGAGGTTGTTGATGGTCTGCCGCTCATCGTTCGGGGCGGGTCTCTTGTCAGAAACCATAGGATGCCTCCAGAATTGTGCTGGTCGTGATGTCAGTACCCGCAAGGGTGCGTGAGGCTCTTCCTCGATGGAGAACGAGTACGCGGTGGCACAATTCGCCGAGTTCCTCGTAGTCGGAGCTGGCGACAAGAACGACGCCTCCGGCTGCTGCGACTGCCCGCGCTTTGGCATGGATGTCGCGCCGTGCACCCGCATCTACGCCTGCAGTAGGTTCGCAGAGCAGAAGGACCTGCGGCGACTGAGCGAGAGCTCGCGCAACCGCTATCTTTTGTGCGTTGCCGCCGCTGAGCGTCGAGACCGCCGCTTCCGGATTTCGCGGTCTCACGTCGAAGTCTTCCAACGTCTGGCTGGTCTCGGTCCGCTCGCGGGCCAGATCCAGTCTGCTGACGGCCCCACCGGTGGGATTCAGGTGGAGGTTCTCCCGGACGGAGAGATTCCCTGCGAGACTGGCCGCATTCCGATCGGCATGGACAAAGCTGATCGAGCGAGCGAGGGCGTGATGCGCACTGCACGGCCTATAGGCCGTGCCGCCGACCTGAACCTCACCCGTGCAGGGTCCCGTGAGCCCGTAGAGTGCCTCGAGAAGGTTGATGTGGCCGGAGTCGGCGAGACCTGTGACTCCTAAGACCTCACCTCTCACGACAGTTAGATCGATGGGGCCGACGACGGCGGCACGGAAGTTGGTCAACGATAGCCCAATGGCATCGGTGTCGGGGTTTGGGTCCTGGGTACGCTCGTCTGCTGTTCTCGCCGCGCTGATCTCGGTTCCCAAGATAAGAGTGACGAGTTCGGCACCCACGAGTCCAGCCATGCCACGCAGTGCCACGAGTTCTCCGTTACGAAGCACCGCAACCCGGTCGCAAACCGTCAGTACCTCGTCGGTTCTGTGGGTGATGAGGATGCATGCCGCACCCGAACTCTTGAGCCTTTCCACGATCTCGAAAAGCTTGCGTGCCTCGTGAGCACTCAGGCCAGCTGTAGGTTCGTCGAGGATCAGAATCCTGACGTCATCGTCCAGTGCCCTTGCGATCGCGACACATGCCTGCTCTGCCAGCGAGAGCTCAGCGACAAGCCGGTCTGGATCGAGTTCGATGTCGAAACGTTGCAACGACATTCGAGCGCGTTGCTTGACCCGGTCCCATTGAATGACCCCAAAGCGGGTGGGAAACCCATTCGTCAATGCGAAGTTCTCGGCAACGGTGAGCGTCTCTACGAGGCCAAGGTCTTGATGGATGAAGGCCACGCCACCTGTGCCCGACTCGCTCCCAGTCGATGCCCCTCCCAGAACGAAGGTGCCCAGGTCCGCTTGCTCGATGCCGGCCAGGATCTTCACTAGGGTGGACTTTCCCGCCCCGTTCTCACCTAATAGCCCCAGGACCTCCCCTGGACCGAGCGTGAAGCTGACGTTCGCAAGGGCAGGGGCTCCCCCATATATCTTTGTGAGCCCGTGCACTTCGAGGAGCGGTGAGGACACGGTCACTTCTTTCCCCAGAGCTTCGCATACTCGGATTCGTAGTCGAAGAGCGACTGGAAGTCAGCCGTGTCGATCGTAGGAACGGTCTCCTGGCGGAAGACGTGGGTCAGGATCGGCAGTTGCTCCTCCGGGATGGGCGCAACTCCGGCCAGGCCGCGAATGGTTTGGTCGACGGACTGGTACGCGACCAAGGTGAAGTCACTTGCAGCCACTCCAGAAAGGTCCCCGCGCTTCAGCGCCGGGCCACTGATCTGGTCGAGCTCTTTGCAGTAGATCTCGATATCTCGGCCCGAGGCGCGGACTGCACCGATGACCGCCTGAAGTCCATTGGTGTAAGGCACGACAATCGTGTCAACATCCGGGTTGGCGTTCAACGCGGCGGTGACGATACCGCTTGCCTTCGTCGGGTCGATCGCATCGGTGATCTGCCACGGAATGCCCTTGACCGTGCAAGAAGAACAGTCCTTCAAGATCGTCTGGAAGTTCTCCACCCCAGCGTGAATGTCGGGGAAACCGGTGTCGTCGATGACGAGCACGTTCGCCTTCCCATCGGAGTCGGCGATCACTGTGTACCCGAGTAACTGACCAAGAGAGGCATTGGCATAGCGAGCCGCGGCGTCGTACTGACCATCTCCACCGGTGGCACCGTTGTCAGCGAGCGAGACTGTGAAGATGCCTGCGGCCTTCGCCTGCGTGAGTTGAACACCGACCACCTGGGTCGGTACAGCGATACCGATGATCGCGTCTGGCTTGAGCGTAATGGCACTGGAGAGGGATTCGGTCAGGTTTTGGACAGTGCTGGCCCCGCCCTGGTTGATGGCCGTAGCAGCCCATCCCAGGGACTCGATGAGCTTGACGCTCTGAGCCATCACGTCGTCACAGGAAGGAGCCCCGCACGAGACCAGAGCCACCGATTTGCCCGAAGGTACCTGGACCGCCTTAGTCGGGCCGAGCCATGTTTCCATCGGCTTGAGACTATCCGGGTTGGAGAACTTCGAGTTCGGAAAGTACAGCAGGTCGCTCTCTGCGGTCTTGACGAAGCCGCTCGCCTGCTCCACGGCGGCGATCCCGCCAGCCGACTGCGGCGGATTCTTGTCGTCATCCGAGTTCGATCCACACGCACTGATCAAAACCATCAGTAAGAGTGCTATAAGGGCCGATAGCCCCTTCGGCCGGGCACGCATCATGAGCAGGAGCCTCCTGGGACTAACTGATCGACCAGCCTGCAGCTGCGACCATATTGAATAGGTTGAATGTAGTGAACATGATCACACTCTGTGTCGTCAAGTACCGATTCGCTCGATGAAATCTGGCGACGACCCCTTGACACGCGATCACAACGTGTGTGTAATCCGACACATTCAACATACGCAATTGTGGGTAAGCCGCGGCGATCCCGATCTACAAGGAGTGCGAGCCAATGACCGACAAGACACTGATCCGGGGCGGCACCGTATTAACCCTTGACCCCCACCTGGGTGACCTCGGCATAGGTGATGTGCTCGTTGTCGACGGAAAGATTGCTGCGGTTGGGCCAAACATCGAAGTCGACGACGCGCGAGTCATCGACGCTGCCGGTGGCATCGTGATGCCGGGCTTCATCGACACACACCGTCACACGTGGCAGGCCCCGGTCCGCCTGATTGCGTCCGACTGGACCCTCGGCCAGTACATCACGGGCCTGCACCTAGGCCTGAGCAGGTATTTCCGCCCTGAGGACACCTACGCAGGCAACCTGGTGGGGGCACTGGAGGCTCTCGACTCCGGAATCACAACGTTGCTCGACTGGAACCACAATGTCGACACGCCGGAACACTCCGACGCGGCGGTCGCAGCGCTACGCGAGTTCGGCGGACGCGCGATCTTTGCCCACAGTGGCGGCGCTCGGATGTACCAGGTCCCGAGCACCGTCCCCCACGATCGCGATGTCCTTCGTATTCGGGACCAGTACTTTAGTTCCGACGACCAGCTGGTGACACTGGCGTTCGCCGCGCGAGGGCCTCAATACGCCTCGAAGGAAACGACAATCACCGACTGGGAGCTCGCTCGCGAGCTCGGGACCCGCATCACAGTTCATGTCGGTGACGGCGAGTGGGGAAAGAACCGACCAGTTGCATGGATGCACGCCAATGGTCTTACGAGCGACAAGGTCACCTACATCCACTGCAACACCATCTCCGACGACGAGATACAGATCATCGCAGACACCGGTGGAACGGTCTCCGTGTCGGCCGACATCGAGATGCAGATGGGCCACGGCTGGCCCGCGACCGGCCGCGTCCTCGACCATGGCATCCGCCCCAGCCTCTCGATCGACGTCTGCTCGTCCAACGGAGGCGACATGTTTGGCGCTATGAAGGCGACCATCGGCGTGCAGAGGGCGCTCGACAATGCCACGGAGTCCAGGCCTGGCGAGCAGGACCGACTCCGACTCAGCTGTCGCGACGTAGTCGAGTTCGCCACGATCGAGGGCGCCCGGGCAACCGGGCTCGACCACAAGGTGGGGTCACTCAGCATCGGCAAGGACGCCGACCTCATCGTCCTGAAAGACCGCGGTGTAACCTTCGCTCCGCTGAACAACCCCACCGCTGCCGTGGTGTACGCCGCCCACCCTGGCATGGTCAACACCGTCATGGTGGCCGGCAAGGTCGTGAAGCGAGACGGGCAGCTCGTCGGAATAGACCTGTCCCGCGCGCGACGCCTTGCGGACGACGCCCGCGATCACGTGTTTGCCTGCGCCGCCCAAGACCCGGCGATCCGCGACGCCACCCCGGACGGCACTTGGTTCCCCGCGACTGCGGTAGCCGAGTGAGCGAACGCGACGAGGAACCTCGTGACATGCTCGCGGTGGTGCTACACGGCAAGGGTGATATCCGTGTCGAACGACGTCCGCGCCCAGTCGTCGGGCATGGCGAACTCCTCCTCCGGATCACGACAGCCGGTGTCTGCGGAACCGACGTGGCGGAGGTCACCAACGGACCGAGCCTGACTCCGGTGCACCACCGACATCCCTTCACCGGACATGAAGGACCCGTGACACTCGGTCACGAATTCGCGGGCGTCGTCGTTGAGGCCGGTCCCGGCACGGAGACCCAGATCGGCGCCCACGTCGCTTCTGGATCAGGAGTGGCGTGCGGACACTGCCGCGCATGCACCGCGGGGAAGACCAACCTGTGTTCCACCTACTGGACTGTCGGCTTCCATGTCGATGGCGGCCTCGCAGAGTACTGCGTCGTCCCGGAGTCGGTGTGCGTGGCCTTTGACACTGCATCGCTGACGGATGACGGGGCCGCGCTCGCGCAACCAATGTCAATCGCCGTTCACGCTGTCCGGGTGGGCAACTTGCTATCCGGCGCGCGGACCCTGGTCATCGGTGCAGGCGGAATCGGGATGTTCCTGATCGCAGCGATCAAGCACGTACAGCCGGACGCTCACGTCGTGGTGATCGAACCAGATGCTTATCGACGGAAAGTGGCTGTGGAGATGGGGTGCGATATGGCGCTCGCCCCCACAGAGAACCCACCCGGCCCTTTCGACACTGTCTTCGAAGTATCGGGAACGGTGTCTGGGCTCACTACATCCATCGCCTCTGTCGCCAGAGGCGGCACCATCGTGCTCGTGGGGATCCAGCGTTCCCGCGGCGCCGATCTCGAGGTTCTCCGAAAGGCCACCCTGGATGAGATCGCCTTGGTAGGCACTTCGGCACACGTCGTAAGCACGGACTTCCCGGTTGCTCTCGAGATCCTCTCTGCTCGATCAGACTGGTCTGCCATCGCACCCACCGTCGGCACCCTGTGGGACTGTGCGGCGCAACTGGAACACCCCGCAGGCGACCGGCCCATCAAGTCACTCTTCTCGCCGCAGGCGGACACCGCCCGAGCGGCTGGCTACCGAGGCTCAACTCTCCCCGCCACGCGCTCACCGAGTTGACTGTCCCTTGACTCTCGCAATGGGTCGTTCGATGATGCGCGCCACACCCTGGCCCCGCCGCCCAGGGGAACACATCACGCCGATCGCCGTCCGGGAAAGTGTTCCCGAGGACGTCAACCAATTGCTGGACCGGCTAAGGCGAGGCTACAGGTCGACACATTGTCTAGTTCTGAAAACGAATCGAGCCCCATTCTGATGAACAACACACCCAGCGACGACCTCCTCACCACAATCGAGACTCTGGAGGACCGGCGATACGCAGCTATGACGGAAGGAGACGTGGAGGAGCTCGACGCTCTGCTGTCAGATCGCCTTCTGTACAGCCACTCGAATGGTGAGCGCGACACAAAGGCTTCGTACCTCAAGCGCGTCGCCGACGGGACCTTCGTCTACGACTGGATCAAGCACCCTACCGAGTCGGTCATCATCGAAGGATCGACGGCGATCGTGATCGGGACAATGCTTGCCCAGGCATACTGGTCCGGTTCCGTACGCACGCTGCGCAATGCAGCGCTTGCCGTCTGGGTCCTCGAGGGTGAGGCATGGCGACTGGTCGCCTACCAGCCCACACCCATGCCAGAGTGACGAGATACTCACCCGCGAGCGGGGCCTTGACCCCGGAGACTGGACACGGGGTTTGTGATTACGCGGCTTGCTGCAGGTTATCGAATGTGTAGGTGTTTTCGTAGTCGGCTGGGCTGAGATAGTTACAGTACGAGTGCCGTCGCCGAGTGTTGTAGCGGGTGATCCACCGGAACACCGCCAGCCGCGCTGCCTGGGGTGATTCCCAGCGGGATGCGCCTTGCAGGGTCTCCCGTTTGAGTGTCGCGTTGAACGACTCGGCCAGGGCATTGTCCGCGCTCGTGCCCACCGTTCCCATCGATTGCATGACACCCAGTTTCCTGCACAACGATGCGAAATCCTTTGAGGTGTACTGACTTCCGTGATCGGCGTGGAACACCGCACCGGCAAGGCCGCCGCGGGTCAGTGCTGCGGCCCTCAAAGCGCTCTCGACGAGTTCGGTGCGCCCGGATCGGTGATATCTCAGGGACCTCCCGCCAGTCACCTTGTGCGTGTCGAAACTGGTCCGACTCACTCATTAGGTGATGTCGCCGCCGTATCGGGTGTTCGGTGCGGCCCGAGGTGAAATCACTGCTGAGCAGGTCCGCCGCCGGGGTGTCGGCTGGTTCGGCGATGGTGGTGCGGTGCCTGCGGCGCAACCGCACACCTTCGATGTTGTTCTCGCACATGACCCGTCCGATCCGTTTGTGATTGACCCGTTTGCCGGCGGGTTGTCCGTGATTGATCTCGGCGGTGATTCGGGGCCTCCCGTAAGTGTTGTCGTCGGCGTGGACGGCATGAATCTTCTCGGCGAGTTCGACATCGGCGGCGGCGCGGGCGGCTCGTGTGTCGGCGGCGCCTATCCACACGTAGTACGACGAACGAGCGATATCGATGACCTGGCACAACCGCTTCACCGGGTAGGTGTCGGAGTGGTCGGAGACGAAGTGAAAGCGGTTCACCAATTCGTCTCCCCGGCGAAATATTTGGCGGCCGACCGCAGGATGTCTCGCTCGGTTTCCAGCTTCGTTTTCTCCGCTCGCAGGTGCGCGACCTCGGCGCGGAGCCGAGCGGCTTCCCGCTCGACTGTTTCGCCGGGGTCGGGTCTCGGTGCGCTGCTGTTGCCGGGTCTGCGGATCGAGGTACCCGCATTTCTCAGCCACGTGGTCAGGGAACCGTGCGCGATACCCAGATCGGCAGCGATCCCGGCTACGGTCGCGCCGTCGGTATCGCGGTACAGCTGGACCGCGTCGCAGCGGAACTCTTCGGTGTAGTTTTTCTTTGCCATCGGGTTAGATCTTCTCGCTTTCCCTGGTCTGAGACCAGGATCAAGCGTGTCCATCACACGGGGTCAAGGCCCATCGATCCCTGCACCATAATTCTGGCCTTCAAACAAAGCACGTCACGCTACGCAAGCCCTCGTTGGCGCCATTAAGTCAGATGACGTGGGCGGCACGACACCACGAGGAGTAGAGGATCACTCAGCAACCAGCCCAAAAGCATCGGTAATCTCGTCGGCCCCCGCCACAGGGCTAATCCCCCACTGCGCCGCCAGTTCCCCTGGGACACAGCGAGGAGTTGCGAGCTCCCGGAAGTAGTCGTCGAATGCTCCAGGTGAGGTGATCTCAAGCATCCGCGCCGATTGATCGGTTGCATTCCAGGTTGCGTGTGGCAGCTGCCTCGGCCGAAAGATGCACTCCCCGGCATGCAGTTCGACGTCGGTTGCACCCACACGAAACCACAGCACGCCCTCGAGAATGTACGCGAACTGATCCTCGTTCTGGTGCACGTGCGGAGGAAACAGTAGGCGCGGCCGAATCACCTGCTCCACCACGCTGTAGCTACCGCCAGTGTGCTGTGATGTGACCGTGAGCACTGTCGGCAGATTCGGGAGCGCCAAGATCTCACCCTCACCCTGCAACCACACCTGAGGACCTAAACGGTTCGGGAAGTTCGATGACTCATTATTCATACTGTTGAATATAGCGAATATGCGGCCCGGTAGAGGGCTAGAGAACACTGCGCAAGATCGGTGGCGCGCGATGCGTCTGATCACCTCGCAGTCAATACACGGCGATCCCTCCCGAAGCGCACGGCGCACCCCAACGGAGCCCCCATTCGACCACTTCTACCGATGACTGAGGGTAATTGCAGGAACTAGCAACTCGCCGTTCATGCAGACAGAAAAAAGCATGTCGAGTTCTCGCTGTGCCTCGTCGAGCTAACTCGGTCAACAGTGTCCGATACCTACTCTTCTCCGTCGCGCTTATTTTCAATCTCCTATTCTTGGCGATCGCGTACCTACTGTTCGGTCGTTCAAGGACGGAACGTTGCCTCCACACGCAGGTCGCTGCGCGCGCCGTCGAGAGGAAGTTCGCCGCAATCGGCGCCCACGCAGACGGCAACAGTCCCTCGGGTGGCAGTGGAAGTGGCAGCGACCACCACCGCGCCGAAGGTGAGGCGACCGACATCGGGCAAAAGACATACCTTCTTCTTCACAAGACAACGATCCTCGGCATCGTCACACTCATCGGCACGGTCGTCATTGCCAGCACATTAAGGCTTCAGCCCAAACATCGGATCGATCGCGTTCGCACTCGGAGCACTCCCAGCACTGCTCGATCCGCCGTCCCGCAACGCAGCGATCCACAAGATCGATTGGAACACCATCCTGCTTGTCGGCGGAATCATCACCTATGTCGCAGTGCTCGATCACCTCGGAGTCATCGACTCCCTGGGCGATCTCGCTTCGAGCATGAGCGTTCCGATCCTGCCGCGGCAGTGGTCTATTTCATTGCAGGGCTTGTTTTCTGCCTTTGCATCGACCACCGGCATGCTCGCGGTGCTCGTCCCCTGGCCATTCCTCTCGTAGGTGCGGGCGGCATCCCTGGGTGGGCCATGATCTGAGCCATCGCGGTCTGCGCCTCCATTGTCGATGTTTCACCGTTCTTGACGGTAGGTGCCATGCTTGTCTCCGCTACCCCGGACGAATCCGCACGTCCCCATGTAACCAACACGCTTATGCGTTGGGGACTTTCGATGGTCGTCGTCGGCCCCATTGCGATGGTCCTCGGTTTGATCGTGCCGTCCATGCTTCTGTAGACGGTAAGCTTGGGTTCGTGACCAGATCGCGGCGCACGGCTATCAGAGCGCCGAGAAGGCAGCTCGAGATCTTGGTTGAGTGTCCACCCGTCTGCGAGAAGTCGCCGAGCTTCGTCGGTTCGCATGCCACGCACCCGATCGCTTTCATTTACACCGACCAGAGGGCGGAGTTGTATCGATGCTGGTGGGGTTTCAGTACAAATTTGATTGCGGCGCAAGAGTATTCAGCGGTCTGAGTGGGATCAACCGGTGAGGAATAGACAAGCATCATGCGGATACTCAGGTCGGAGAAATCATCGTCCGGAACCGGTAAAAACACAACCGCCGAAATCTCCGTGCTGTATGACGGCAACGATCAGAACGTGGACTTCGCACAATGGACATTCCATTGCGTCCGCATACGACAGCGGTAGGCGCCCATATCCCACCTCATCCCGCAGTTGTACGTGAATTCTCGGGAGCTCTGCGAAGTTGGTGGACGAACTCGCTGTATTCGATCCGATCGACACCCTTGTCATTGCGGCCGGCCGCAACTCAATGCTCGTACATTCGGCAACCTCACCTTCGAGGCGTTCAACGATCTCATGAAGGTGAATCTCAACGGCGCATTCCACGCCCTGCGCACCACATTGCCGCAGCTGCAGGAAAACACCGGCGACGTCGTGAGCATCTCCAGCGTCGCTGCATTCTGCCGGATCACAGAGACGCTGCCTACCAGGCATCGAAAGCCGGCGTCAAAGCACTAGCTCGCGGCGCTGCACGAGACGAACTCGGAAACGACGTCCGGATCACGTCAATTCCTCCAGGTGTCGTCCACACCCCATTCCTCGACAAGAGGCCGGTCCCGCCTCCGACAGAGGTCCGCGCCTGGTTCATTCAACCAGGAGATGTCGCGACTGCCAGCTTGGCAGCGGTAACCATGCCCGGACGAACGACCGGCACTGAAATAACGCACGGATCAAAAATCTCGAAACCGCGTGGGACGACGACGAAACATCCCTGCGCCCCTCGACGCAACCGTGTGGGGCGCACTCGACGGCCGGATCGACAGCGTCCTCAAAGCGGTCCGGGCCAGCACACCCGATCCCGCAAACGAAACCCACACTCTCACCGCACTATCGACCGAATTCCAGTAGGCAACCACGCTGCACGCGGGTAACCCCGCAGTCGGCGGTCCACAAGAGCAACGAGCTCCGCGTCAAACTTTCCAGACATGGTGCTGATCATTTGCGCGGCTGCGCGTTCAGGGTTTTCTCAGGAGCAGACCGGCATAGTTTTCGACAGCGGTCGCGCTCCGCATTCACACGCATGCGCGCCTGCTCAGAAGCCCGTCCGGGTGCCGAAGGTCGGGCGGGCTTCTCCTGTGACGCAGGGTCGTTCAGGCTGTCAAACCCACACGCGTCGCCAGCCATGGAAGGGACTGTTCCAGCCCTGCCCCCCACACACGTACCACGAGTGCCCGCCGGGAAGTTCGAGATACCGAACCGCCATACCGGCGGCTGTAGTCGCGTCACGCACATGACGAGCCTGGGGAAGGTCCGGATCCTCCTCTCCCGCAACGATGGTGCCGGTACTTCTCCTGAAGTTTCATCGCGACCGGCACGTGGGATTCTTGACACAAGCTTGCAAACGAGAGGTCGTTATTCAGCGCTCCCCTCTCCTGCGGTCAGATACCCGCCACCGAGTCAACCATGCGACCAAATACCTGCCATGCTCAGTCGGACCAGGTACCCGATATGGAGGCCATTGTCGATTCACGTTGAATAGAGACGGCAAGGCCACCGAAGCCAGGAGTACACCGTATGGCAACCAAAGGCGTCGCCCGGCCGTACGACGCCGGCGCGGATCGACGTGAAATAATACTTGCTGCGGCAATCGAGCACTTTTCGCGATTCGGCTACACGAATTCGAGACTCTCAAAGATCGCGAGCCAAGCTGGTGTCACCGATGCGGGCCTTGCCGGCGGCAGTCGAGTTGAGGTGAATCAGGTTCGGACCTGCCGACTTTCGGCATTCGTCGTTGATCGCGCTGTTGAGCCGGCGAGCTCCGGTGACGCCATCGACAGTATCGAGGTCACGCAGGACCCCGAAGAGTTCGTCCTTCCTCGTGTCGGACAGACACGCCACCGGCGAGGAGCGCCCGACGCCTCGTGGGTCGAACCCGATGATGTCGAAGTGCCGGAGCACGTCGTCGGAGGTCTTTGCGGCCCATTCGAAGGCGGCATTGGTGCCGAGACCGCCTGGACCCCCGTTGTTTACCAGCAGGGAACCTGTCCGCGCCGGCTGATCGCGGGCATGAACTCGGAGCAGGAACACCGACAGCTTGTCACCGTTCGGCTCCGAGTAGTCGACCGGCATTTGTTGTGTTCCGCAGCTGAAGTCGAGTGCAGCGATCCTGTCGGGCGGTACCTTGTGTGCGCTGGGATCGAGATCCTCGGGGCATGGTTGCCAATCGATCGATGCTGCTGTCGGCATCGAGATCGTGGTTCCTGAGTGCGTCGTCTGCATCGTGGTGTTCGTCAAGTCTGCCGTCGAGCAGGCGGTCGTCGCGATGACCGTCGCGGTTGTCGAGAGCACGAGGAGGATTCGGAGTGAGAGGCGTCGGTTGATGGGCATGGTTCGAGTCTGGTGTCGCGGATCGCCGAGGGATACCGTGCTGACCTCCGAAGCGAGGGTTCGGTTAGCCACACCATGTGAACCGATGGCGCGTGCAACTGTCCGGCTGCCCGTAGGCGTAGGGGTGGCCGGACCATGATCGCGTCTTGACGCCAGGTCGGGGCGGTCTACCGGAGTTCTCCAAAGCTTCTGTTCGGCAGTCACTCTCACGTTGTTGAGGGCGTAGCGGTTCAGAGAATGAGCCGTTCCCCGCTACGGACGGACTCACCACGGAGTTGTCTGAGCACGAAATATGCTGGCGGATATCGTCACACGTACACGACAAGGCCAACGACGGATGAGTCGATAGCCCTACCGGATCCAGCTCTCGAACCTGCCGTCGTTGATGGGCTGAAACCCGCCGCTCATCAAAGGTGCAGACACAGAACGAAAGTCAGCGTGACCACCGGTCCGGCGGTGCGTCTTGCGAGGTATACGCGGGCAGGGGCAGCTCCTGGTCGAGGAGGAAGCTGCGTAGCAGATCGACATACATCGCAGGCTGATTATTCGAAACGGCATGGCCCGCGCCTTGTATATCAACGAGCGTCGACTCGGAGAACACGTCGCGGTACTCTCGGGTGACGGGCCAGCGGACGAAGTCACATTGGGCCGCCATAACCAGTGTCGGTACCCGCACTTCACGAAGCTTCGGTCGCGGGTCCGGGATCCGGGCAAAGTCTGTGGTCGTCAGTTGGTTGATGTAGAAGCCCTGAGGGTTGTTGCGCGGAGGCGCGCTCGGCGAGCCCGAGCACGACGTACCGTCGCGACCCGTCAGAGACGGGTTGTTGCGCGGAGGCGCGCTCGGCGAGCCCGAGCACGACGTACCGTCGCGACCCGTCAGAGAAACCTCGTGCATCCAGGAATCAGCTTCGACGTCGGGGACCAGCGCGTGCGCCGAGTTCGGGTTCACTGACATCAGTAACGCTTGTGCCAGCACCCTCGGCGCACCCGTCAGGTCGTCGTAGCGGGCTTGCTGCTGGGCGTCCATCTTGCTCCACGGCTCCCCGGTATCGTTCTCCGTATAAGCACCACCCCACATAGCGCCGGCTGCAACGAAGATCGCTTTAGCGACCCGGTCCGGGTGTGCCGCCATATATTGCGCGGCCAAGGAACCGCCCCAGGAACGTCCGACAAGGGTGATCCGTCCGGCCCCGATAACTTCTCGGATGGCGTCGAGGTCCTCGACCTGCCTCTCGACCGTGTACTCGGTGACGTCGGCGAGTCGGGATGACCGCCCGGCGCCGACCTGGTCGTAGGCGTACACGTCGAACCCGACCTCCGCGAGTTGTTTACCTCCTGTCGGAACACCTTCTCCCGGCGTGCCAGGTCAGCCGTGGAGGGAATACCACCGGCGTCTCGCGTTTCTCTGCTGGATTGACTGCGGGAGCCTGCACATACGCGATCCGGGAGCCCGAGGGCAGATCCCAGAACCGCACGTCGGCCGCGCTTGCGTCGCGGCCTGCTGAGGGAAGGGCCGCAGGATGGTCGCACCAGACACCGCAACCACGATAAGTCCAATCGCAACCACGAATCCGCTTGCGGCCAGGCACGGCCGGTGGATCCGCAGAACCCGGAACCCGCCCCAGCCGGCCGCGAACGTCACAACGATGACGGTCAGCAGACCCCCGACGAGAAACACCGCCGGTCGCGATTCGACGACTGCCGTCGCTAGCACCACCGCCGCCCCCAGCCCGATCGCCGACAAAGTGCCAAGCACCACGACCGCGAACCCTGCCACTGCCCGTCCTCGTCTCCGTTGACTAGCACCTTCTCGGTCAGTCCTGTTCACTTTCATTGGTTTTCGACCTCCTGCCCGCCCCTGCTTACCGCTCGATCATCGCGGTCGACGGTGGCCAAGTACATCAGGGAACACCCTGAAAGGCGCCGGCCGTTACTCCCACGCGCCGGCCGTGCGCATGTCGCGTCGCCTTCGTCCGCACTCCACCTACGGAATCTGCCGTTGTGGCGGCGACGTTGATTGCGGGCAGCGTTGTCGTTCGCCCTGTGAGTGAGGGCTGCGCTGACATCGTGGGCGACCAGACGTTCGTTCTGGGAATGCATCGACCACGTCCCGCCCCTGATCGTGCAGCACTTCCTGATCTGTCGACGAAACTCGACTCCGCGGGCCGCCACGATCTCCGCTCCTGTCAGATGCTGCGGCTACAAACCTTGAAGTGACGGACGAGAAGGCTCGTGGTCGGCGGCGCGGACCCAAGGTCAAGGCGGTCAACATCGGTTCCCGTCATGCGCACGTGGTATCGACTCCCCTGCGTATCCGAGGTCTCGGACGGCATCGTCAGGAGTACGTCTCTGGCCTTATGAACACACACCTCCACCAGCCTGCAGCGAATGCAACAAGGACTTCGTTGCATGAGCCGACCCCTTTGCTTAATGGAAGAGCCATATCACCCAGGCACCCCATACTCCGACCCCAGGAAACCACCAGTGGGCGTACGCCGTGCTGATTCGGCGGGCACCAGCCGACTGCTTACGTGACCGTGATCCACCGACCACGACAACGTACAGAAGAACCGAAGTGACCCCACGTCCCGACGACCGCCACAAGATGGCACCAAATCGTCGGAATCGTCACGGCGTTCCGGGCTTGGTCAAAATCCAGGCGTGGGCGGGCGGAACATTGGACCACACAGTTAGTCGTTCACAGCGGAATCGGGCGCTGAAATCAGGTAAGGCCTGTGCGCTGCCATGACGCTGCTGACGGTATCGATCTCCCACCAGTCGATCAATTGCTTGACCACCGAGATCATCGTGGCTGCAGAGATGCGCGATCGTCGGCGGACGTCTGCGGTGAACATTTCAAAGCAGCTGGCAGAGCACACGATCAGTATCGCTGCGGTCAAAATGAATTTTTACCGGGAATTGACTAAATGCCCCCTAGCGCATCGGATAGGTGGCAGCGGCTCGGTGAAAGATCTCATCCCTGGGTTCTGCCGCTCGACGGTAGGCACGCGGGCTCTGGCTCAAGCCCAACTCTACAAGCATTCGCGCGAGCTTGAATTCGACCAAACCTGGACTGATAACGGGGACCGGCAAGTGCTCATTCAAGTACGCCGCGGCTTGGTGCATCGAGGTACTGCCGAGAATCAGAACGTCTGCTCCGTCCTCGTATACGCACCGCAGACCAAGCTCGACGAGAGCCTGCAGGCTCGCCTCCATCGCATCGTCGTCCATGAGATTAACCAAATCCGGCGTCTCATCCAGATATCGCACGGACGCAAGACGGTCACTCAGTCCGAGTCGAGCTAGAAACTTTGGTGGAGAGATTGACCAAACCTCGGACGTCGTGAGTACCGAGAACTTGTTCCCGAGCAAACACGCCACGTGGTAGGCGGCTATGCCGGCGCCGAGGACAGGGATGTCGAGACGCGAACGAAGCGATCGCATCCCGCAGTCACTCGTGCTGTCGATGCACACCGCGTCGAAACCCTCCTCCTGAGCGGTGAGCCCGGCCTCATAGACGAAGAACTCCGAGATCAGGCCATCGCTTTCGCTGTCGAAGTTCGCACAACTCTGCTTGACAGAGCAGAACTCGATTTCTGTGTCGCTGTCACGCAGGTGTTGTGGAATCTGCGCCTCACGCAGAGCCAGACCGTGCTCATCCATCTCAACGGGAACCACAAACTTGATTCGCATGCGCTACTTCCTTGTCGATGTTTCGGTGGACCTGGTGACGAGCCGATCGGCATCGAATATGCCCGTCGTCGTCGTCGGGAGAAGTCGCTTTTGGATACGTTGGGTCGGGCCGTAGGGGAATTCATCAACGACTTCGATGTACCTCGGGACCTGGTAGTAGGCGAGGTGCGTGGAACACCACTCCCACAGCTCCTCCACATTGAGAGTTTCCTCGGGTGCGACTTTGACGAACAACTTGACGTCGTCTTCTCCCATCTCGGAGGGCACGCCGATTACGGCTGATTCCGCCACTCCTCGGTGCTCGTTGACAACGCGTTCCACTTCCCAGGCCGAGACGTTTTCGCCGCGGCGACGGAGGCTGTCGCTCGCTCGGCCGGTGAAGTAGTAGTAACCGTCGCTCTCATAGCCGAGATCGCCAGTTCTCACGGATCCACCGGCCAGTACTTTCTGAGAAGCTTCCGGATCACCGTAGTAGCCGAGCATCACCAAGCCGGGGCGGCGGGGCATCACAACGATCTGACCGACTTCACCTGGGGGTAGGACTGAGCCACTCTCAGGGTCCTCGATCCAGGCTTCCATGTCGTCGGTTGGTTTCCCGATCGATCCGACCCGACCCTCTAGGTTGAGCATTGCGAAGTTCGCCGCTTCAGTCAGTCCGTAACCTTCTCGGATTGTGACACCGAAACGCTCCTCAAACGCGCGCCAGCTGTCCCGGGGCGCGGCTCCACCCCACGCAATAGTCACTGCATGGTCTCGATCATTCACTGAAGGGGGCTGTTTGAGGAGGAGGTTGATCACGCCGCCGAGGTAGTGAAGCTTCGTCGACGAAGTCTCGCGAATCTGGTCCCAGCACCGAGATGCACTGAATTTCTCCACCATCGCTACTGTGGCGCCGGCAGCCATGGCCATCCGTAGCGTCGTCCATCCCGGTGCGTGATAAAGCGGCTCCCACATGAACAAGCGGTCCGGAGGCTGGAGGTCGGACAGAATACTGGCTTGACGTGCTGATTCCATGAGGAAGCGCTCCGAGAGAACCGCGCCTTTCGGACGTCCTGTGGTTCCGGATGTGAAGGCGATCATCGCCGGCGCCTCCAGCCCACGGTCTCGGAATAAGGGAGTTGAACTGGCGCGGATTTCACGTGACCATTCACTTCCAGACTCAAGTCCCTCGGGTCGGAGGAGGATGAATGCAGTCACACCGGCAAGCTTGAGCCCCTCCTCGATCTGGACTGCGAACGCGTCTTCAGCGATGACCCCGTACGGCGCTGCGGTCTCGAACTGGACTGCGAGGCCTGATGCCCTCTGATGCGTGCTGATCGGAACGTGCACGGCGTTGAGCCATTGCAGTGCGAAGACTATGGCGATGTGGTCGACGTGATTGCGCATCATGACTGCAACGCGGGAGTCTTCGTCCACCCCGCTTCCCGCCAGGACGCCAGCCCATTTCTGCACTAGTTTCAGCAGCTCTACGTAAGTGATCTTCTCGTTCTCAGCGATGAGGAAGAGCTCATGGGCGCTTTCTTCACATCGTCGAAGGAGCCAGGTGATCGTGCCGGTCTCGGCCGGTCTGCGAAGATATTCAGGAATCATTTCTCGTTGTTTCCTTAGCGTGATCGGTCTTTCGAAGAAATCGCTCGGCACCTGCAAGCTCGTGACCTAGTAGCGAGGATTCTCGGTGGAGACGACGAGCTGCCTCGAAAGCCATGCGGAATGCGGACTCCTGCGCTTCGAAGCAGTAGCGCTTCGTCATTTCGAAGCTGGCGACAGGCAGTTCTGCTAGTTCCCGAGCTCGGTCCCGCGCCAAGTCGAGTACGAGTTCCGGTGAAACCAGTTCGTCGACCAGTCCAAGTGTTTTCAGTTCGTAGCCTTCGACGACACGACTGCTCAACGCCAGCGTTCGTGCGCGGGTTGGGCCAACAGTCCGTTCGAGCAGCCAAGTGCCGGTCACGCTGGGCATCCCCCACCGCACCTCTGTCTGGCCAATACGTGCCGAGGTCGACGCGACCCGCAAGTCGCACAGAAGGGCCAGCTGCATCCCCGACCCGACCGCTGGCCCCTCAATGGCGGCTACCAACGGTTTCGGAAAGCGCAGGACTGCTTCGTAGACAGCCTCGAAACTATCCATTTGGTCAACTTCAGGCGACCAGGAGGCCTGTTCATTGAGGTCCTGGCCAGCGCAGAAGGCCGCGCCCTGGCCGGTGATCACTGCCGCTCGAACCGTCTCGGCTTGAGCGGCCTCGTTCAGCACGAGCACTAACTGCGCGCGGATTGACGTAGTCCAAGCGTTGAGCCGGCCAGGATTGTCGATTCGGATCGTTAGGATCCCAGAGTCGGTGCTGATCCTCAGCCCCGCCTCAGTTTTTTGTGGATTGTCGACATGGATATTCAAAATCTCACCTTCTTGATCGCTACTGTCTCGTGCTGGATATTCGTCCGTGATCGCGCTACTGCAACAACGGCATGGGATCGAGAACCGACTCCAACTCGGAGCACAGCTGCAAGAGTTCCAAGTCCCTGCCGCCTGTACTGGCCAACTGTGCGCCGATTGGCAGTCCGTCGGCCAGTCCACATGGGATGGTGGCTGCACACGCGCCTGCCACGTTGAAGGGTGCCGTGAACGGGTACGGACCCCAAAGTCGATCAATGGGCGTTCCTGCTATCACTGTCGGCTTGTCATCAAGCCTGAACGCCGGGATCGCTGTAGTTGGAGTTAGTACTACGTCGTAGTTCTTCATGAAGTGACCGAAGCGATGCCGGAACTGGCGATGCCGATCACGTGCGTCCTCCACATCGCCGATCGTCAACTGAGTTGCACGCTCCAACGATGCGCGCATGTAGCCAGTGAGTTGGTCACGCGCCACATTCAGCAGATGACCTCGTTCGCGATGCTCCTCTTCGAGGACTAAAACTGCGAAGATCTTCTCCCATCCCGCAACAGGGACGTCAACACGTTCAACCGAATGACCAAGCGCGGCAAGCGATCGTGCGACTGACTCGACCCCGGCAAGAACCTCCGGTGCCGCTGGGCGGCCACCAAGATCCGGACACCAGGCGATGCGCATGGGTCCGTTCGCACTCGGAGTCAACGTCCGTCCCGCTAGAACACCGACGACTCGTACGGCGTCTGCGACGCTCCGACTGATCGGTCCGGGTGAGCTGAAAGGTGTCATGCCTCGAAACCCGAATTCGTCCTGGCATAGGCCCAGACTCGGTTTGAAGCCGAACAGCCCTGTGAACGCCGCTGGCATCCGTATCGATCCGCCACCGTCAGTGCCGATACCGACCATTGCCATGCCTGCGGCAACCGACACAGCTGCTCCACCGCTGGATCCACCACTGGTTCGAGAGAGATCCCACGGATTCAGTGCCGGCGGGCCTATCCGAGTAATCGTGCTTGCCGACTGCGCAAATTCAGCCGTCGTCGTCTTGCCGATAAAGATTGCACCTGCGCGTCGCAGTCTCGCGACAACGCCAGAGTCGGTCTTGGCGAAGTCGTTACGATGCACTTGGGAACCGAAGGCGCTTATCGCTCCCCGGATGTGGAGTGTGTCTTTGATAGATATAGGCACGCCGAGCAATGGCGGCAAGACGTCGCCCGATGCGATCATCGCAGTTGCGGCCTCAGCCTGCGCCAGTGCATCATTTCGAAGAATAGACGTATACGCGAACAATTCGGGATCAGACTTTTCGGCGCGTTGCAGGTACGTTTCGACGACCTCGACGGGCGAGAGTTCCCGGCCGGTGTACGCCGCAGTCAATTCCGCGATACACGTCGGGTAATTGCCTGCACTTCCCTGTATCTCCCGAACAGCCATGTCATCCAATGGTCACGACCGCCTCGTGTTGTCCTACTTGACCACCGCTCGATCTTGAGTGTCCGTTCGCTTCAACGGTCCTTTCGACCCGATTACCGGCGCGTACTGCGTCGGTGAGCACACCATGATCAACCACAACCTGACCACGATGAACTGTCATCATCGGCCAGGCCGCGACCTCGACCCCTTCGAACGGGTTGTAATCACTCTCGTGCAATTCGCTCGCACGAATTGTTCGGCGATCCGTGGTGTCCATCACCACGATGTCCGCATCAGCCCCAGGACCGAGAACGCCCTTGCGCGGATACATACCAAAGATCCGAGCAGCGTTCGTTGCGATGATGTCGGCGAAGCGGCTCAGGCCTATCCCACGTTTGACGACTGCCTCGGTGTAGAGCAGCGCCAGTCGAGTCTCAATACTGCTACTCCCGCCAACCGCGTTGTCGATTCGTTGCCCGGCGATCTTGACGGTATAAGGCAGGCAGAGTTCATCGGTTGCCAAGGTGTCGATTGTCCCGGACGCGATACCTTCCCACAGTGCGGCTACGTCGTCGGCGCCCTTGAGTGAAGGGTAGTTGTGGAAGCGCATACCTTCTGCTGATTCGTAGTCAGCGTCCGTCCTCGTCGTGTATTGGTGCAGTGTTTCGGCCGTGACCGCAATTCCCGCGCGCTTGGCGCGCGCTAGGGCTTCGGTGGCCATCCGGCTACTCACGTGCATTACGTAGACCCGAGATCCGGGGATTCTGGAGGAGGCCGACAGAACACGTTCGATCGCAACGGTTTCCGACAGCGGGTCATGTACGTCGGGCAAGTATCGCGGATCGACCTTGCCACTTCGGAGGTGGACGTCATATGCATGCATCACCATGTCGTCGTCCTCGGCGTGCACGGCCACGAGACCGCCCTCGGCGCCGGTGACCGTGAGAATCTGTACCAGCGAGCCGAAATCGATCGCCCACTTCACCTGCGCACCCGGCCGCACGGTCGTTGTGAACACCTTGAAGCTGGTGTACCCGTCACGGATCAGGCCTGGGATGGCCGCGATATGCTCTTCCGGAACACGACCATGCAGGATGACGTGGAGACCGTAGTCGACGATGGATTCCCTTGCCCACAGCTGATCTCGGGCGGCAACCTGCTCGGTGATATCCCCCGTGCCCGTGGTGACGAAGTCGAGAAGGGTCGTTGTTCCTCCGTAGAGCGCGGCACGGGAGACAACGCCTGGCCCGGCGCTCGCCACTTTTTCGCCCGTAGAGGGGTCGGTCTGAACCCAGTTGCAATGTACGTGAGGGTCAATGCCTCCGGGAAGCACAACGTGCTCAGCGCCTAAGGCGATGGTTCGATGTGACGCGCCCGAAAGTCGACCCGGCTCCGCGATTGCGGCGATCCTCTCCCCTTCGACCGCAAGGTCACCGACGCGCGAGCCCCAGGGCGTGACTATGGTCCCTCCGCTCAGAACGAGGTCGAAGTTGGCCATGGTTCCTCCATTCCTGATGCGCTTGAATTCAAATTTGAAATCCGGTCGGTCTCAAACTCCAACGCGTGGTTGCAGTCAGTTGACGGATGCAACGCCAGCAGATCAGCGGACGCAGACATTGTCATCTCGAGAAGTGAACGTGTGTAGTCCTCTTGCGGAGACTCGAAAACGGACGTGGTGTCCCCCTGCTCGACGATCCGTCCATTTGCCATCACGATGACACGGTGAGCAATGGTGCGCACGAGCGCGAGGTTATGGGTCACAAAGACCATGGACATCGCGCGTTCACGCTGAAGTTCGGCCAGGAGCGAGACGATTGATGCCTGCACGGAGACATCCAACGCAGAGGTGACTTCGTCGCAGATCAGGACTGAAGGCTCCGCTACCAGGGCTCTCGCAACCGCCACTCGTTGCCGTTCGCCACCCGATAATTCGTGCGGGTACTTCCGGAGCGTTTCCTCCGCAAGACGGGCGTTGTGCATCGATTGAACAAGCACGGACGGCAACTCCGCGGGCGAGCAAATCGAGAAATGTCTGACCTGCTGCGTCAGTGTCGCTGCGATGGTGAGTCGCGGGTTGAGGGAGGCGTAGGGATTCTGGAAGACGAACTGCATCCTCTTCAGAACCTCACGCGGCCTTTGCCTGATTTGGTGAGAGAGGCCAATGCCCTCGAATTCAATTGCTCCCGACCAGTTCTCGTGAAGTCCTACAAGGCACCGCGACAGCGTGCTCTTACCCGAGCCCGACTCCCCTACAATCGCTACGCACTCACCAGCTGGGACTCTGAAGGCGAGGTCATTGAGTACAGCTTTGTCGCCGTAGGAGGCATTCAGATTCTTTACCTCTAGCGCAGGTCTTTCACCTTCGGCGCGAGCGCTGACGTGCCTCGTGCGGCGCACTTCTTCGACCGGGCGAGGGAGTGGTTCGTCAATCCAACATCGATAGTCCCTCTCCGGTGTCACCTCAATCACCGGAGGTCGCTCAGATGCGCATTCCGAAATCGCAAGATGGCAACGGGGTGTGAAGACACACCCAATGTGCCGATCCTCGATGCGAGGCGGAAGACCGGGAATGCCCGCCATCGTCCGGGAACCGTCCGGCGACGGCTGGGCCCTCAAGAGTGCCTGTGTGTAAGGGTGTCGGGGCGCCGCTAGCACTTCCCGCGTCGGGCCGTACTCCACGATCTCCCCGGCATACATAACTGCGACTTGATCTGCTATTTGTTCAACGACAGCAAGATCGTGACTGATGTACACCGCCGCAACGCCATAGGTCTCACACAGGTGGTCGATCGTTTCGAGGATTCGCTGCTGGGTGGCGACGTCGAGGCCCGTTGTGGGTTCGTCGAGAACGATCAGTTGTGGACGACAAGCAAAGGACATAGCCAGTGCAACTCGTTGCTGCTGGCCTCCAGAGAGTTGGTGCGGGAACGCAGTTAAAACATGTTCGATATTGTCCAGCCCCACCTCGGTGAGTAGCTGCTGAAGCCTCTGGTTGACGCGCTCCCGCGTCCATCCACGCATTTCCATGATTTCACGAAGTTGGCGCCCGATCCTACGAGCTGGGTTCAGAGCCGTCCCCGGATCCTGCGGGACGTATGCGACAACTGCTCCGCGTGCAGCGCGGAGCTCTGATGCTGACAAGGCCAGCATTTGTTGACCGTCGATTCGGACCGTGCCTTGGCGAACATCAAGTCCGCCCCTGGCATAGCCGAGGAGGGCAAGTCCTAGCGTCGACTTTCCTGAGCCGGACTCACCGACCAGCGCCAGAACTTGGCCGGCATGCAGTTCGAGGTCTATATCCTTGATTACGTAGCTGGTCTGAGCATCTGCGAGACCGACGGATAAGCCTTCAACCCGAAGTCGCACCGAATGAATGTCCGTCATGATGCAGCTCCTTTGTCGACAGTCTCTTTCTCCATGGTCGGGTTCTTGGCTGCTGAACCCATCGCATCCGCGAAGAGGTTCGCGCCGACTGTCAACAACGCCAGGACGAACGCGGGCACAATCACTGGCCATGGGTTCTCGATCAACGCGATCCGGTTCTCGTTGATCATCGCTCCCCAATTCGGGTCGGGCGGTTGGAGCCCGAAGCCGAGGAACGACAGCCCGGCAATGAGCGCGATAGACCACGGGATCCGCAATCCGAATTCAACCAGGACGGGGGTGCTCACATTTGGGCCGATATCGCTCAACATGATCCGGATCGGGTGCACTCCAGTGGCCCGGCGTGCCTTGACGAAATCGCGCTCACAGATGTCGAGCGATGTCGCACGAATGACGCGGGCCGTACGCGGGGCATGCGACAGGGCGATCGCGAAAACAATGAGCCACAGCTCCGGACCGAGGACTGAAAGTAGCACCAGGGCGAGTACAAGTTCGGGTACTGCCATGATGACGTCTACAGACCGCATCACCAAGGTATCTCCGAAGCCCCGGAAGTACGCCGCAACGATACCCAGTACTGTGCCAGCGGCAACTCCTAGGAGGGTGCCGACGAGCGACAGAATGAGAAGCAACCAGCCACCTTCGAGAAGCCTGCTGAACACATCGCGCCCGAGCACATCTCCACCGAGAAGAGCGTCACCCGACGGTTGAGCGAATGGTGCCGTCACAAATTCCGTGGCCGAATGTGGTGCGACGAAGGGCCCCCCAAAAGCCACAATTGTGACGAAGGTGACGAGCACCAAGCCGACGAGACCCTGCGGCGTCCGGCAAGCGGACTTGGTGATGCGTGCGAGTTCTACCATCGCTTGCCCGTCCTTTCTTGTTGATGTCCGGTGCGACCGTGAGCGATCACGATTGAGGGAAGCGGACTCGTGGTGTGGCGACGAGCGCAATAGCATCGGTCGCCACGTTGATGAAGATGTAGAACACGGTCATTGCGACTGTGATCGCCTGAATCACTGGAATATCTCGTGCCGAAACAGCTTCGACCAACCGGGAACCGGCGCCAGGAAAGTTGAACAGGGCTTCGACGATGACAACGCCGCCGGCCATGAACGACAAGCAGACTCCGATTACTTGAACGATGGGCGCAACGGTGTTCGGGAGTACGTGACTGAAGAGAAGGCGTCTCGTCGATACACCCTTGAGCACAGCCATTTCGGCATAATCGCTCTCGAGGGCTTCGATCGCGACGGCACGAAGCATACGAGTGATGTATGGAACCGTGACAACCACGAGCGTCAATACCGGCAGTACAAGCTTCGTCGGGTCACTGAGGGGGGAGATCTCTGGAGGAATCGTGGAGATCGCGGGAAACCAATGGAAGACCGTCGTCGAAAAAACGACGACAAGCAGGACCCCGACGACAAACGCCGGCATGGAGGCGAGGCCCAGAACAACACCAGAGATCACGCGATCGAAAGGCCTGTTTCGGTAAACCGCACACATAAGTCCGAGACCCACGCCCAGCAGTGAACTCACAATGCCAGCAAGGGTGACCAGCACGAGCGAGTTGATGATCCGGGGTACCACAAATGTGGTCACCGAGGCCCCATTGGCCAGACTCGAACCGAACTCGCCTTGTACAGCCGATGTGAGCCACTGCCAATACCGTTCTAACGCTGGGTCGTTGAGCCCCAACTGTTCTTCGAGACTTGTCACAGATTCCGGTGTGGCCAGATTGCCCAGTACCGATGTGGCCACGTTGCCCGGAAGCACGCTGGTGGCCATGAAGACCAGAAACGAAACGATGAGCAACGTCAATGTTCCCCACGCGACACGCTCAAGGATCAAACGCAGGATCGGTGCGCGTCGCAGCCGAAGGGCTGGACGTCTGGTCACTCGCGCAGGCGCAATCGCATGGGTACTGGTACTCATGCGGCGACCCAGAAGTCTTGGAATCGATAATTGTTGAAGGAGAACACAGGACTTGTCGCTGCTCCGCCAACTCGACCCGCGTATCCATCGATGATCGAGCGGAATGCCGGAATGATCAGGCTTCCCCGCTCATGGAAGATCTGCTGCATCTTCGCGGCGAGCTCGGCGCGTTGACTGGAGTCTTGAAGAGCAATGGCCTCCTGGTAGAGCTTGGTGAACTCAGGATCATCGAAGCCGCTGTCGTTGTACGGGGAATCGGGAAGGAGCATCATCGCCGTCTGTGCCCAAAATCCCACCGCACTCCAGTTGCTCTGACAGAAGTTCCATTTTCCGTATTTCGCATAGAAGTCACCACTGGTCACCTGGCGCACATTGATTGTCACACCTGCGGCTTTGGCTTGCTCCGCGAGGACCTGAGCGGATTGCACCATGCCCGGCGCCGCCGGACGGGTGACGAGGTCGACTTCGAGCGATTCTCGACCAGCTTCGCGCAGTAGGGCTTTCGCCTTGGCGATATTCTTTTCCCGCTGTGGAATGGAATCGTCGTAGAGTGAATCCAGTGGCGAATAGAGATCGTTCGCGACCTCCCCGTCGCCGCCCAGTGCCTGGGCCTGAATCTCCGCCCTGTTGCAGATCAAACGCATTGCGGCTCGAACCCGTTCGTCATTCCAGGGAGCCTGTGCAACGTTCATGACGAACGGCGACATTGATCCCGACGGAGAGTTCTGGAACCGACCACCAGTCTTCTCGACCTGGCTGCTCGTGCGAGACAGGGCGTTGATCATGTCCACCTGACCACTCAGTAGCGCATTGGTCTGCGCTGTCTCGTCCTGGTATGAAACGATTACAAGCTTGTCGACATACGGTCCAGCACCTTTCTCCCAGTAGCCTGTGTTGCGTGTGAACACACTCTGCGCCCCAGGCTCGAAGGACTCGTACACAAACGGTCCGGAGCCGATCGGCTTGTTCGGGTCGTAATCCTCAGGGACGATGTACAGGTTGTATTCGAATGCAGCGGCCATCTCTTGAAAAACCGCGAAGGGTGCAGTAAAAGCGATCTTCAGAGTGCGGTCGTCAACAGCACTGAGCTTGTTCAAATCGATTGGGCCCAAACCTTGTTTACCTGGATAGTCGTTTTCCACGATGCGTTTGAAGCTGGCCACGACATCCCTCGCCGTGACCGGGCGCCCATCGTGAAACCTCGGACCGTCTTTGAGGAGGATGGTCCATTCCGTTGCGTCAGGGTTTGGGATCATCTCCTGCGCCAGCGCCAACTCGAAGGATCGCCCATCACGAGTCGTGCGAACCAAGTTGCTGTACAAGGCGTTCAGCCTCGCCATCGTCAGGTTGTCCATGACGTTATGCGCGTCGAGAGCCTCGGCACTGCCGCCACCGGTCATACCTGCAGTGAGCGTCCCACCTACCCGTACCTCGCCGGGGTTGACCGGCCCGGAACTCTTTCCACTGCAACCCGATAGCAGGCCGCCGGCGCCCAGCAGTAGTACGCCGGCGGATGCACCCGCTTTGAGGAACGATCGGCGATCCAAACTCCAGTCGTCCGCGACCCGGGAAACCTGAGCAGATACACCTTCGCGATTCATTGATTGACTCCTGCTACCTAGAGACGGCTGCGGCTTCACGTCGACATCCGCGTTGAATTTTGGTGCACTGTCGACTGTGTGGAGTTTAGGGCGCTCGAATCACTCAGGTCAATACCCCTTTGAAGCATTCTTTGAGGGCAGGCAGAAGGCCGTGAAGTGCACAAGCACGCGGTCCAGAGTTCTTCGGCGACGTGGGTTTCACCCACGAGGAACAGCCCTCAAGCTCGCCACATGTACACCTGAATCGCGACGCACGCCTAGCGTTGACACTCAGCAAGGGCGCATCGGACCGACTTGGCATTCCGGGCGCGAGACGAGCATCTTGGAAACGCCCGACTACTCTTCATTCCGACCGCCCTCGATTTGGGGAAGCCCTCCGAGATGCCTTGACCCCATTCAATATTCAACTGATCATCGCCAACGTCGGCGAACTCGTAGAATCAGCACAGTTCGCCTTGCTAGCCTGACCGGGTCAGTTTTCTCATTGCATCTGCTTCTGACTGCAGGAGATTCCACCAGCCGCAATGCTTGCCAAGACGAGCACATCTGTCCAACAGCTACTTTCGTCAGAACGACCGGTCGAAGAACTCTGCGTTCTGTCATGTCGAGCACATCGGAGGCTACATCGAGGTCACTTCGATCCAATCTGGGGAGATTTTCCCTCTTCCGAAGAACGCTGCCTCATAACTCTCTCAACGCTCCTATGTCAGCCACGAGAACAAGCACAGGAACGACCGCCATGCGAAGTGCAGCTTCCATGCCTCGACAACCTACTTGCGAGGCTTCGCCCGTCGAGGTAGCGACCAATTTCGCGACGCGTCTCGATGACGCGATTCAGCGGACCCGAAGGCATGAACCTGGGAGCGACACCACTTTTGAACTTCGATGATCAGTTCGGGTGCAACTCTGCTCCAACATAATTCGTTCTTCCTTCGCTGGCTGGTAGCCATCGTGGAATGAACGAAGCCTATGGGTGGGACAGACCGCTTGGACACCAAGAAAGGACTACACAAGCGCGGACACTATTGGTGAGCGCTCTTTGCCGTAGGACGATATTCGCGATAACGCACCTCATGCATCCTGGCCTCCAATCAGTGCCACCGACTCCAAGCTGCCGATTCGCCTACCGACGACCGGCGCTCAGAGACATAACCGGCATAATGGCGCCGCACAAAGCAGACCGCGCCTTACGTACGGCGATGCCGGCAATGTGCAGTGATCCAGAGCAATTCGGCCTCGCCCCGGAAATCTCACAGTCGATAGGGCCGGGAATGCTTGGATTCGCCCGTTGGAGGTTAGTTCCCGCGACAAAGTCGAGCGTTCAGCGACTTGGGCGACCGTACGATCGGCGTTCAACAGGCCAAGGACCTATTCGGCAGCACCGAGGTCGGAGGCTGGGATTTCTGTGCCGCGAGGTGAATAGGTTTGGGGCATCGCCAACCTCTCAGCTGCCTTACAGCGAGAGGTAGACACGTGAACCCACCGGAATTCGGGGCGCATCGAAGTCTCCAGACGACACGCTAGGTTCGTTCAACCGATCTGCGCCATACGACGCAGCGCCGCAGCCATGCCGGACGAACCACTCACAGCTCTCCGTTGATCTCCAACTACAGTCGACAGCAACAGTTTCCAACCGCACCATCCACCGTCTCCCAAACCCTGTACCCAGGACTCCCTTGTCGCGTGCGGCTACCGGTATACAGCTCCTTCCATAGCTTTGCCCCGAATTTGTTGCCTGGCCTATACGAAACCGTACCCGCCCCACGCCTCAAACGACCGCGCAGACTTCGCTCGCGTCGACAGCGGCCTGCTAACCGACAGCGGCTTCGGCACCGGTCCACCCGCTTCCCGAGGTAGCCACCTGACTATGTCCTAGACCAGATTTCCGACTCCACGGAGAGCTTCGATGAGCATGCAAACCAACTACTCAAAGCTGATCGAACAGCTTCTATTTTTTTGCGCTATCCACAACCAGCGTGGCGATAGGGACCAGGTCCTGATCTCGGTCGTCAAACTGCGTTGCAACGAGCCAATCACCGAACTCCGCCTGCACTCGACGCATCGCCTGGTCAGCGTCGTAACTCCGCCCGAATTCGATCGCGTCCACCACGCTTCGATAGTGGTCGAGTACGACCGAAGCCCGTTGGGACTGGACTGAGACTCTATCGAGGCTGAATGCGGCTGCGCCCCTTAACGATCGAGCGAGTTGCGTCAAATGAGGAACGGCAGCCATGCTGAGCACCTCATCACCGAACTCAATGCAGCTGTCGAAGAAGGAACCCACGTCAGCCCCGCTGAGGTGACGCTCCATATCGGCACAGATCACTTCGAGGGTTCGGTGTTCACCCGGATTCGCATGCTCGGCGACTAGCCGAGACGCCAGACCGAAGATCGCGGCTCGGCACACGTAAGCGCCATGCACGCCCTCCGGGCTCAACTGAACGACGCGAGCGCCTCGTCGCGGAATCAATTCGACGAGCCCCTCATGACTGAGAAGCTGAAGAGCTTCACGCACAGGAGTTCGCGATGTACCGAACAATTCGGCCAGTTCAACCTCCGCGAGTCGCTGGCCGGGGCTGAGGGACCCGTCCACGATCGCGTGCGCGACCTTCTCGGCGATCAAGCGGGGAAGAGCTCGGTCATCCGCGATAATCCCGAGATCGCCGAGCCCACGAAGCGCATTCTTGTCGACAGTACTCTGCATGGCCCTACTGTACAGACGCTTGCACTCCTGCGGGAGCGTTGCGAAAGCGCCGCAACTCGACGCGAGACGCTCGACGCGGGTGATCCAGCTACGCCGATCAAATGATTGACACTGTCCATCACTTTTTGCATACTGTGCACAGTCTACGAAAGGATGCAGAGTGGCAACGCAGCACGAAGGCGACCTCGCACCACCGAAGGAGACGGAGGTCGAACCCTGGGTTCTGGTCACCGGCGCCAACAGCGGCCTCGGCCGGGCCTATGTCCACCACTTGGCCGAACGCGGCATCAAAGGAATCGGCATTGACCGGAGTATCACATCGGTTGCCCCTCCGGGATGGGTCTCAGAACAGATCGACATCAGCTCTGAGGATGAAGTCAGCTCCGCGTTTCATGCCTTCTCCGAAAAACGCAGCGCCCCAACAGGAGTGGTCAATTGTGCGGGAGTCCTTGGTGTGCGGAGCAACTTGGTCGACCTCTCACTTGACGACTGGCGAGCTGTGCAACGCGTGAACGTCGACGGGACCTTCCTCGTGTGCAGGGAGGCCGCTAGGTGGATGATTCGAGACGCTGTTTGCGGGCGAATCGTAAATATCGCTTCACAACTCGGCCGTGTTGTCTCACCACAAGAGGGCCATTACGCGGTAACTAAAGCCTCCGTCCTACATCTAACTCGCGCACTCGCTGTTGAGCTCGCTCCAAACGGAATCCAGGTGAACTCGGTGTCGCCTGGAGTGATGGTCACTCCTATGCTCGGCGACCTGGAAGCCGACGCGAAGTGGACTGCGCGAATGAAGTCCCGGATTCCGCTGGGTCGACTTGCGAACCCGAGGGAGATCATCCCGGTGATCGACCTATGTCTCGACACGAAGTCGACCTATCTCACTGGCGCGGACCTCGTCGTAGACGGCGGATGGATTCTGCAATGACCATTTTCGCGAACGATTCGAAACAGAATAGTGAAGGAATTCTAATGCGTGTTCCGGTGGCAGGAGATGGACCTACGTTCGCTACCTACGAAGAAGTTCTCCGCGGGCTCTTCTGTCGCGAGCTCGCCCAGTACACACCAGACGAGATGCTCAAAGGCAATATCCTCGAGGACGTCGTATTCCAGTTGCACGGCGCACAACATCGCGAGCGACGCCGCGTAGAGAATCCACTCTTTCGACGTGAAACTGTGGTGCACTTTCTGCAGCAACGGTTTCCCGAAATCCTTGAACGCACCCTCGGGGCGATCCTTGATTCGGGTGAACGCGACGTCATTCGCATCGGACAGATGCTGACCGTCGTGTTGTCAGCGGAGATCTCGGGTGTGGACGTTCCCGCAGGAGACCTTGAGGCAATCCAGCGACTCGTCGACCTTGAACGGGTTTTCGCCGAGGGAACCGGCATCATGGACACTACATATGACCGGGGCGAACTGCTACGAATGGTGCGGGACGCCTTCCAGAGCTTCGACCGAGAGTTCTTTGCCGGTTCGGTCGCACGACGGAAGGAATTGATCGCGAGCGACGCAATGCCACACGAAGGCGGCGATCTGCTCTCGGTTCTCCTGATGAGTCAAGGCCAACTGGAGATGGACTACGCGCTTCTCATGAGAGAAACGGCCTTCTTCCTGGAATCAGGATCGGATACGTCTTCCAGAACGCTCGCGAATACCCTTAACCACCTCTTCGAATGGCGCAATGCACACCCGGATCGTTGGAACGCAATCTGCGCCAGTGGAGCCGTACTCGATTTCCTTGAGCGTTGCATTCACGAAGCCCTGCGCCTCAATCCAATCGTACCGGTCGCACGGCGCATCGCAACCGAGGACATCGTCCTGAACGGCGTGGACGTCGAGGAAGGTACGGTCGTCTACCTCGACGCGATGGCTGCCAACCGCGACCCCAATGTGTTCGGATCGAACGCGGACACGTTCGACCCGGAACGCACACTCCCGCAAGGTATCCAGGGTTTTGGTCACGGATTCAGTGGAGGTATGCACGCGTGCATTGGACGCGTCCTTGCAATAGGTGCTCCTGCCACCTCCTCGGGCGGACCCAAACTATACGGACAGACAACACTCATGCTTCACGCGCTTGTCGAGCGTGGCGTCAAAAAGGATCCACTCCGGAAACCGGTTCAGGACGTAAGTTCGCACTGGAGTCGTATCGGCATATTCCCTGTCACATTCACCGATGACCTTGCGGACTCGGCGGCTCCGAACGGCCCGCATGTGAGTGTCGATGAATCCCGATGCTTCGGTAGTGGCGACTGCGAGCTACTTATGCCGGATATCTTCCATGTCGGCAAGGAGGGCGTCGCAGAGGTCGACGCCGCATCACTAAGTCGAATTGACGACAGCTCCATTGCGAATGTGCAGGCGCGATGCCCGAGCGGCGCCATCCACCTGACGGAGACATAGGCGCCCCAGTTACCCATTCAACTCACTAAGGAGAGCTCAATGGCATTCGTAATTACCGAATCCTGCGTCGATGTCATGGACAGGGCCTGCGTCGATCAATGTCCTGTGGATTGCATCTACGACGCTGGTCAGATGATGGTGATTCACCCAGATGAATGCATCAACTGTGGAGCGTGCGAGCCGGTGTGCCCGCAGGAAGCTATCTTCAACGAGAGCTTGGTGCCCCCAACCTCTACCGAATACATCGCAATCAACCGGAACTCAGCCGAACGAATCGCCCACCAGTTGTCAGGCCCGGGTGAGCGATAGTGTTTGCACAGCATGATATCCCCTCACAAGGTCGAAGATTGGCGATCGTGGGAGCCGGCCCGGCTGGTTGCTACGCTGCAAAGGAAGCGCTCCAGGCCCAAGCATTCGAAACCATCGACGTCTTTGATGATCTCCCGGTTCCTTACGGTCTCCTTCGTTACGGCGTAGCACCCGACCACCCGCGAACGAAACGAGTTGCGCGGGTCTTGGAGTCCGGGCTCGGCGATCCACGAGTGCGCTTCCACGGGAACGTACGGATCGGTGAAGCCGTCAAACTGGAGAACCTCCGAAGAGCGTATGACGCCGTTGTGCTCGCAACCGGCGCGTCTTTGGATCGCACCCTGGGTCTTCGCGGAGAGACTGCGACCGGTGTTCTCGGATCAACAGAGTTCGTCCGTTGGTACTCCGGCCACCCTGACAGTAAGTCGGTCGATCTGGCCAATGTCACGGATGCCGTTGTCGTTGGCGGTGGAAACGTCGCACTCGACATCGTGCGGCTGATCTGTGTCGATCCCCATGAGCTCGCCCGCACGGACATGCCGACCGAGGTTCTCGACCAGTTCGCACGATCACGTGTCGAGCGCGTGTCTCTATTGGTGCGGGGCCGTCCGGATCAAACAAGGTTCAGTTACGCAGAACTGGCAGAACTCGCAGAACTCGCAGAACGAGGCGATATTGAGATCGTCGTTGACCCCAGCGAACTGGACGGGATCGCTGATCCGGATGACTCACAAGGCCGTGGTGTCTTAGAACTCCTCAGACAGTGGACAGTCCGCCCGTCACATCCAGTCAGGAGAACCCTTCGCATCAGCTTTCAGACCCAACTGAATGAAATCTCTGGATCGCCTGCCGTCGACGAAGTTACGACGATTTCGACGAACACCGTTGACCCGACGCGGACTGTGCACCCCGCTCAGCTGGTCGTGACCGCCATCGGTCAGGTCGTGGGGGAAGTATGCGGACCGCCGTGCAACGTGAACTCCGGGCGTATCAGCAATGATGGTAGCCGCGTGCGAGACGAACTGGACAGGCCGGTGCCTGGACTATTCGTCGTCGGCTGGGCGAAACGCGGCGCCTCCGGCGCCCTCGGAACCAACAAGAAATGTGCGGCGGACACCACACGCTGTGTATTGCAGGACCTTCCGACACTGCCCCTTCCCACACCGAATGCCATTCGCGCCGTCGAGACGCAACTAAACACCTTAGGCGCCGTTGATTGGCGAGGATGGAAGCGGATTGAAAGCTTCGAAGCGGAACTCGCTGCTGTACGAGGAAGCGGAACGAAAACCGTTAAGGTCCACAACCGACAACATCTCCTGGCCATTTCGAACCCCGCACAACGACTTTAATAACCAATCGATCGAAAGTCTTGCTGGTGGGTCTTGGGCCAAGGCGACAACGCGACCCCAATCCGATCACCACGATCCCGGTTTGTTCTTTAGGAATTGCCCGCCCTCCGGCCGGAACTTGCCGAGGGCGCCGACCAGCGCTCTCGAGCGTACGACGGCGGTGCACCCAAAGACTCCTTCGTCGACTGCCACAACGAAGTTGGCGGCAACTTCTAGAACCTGCTATATCGTCGAACCCGAGTACCCAACCTATGTTCACGAAGTTCCGCCGGCGGCAGCTTCGCCTTCGCGTAGCACAAGCAGTGTCTTGGCGCGCGGTCGGTTCGTCACCGCTCGTGGTCGAAAACAACCTGGCTGCCGTACTCTTTCAACACTCTTCGACGTCCGTCACAGGTGAGCAGGAGAGATACGAGGCGACCAAACAAACTCCTGGCGATACCTGGCGCCGACCGGTATACCCTCCCGGAACGCGCAGCGCACCGCGGTCGAGTCATTGAGGCAGCGGCCGTGGTGCACGGACCGCGGTGCGCCAATGGAGCTTCTCTGACTCGTCAGCTTCCGAAGTTCACGCACGTCTCCGGTGTGGGTGCATCTGCCCTGAAAATTGTCACAACCCACGATGCTTGTTGCACTGTGGAGACGGAGTAGGGGAACACGGCGAGGTAGGGCTCGATCCCTGGATAGTCCGACATCCACATGCTCGTAGCGTCACCGCTGCTGGTGCATGTTGCCAGAACTACGCATGAGCAGTCGGGGATGTCCGTCACGACCTGAGCGGTTGTCCCAGTGGGGATCTCGCCGGTCGTCCGATCGCTTGACCCGCTCGCAGCGTGTCGTCGACTGGCGGTAGCACTCCTCCGGGTCGCGAACCGGCCGATCTATGCCGCGATCGGCGTCAGCCTCGACGAGCACCGTAATATGCTCGGGTTGTGGGCCAGTACCGGCGGCAAGGGCGCCAATTCTGCATGTCCGTGCTGACGGACATTCGAAATCGAGGCACCCGGGATGCAATCTTCCTAGTCTGCGGCGGATTGAAGGGTATACCGGAGGTCGTCGAGAAGGCGTAGCCGGCGACACGGACCTGCCCATCGGGAAAATGCCCACGAGGCTTGACAGCCGGTCGGTATCGGGCGTTCAAGGACTCAATAGCATTGGCAGAGAACCGCACTCGCCGCATCTCGGTGTCCAAGTCCGGGAACGGGATGAACTACCGATGCTGCCGCACTCAAATGCCCCCATCTGGTGACTCGCTCACTGGACCCGACAGACAAGGGCCAAGCACGATGGATAACGAGGTGGAAGCCTGCTCTGAACGCGCTTGCGATCGCCGTCGCCGATCGTTGGCCTGGATCGGAAACTTACTGATGAAAACAACCGAAACACCGTTAGCGCCAGTGGCACGATGGATAGGTCAGCTGGTTCGCTCTACCTTTTACTCGCCTTCGTGGCCTGTATCTCTTCTGCGGCCAGTCGGTGCCGAAGGACCGAACAGCCTGGATTGAGAGGAGCGCGGCTTCGCCCCTACTGGAATATGCCGACTGTCCGGCCCGATGCCACCCCACAATGAAGGGAGACGGTGACCGTGATGGTCATCGGGATCGATGCGCAAAAGGGCAGCCACACGTCAGTCATAGCCGAGGAGATGGGCCGAAAGCAAGCAGTCAAGATCCTGGAAACCACCACTGAAGAACACCTGAAGTTGTTGCGGTGGGACGACTCTCACGCGAACTGCCGTTTTGGGGCGATCGAAGACTGCCGAGACTTGTCACGTAGCCTCGAACGCGACCTGATCGCCGCAGGCGAGGCAGTCGTGCGAGTGCCACCCAAACTGATGGCACATGCGCGAGACAGCGCGCGAACATATGGCAAGTCCGATCCGATCGACGCCCTTGCGGTTGTGCTAGCGGCACTTTCGCGAACCCAACTTGCCTGTCGCACGCGTCGACGGACCCGACCGCGAACTGAGGCTGCTGGTCGATCGCCGCGAAGACCTTGTCAACGAGCGCACCCGCATCATCAGCAGACTGCGCTGACACCTTCACGAGCTCGATCCTGGATGGATACCGCCGGCAAAGATCGACCGGAACAGCGCGTTCGACAAGATGACCGTCCATGTCGACTCCCTCGGCGAGGCGGGCCTCGTTGCTCGGTTGGCGCGGAAACTACTTGAGCACCTTCGTGCCCTGACTCGCGATATCGACGAGGTAACCGCTGAATTCACCACCCGGATCACCGTGTTAGCGCCGGCATTGTTGACCATCGTCGGTGCGGGTCGTTGAGCGCAGCAAAATACTCGGAGAGACCGCGGGCGTGACCCGATTCCGTTCCAAGGATGCCTACGCGCGACACAATGGGACCGCACCGTTACCGGTGTGGTCTTCGAACAAACAACGACATCGACTTCCGCACCGAGAATCGGCAACTCAATGCAGCAATCCACCGTGTCGCGCTGCCTCAGGTCCGTTTCTATCCGCAGGCCCGTGCGATGCTCGAACGCCGCGGCAAAGACGGCGATGGCGGTATGGAAGCGTTACGCATCCTCAAACGCCGACTCTCCGACGTCCTCTTCCGCGCCATGCTCGAAGACAGTTCAACGAACAAAATGCCGAACGCCGCTTGATAGAGGAGCAAGAGATAGTCCCAGACACTACGGAACGGGAAACACCCAGGTCTGCCCGTTCATGACGGCGTCAATTGACGAAACGAGATCGTTTGTAGACGAGGAGCACGGTCACGAGTACGACGTCTTCCCGCTGGGTGGAGGCCGATGTACCGAACAGCATCTGACATACAAGTCACCGAGATATCTGCGAATACTGCTCAATAACAGCGTATTTCAGGATTTGCAAGCCTAGGCGGACGAGACCTGCATCGGAAAGAGGTTAGGATTCAACCCCATCGCGGATATGGGCTAGAGGTTCAGGGTTGCACTGGTTTCGGCCACGCTGCCGCACCCTTTGCCGTAACTGCGGGGTGCGCGATGATGACGACAATGCAACTGGGAATCGACATGCCCAAGCCGTATGGAGTGTCGCCGCAACCTTGTCTCGTTTGAGCCACACACTCGGATCATCTTCGAGTTAGAAACGGAACTCCGTGTCGTACGGCGGATTCAAGGACTCGGTTACGACATCCGGCCGGTCGTACCGTTCCACATCCACGTCACATACCCCAGGTAACGGCCACTGAGTTTCTCCGAAAAGAACCGACTACCCTGCCGCAGAGCCCTTCATCGCGTCCTCGAACCGGCCGAACGCCACTGCCCCGCTCTCACTATTGCGTTCGGATGTCGAAATCGCGACGTACCCGTTTGCGGTTGACAGCATCGGACACTCTCGGCAAGAACTACCCGTTCGCCACTAGCCACTAGCCACTAGCTTGAAGGCTCGTCAGGGGTTGACCATCCATCGACCTCGCTTCTCGTCATAGCGTGTGCATCTTGGCGAGAATCACCTCAATCGGACCCGAGCTCTTGCGGACCACTACACAGGGCTGTACTCATTCTCAGCGAATCCGGGATGACGTTGCGTGCCATGCCACTACGGATCACTCTGACGCCGATCGCCACCACCGGACTACTCGCGGACGCGATGAACGAACCTGTCCACTGACAGAGCCTGACAGTCCATTACGCCGATATCTGGCTGACGGATGGCGATCCCCCTTTGCCCTTGCCGGGACCCCGCCTGCCGGTGTCTGTCAGTTGGGCAGCGCAATCGACGGCACGGGCGCGGCGGGCGCGCGCCCGTGGTCATCGGCCGCGGGCCCGTTGAGTGAATCCGCATAGGTGTTCTCGCTGCGCACCGACGTCACCGTGTTCGAACCCATTCCCAGCGCAGCGCGAATAGCGTTGGCGAAGTTCAACCCGCCGAAGTGTGACCGCGGAAGCAAATGCCACTTCGATCGGCCACTTGCCGATAAACCCAAGCGGGCGGCGGCGGCTCGCCATCTACCTGCGAGAGGATCAGTAGTACCGTGTGGCAACGAGTTTCGATCGGAGTGCGCTCGACAGCGCTAGTTGTAATGATCAGGGAGGTTGTGGACGGCGTGGGAGCGACAGATAGGTGAGGACCTCCGGTGTCGGTGTGGTTACCACAACTGCACCGACAACCGAGAGTCCCTCGTGTCACACGCTAATGCCTTGCTCACCCCGAAGGGGCGATTGAAACTCGCGACTTCGACCGTCGACGACGGATGGTCGATCCGCCGCGCCGCCGAACGATTCCAGGTGTCACCGACCACAGCCAAGAAGTGGGCCGACCGATACCGCACTGGCGGCCCGGCGGCGATGGCTGACCGCCACCTATTGTCGTCAGTTGCCGACTTCAACAACGTGACAGTGCACGCTTGGGCGTCGAGACGATCGATCTCAACCGCATGCACCGACTACCTTCCGACGTACTGATCGAAGAAACTGTCGGAGCCATGAGCGAACAAGTCACAGCAAGTATTCACTCATCCCCACACAACCGAGGCCTGGCGCGGATACCTCCGGCTGGTCGAGTTCGATTCGCTTCATCGCTACCCCTTTATGTGTTCTGGGTGGTTAGAACGTGATCCGAAACCTAGCTGCGCAGAGCCAGCTCGGGACGGATGCGGGCGTCTGGTGCGGTTTGGCGGCTATCCATGAACGTGTGGTGAGTGCGACAACGAGGAGGTCACCATCCTGATAGAACACAACGGTAGCTGAGAGACGCTGAGATACATCGAGTTCGACGCATTAGTTTGCTTGTTCGGAGCGCCACGGATCGTACAGAAACAGGTATACGCATGGGCTGTTCGACCCATGCGCGCACTTCACATCGGTGGCACGGTTTCCGTAGTGCCTAGACAGGCGATCGGAGGTGATGGCAATGATGTCTCTCAGGGATCAACTGAACGATTGTCTGTACCTGCTGGCGCGAGCCCGGCTCGCAGGCGACGACGATGCGATCCGGCGATACTCCGAACATCGGCTCACATTGGTTAAGCAGATAGCCAGGATGAGAACACACCTCCGACGGGTGTAGGCGCACGCAGTCGGGCCGCTCCACCGCGGCCCGACTGCCCACAGAGGGAAAGCCCCGGGTAAGTGGAGGGCCTGCAGGCGGGCCAGCATTGCGGGGCTCTACTTCACGAAGTTCTCGGCAGCAAGCTCTAGCTCCCGACGGCGTGCCGCCCAAACCCGTTGCACGACAAAAACTCGGCGTCCGAAGATGGAAGCTTTTCCCGAGGTAGGAAATCGGATTCGACGTCCAGCGCTCACCCCGCTCCCCGGATACGTATTCCAAAGACTTTCCGCGACAGTAGACTGGCCTTAGCGGCACTTCCGACGAAATTCGCCGAGAAGTCCTTCTAAGGACCAAACGCGGTGAACGAACACGAGCCCAACCCCGCTCCATGTGACGACCTCGCCACGATCGTCACACAACTAGCTGCGGCCGGATTCGACGACGCACACGAGATCGGCCGCGGCGGATTCGGCGTCGTGTACCGCTGCAGACAAACATCCCTCGATCGGGATGTGGCGATCAAAGTCCTCCTCAACAGCCTCAACCCCGAAAACCTCACCCGCTTCCTACGCGAACAGCGAGCAATGGGACGACTCTCCGGCCACCCGAATATCGCAAGCATCTTCTCGGCCGGAACCACCAACAGCGGACTGCCGTACATAGCAATGCCCTACCTGGCGACAGACTCTCTGGAACGCTCCATACACACACACGGAACCCTCGGTTGGGACAAAGCTCTCAGCCTGGGCGTGTGCATCGCAGGAGCTCTGGAATCAGCGCACCGCCGCGGGGTCCTTCACCAGGACCTCAAACCCGCCAACATCCTCCTCACCGACTACGGCGAGCCACAACTAGCCGATTTCGGGATTGCACACCTCGCCGGCGCCTTCGACACAGTGACCGGCACCATCGAAGGCTCGCCAGCATTCATCGCTCCCGAACTGCTCACTGGCGGACAACCCAGCGCAGCCTCAGACATCTACGGCCTCGGCGCGACCCTGTTCTGCGCGCTGACCGGGCACGCGCCCTTCGAGCTCCTCGAAGGTGAGCAGGTCATTGCCCAACTGCTACGCATTACTACACAACCGACACCGAGCCTGCTGCGACGAACCGATATTCCCGACGACGTCGCGGACGCAATCGACCATGCGATCGCACGTGTCCCCACCGATCGCCCCACCACCGCTGCATCGTTCGGCGACAAGCTCCGCGCCCTCGAACAACGACACCACCTGCGTATCGACGACATGGTCCTTCTGCCGAGTCGAACCCCCTCGGGTAGCACCGTCACACCCACGCAGGCGCCTACTCAGCACTCACCAGACCGACCCGACCTGGCCGGAGACGGACGTCATTCCGGAAAACACCATTCCGACATCGAGAACCTCGTTAAGACCAGGCCCCGAAACACGAGCGGCAATCTATTGCTGGAATTGACCAGCTTCGTCGGCCGACGCAAAGAAATCGTCGCAACGAAAAACAGGCTGTCGTCATCACGACTGGTCACCCTGACAGGGATGGGTGGCGTCGGAAAAACACGTCTCGCGCTCCACCTCGCCCATGACAAACAACGCACATTCACCAACGGTGTCTGGCTGGTCGAACTTGGCGAAATCCACGACGCGATGCTCGTCGCCGGCGCCGTGAGCGCCAGCCTCGGGATACTCGATCAAACGGCCAACCCACCACTGTCCCTCATCGCCGACTACCTCCACGACAAAGACCTGCTCCTCGTGCTCGACAACTGTGAACATCTTCTCGACGCAGTGGCCGTACTCGCCGAAGCACTACTCCGCACCTGCCCGAAACTGAAAATCCTTGCCACCAGCCGCGAACAACTCGGCGTCGCAGGAGAATCGATCATACGAGTGCCGCCCATGGACATCCCCGACACGAACGAATCCGATTCCTCTCGCCGGCTCACGCGATGCGAATCCGTCACACTCTTCACCGAACGCGCCGCCGAAGCCGTCCCCGGCTTCGAACTCGACGACGACAACCAGCAAGCCGTCGCGCAGATCTGCCGACTTCTCGACGGCCTCCCCATCGCGATCGAACTAGCGGTAGGCCGACTCCGGTCGATGTCTGCCCAACAAATCCTCGACCGACTCGACAATCGATACCTACTCCTGACCCGCGGCAGTCGCATCGCACCGTCACGACAACAGACGCTGCAACTGAGCGTCGACTGGAGCTACGATCTGTGCACCACCGATGAACAGCAGACCTGGACCCGCACAACAGTATTTGCTGGCAGCTTCGAACTCGACGCAGCGGAAGCGATCTGCCAGACAACGGACTCCCCCGCCGACTTCGTCGACACGCTAGCCCAACTCGTCGACAAGTCCATCCTGATCCACGAGCAATCCGGCCCGGTGGTCAGATACCGGATGCTCGATACTCTTCGCGACTACGGCCGATCGAAACTACATGCCCGCGGCGAAGACACTGCACTGCGCCGACTCCACCGGAACTGGTACCAGCACCTCACCGAACAAGCTGCCGCGCAATGGATCAGCCCACAGCAACAGAGCTGGATCACCCGACTCGTACGCGAACGACCAAACTTGGATGAAGCGCTGCGCTTCTGTCTGACCGAATCGGGGGAAACCGCAGCAGGCCTCCGCATCGCCGCCGCACTGTTCCCGCTCTGGTCCTGCCGAGGGCTACTCAGCGAAGGCCGCCTGTGGTTCGACCGACTGCTCACCATCGATCAACCTCCACTGACCGTCGACCGAGCAAAGGCGCTGTGTTTCAACAGCATACTGGCTGCTCTACAAGGCGACGTCACGGTTGCCAACACTCTCGTAGCCGAGGGTTTGGAAGCCTCCACGCTCCTCGACAACGACTCGTTGTCCACGCTGTCGGCACATGCAGCGGGCGCCATCGCGCTCTACAGCGGCGACTATCAGACCGCGATCAACAGATCGAACAGTGCCCTCCGCACAGCCACTGAATTGGAATACCGGTTCTGCCAAGTAGGCGCCCTCGCGGTGCTGGGCGTAGCCAATGTGATGCTCGGCAACGTGATACAGGCGGCCCGATGTCACGAGGAGATGCTCGACGCCACCGTAGATCATTGCGAGCTAGTCTATCGAGGTAGATCGTCCATGTACGGCGGCTGGGCGGCATGGAAGCAAGGCGAGCCAGAAGAGGCGAAAACTTTGCTATGGCAAGGTCTTCGAATGTCCAGTCAAATCGAGGATCCTGTGGGCATTACTCGCTCTCTGACGACCTTGGCCTGGATCGAAGCCCATCAAAATTATGCGAAAAGAGCCGCTGTGCTACTGGGTGCCGCGTCCAGGCTGTCCAGGCAGATCGGAGGCCCGTCCGTTGCATTCCTGGAGAAACTCACCGACCACCAAGAATGCGTCCGCAAAACTCGCGAAATACTCGGCGAAAACGGTTTCCGCACGCAATGCCAATTCGGCAACAACCTGAGTCTTCGCGATGCCGTTGCCTACGCACTCGGAGAACCACACGAAGCGCCACAAGGCCAATCAACTCAAACCGCATTGACCCGTCGCGAGCGACAGATCGCCGAACTAGTGGCAGAAGGACTGACCAACCGGGCCATCGCCGAACGACTCGTCATCTCACAACGAACAGTACAAGGACACGTCGAACACATTCTGGCCAAACTCGACTTCACATCCCGGACACAAATCGCGGTGTGGGTAAAGAAATAGCCTCAGAACCTTGCTCAAACAGCAACGGCGCCCCACCCCAAGGTGGGGCGCCGTGTCAAGCAACTGAGCGTGCGTTATGAAACGCGAGTTTTTGCCTACCGGAAGACACTGAAAAGTGCCACCTCGATAGTCGGACTCGCCAGGAACCAGGATCGAAGAGGCTGAACCAGCCTACGAACCATCATCACAGATTTTGTTCGACCGATTTCGTTCACAGACTCCCCATTCATGCTCGTCGTTCAGAGATTTTCGCGGTCTCTACGGCGGCATACCGCGAGGGTATGAGCGACGATCTGCTTGTCCCTGGCCATTCTGAACTGTTCCGCTCCAGAGTCGGTCCAGCTGTAGAAACCGCCTCCCGTCTTCATTCCCAGTCGACCCTTGGCGAGAAGCTCACCTAAAAGGGTGTCACGGGGTGAGTTGACGGTGCTGAGATCCGCCCAGACTGCACTTGCCGCGGTTCCAGTCATGAGATCTATTCCCGCCAAATCTGCGTGCTCGAAAGAACCCATCGCGGGCAGGCGTACCGCATATCCCTCCTTGAGGACACGATCACATGCCTCGGGTGTCGCAAGTCCGGCGCCGACGAGGGTAGCGAACTCTCGCAAAATCGCATGTTGGATGCGAGCCCACAGGAACCCTGGAATATCTGGCGCGATCACGGGCGCAGCACCGATTCCGTCCAGAATTCCTACGATCCTTTCGGTACTCGCGTCGCTGGTTTTTGCCCCGGGCACAACTTCGACCAACCTCATCAGATGGGCAGGCTGGGCGAAGTGTGCGACGACGAACCGGTCAGGTAGTCGGAGACACGCTTGGATTGAGGTCGGACTGATCGCCGACGTGGTGCTCGCAAGGAGAGCCTGATGGGAAACATGCGTTTCTGCAGCGGACAGGACTTGCTGCTTGCTCTCGAGATCTTCGGTGATCGCTTCGACTACGAGGTCAGCACCTGCTACTGCATCCGCGAGATCGCTTGCGAAACCGACGCGTTCAGTCGTGGACTGTGCATCTGCCGTCGACAACCCAACCTCGGCAAGAAACAAACACATTTTGTCGATACGTTCGCGAGCGTCGACAAGTTGCTCAGACCGTCGCCCCCACAGCCGCACAGAGCAACCCGCCTGTGCGAAGGCCACGGCGATCTGAGCTCCCATGGTGCCAGCGCCCAGGACTGTTACCCGAATCATGCAGCGACCCAATACCAACGGCCATCTCGCTTCTCGATCGATGAGGTGCGCTCCAGTTCCGTGAGGTGGCCGTCGATGGTGATCAGCGCCCGCCACTCACGGACCTTACCGAATCCGTCGCATACTTCGTCACGGACATCAGCCAACGTCGCCCCGGACGAGGCCTTCTTGATGGATCCAACTACCGATTCGTGGATCTGGTCAACGCGCTCGCGGCACTCGTTTGCCCACTCGATAGCCTCCTGTTTTCCACAAGGAGCGCCGTGGCCGGAGTACACCAGTTTCACATCGCGCTCGCTGAGGAAGTGGGCAAGCTTCTCGCACGTGGTCCGCATGATTGTCGGGTCTTCATACAGGTACAACACTGGATTATCTTGTGGCAAAAGAACATCGCCGAACATGAACACACCGCTTTCGGCTTCCCAGAATCCGATCTCACCGAGTGAGTGTCCGTGTAACTCGACGATTTCGAGCGTGATGTTCCCAACGTCGACCTTTGCGCCCTCCGTCAGGAAGAAATCCACCGGTGCGGCTTCATCGCCCATCCAAGAGAGATACTCCTCGGTCAGGTCGAAAAGCGGTGCGGCGTCGGGGAATCGCTGGACCATCATTCGAGCGTTGAGAGCATTGTCGGCAATCCAGTCGGCACGACCCGGGTGCGCTCCCACTCGACATCCGGTCTCCTTCACCAGGCGTGCGTTGTTACCGACATGGTCCATGTGCTCATGGGTGTTGAGAAGGTACTTCACATCCGACGGCTGCAAGCCCAAACGATCGATCGCTTCAGTCAGTCGGTCATAGCCCCACACCACTCCACTGTCGAGAAAAGCTGCTGTGTTGCCGTCCCGGACAATGTACGCATTGACGACGGCTTTACCTTCATGGTCGCCACTGAGGCCAACGCTGACCTGGGTGAACGGTCCAAATGTATCTGTTGCGACAGTAGTCGCACTGTTCTCCGTCATTGTTCTCCTTGTGTTGTGGGGGTCAAGCGCCCGAAAAGTGGGCGTCACGTTTTTCGATGAATGCTTGGATGCCTTCGGTGGCGTCGTCGGTGGCGAAAAGTCCGCTGAGCGCTCTTTGCTCCAAGGTCAATCCGGCGGCGAGTGAACAATCTGTTCCGTCAGCTACGACACGCTTGATCTCGGCTACCGCTATAGGGGCATTCCGCGCCAGGAGCGCTGCTAGTTGGCCGCTACGCTCGATCAGGATTTCAGCCGGGACGCTGTCAAGCGCCGCGCCGTACCCGACCGCCTCAGCGGCGGTCATCGATCGCCCTGTCATAATCAACTCTTTCGCCCGCGCCTGTCCGACGAGACGAGCTAGCCGCTGCGTTCCGCCGCCGCCTGGCAACAGTCCAAGTTTGACTTCGGGTAGACCAAGTTTCGCGGTCTCAGAGACGATCATGAAATCACAGCTCAGAGCTAGTTCCAAGCCGCCCCCAAGCGCGTATCCGTTTACCGCGGCGATGGTCGGATGTGATATTTCAGCTACGGAATCGAACATTCGGCGAGATTTCCGTTGATAAGCATCGAATCCTGATTGGGAGACCCCATCGTATTCGCTGATATCTGCGCCGGCGACGAATGCTCGACCTGTGCCGGTAATTATGCACGCCCGAAGGGTCCGGTCGGAAGAAACGGCTCTCGCCCAGTCGATCAGCGAGTCCACCATCGACGAACTCAGCGCGTTGAGACGCTCAGGCCGGTCGATGCGCAGGGTCTGGACGGAATCCGAACTCTCTACGACGAGATTTGGATGAATTCTATCTTCGTGCACTGTGAACTCCTTTTGTCGCAGTGGATTCCGCGCTGGCGTGCGCTTCGTGACAACGCTCGAGTCGATCGAAAATTACGTACGGGCTGGTACCTGCCCGAAGGGCGAAGGCCAACAGATTTCCCGCGTCTTCCTGGAAGCCTGGCCACCACAGCGAATGGGGTCTGACGACGGCCGCTTCGTGTGCTTGCTTTGTCGCTGTGAGCATTCCGCCGACGCGTTCGTCGCACTGTGCGTCTTCCCATGCACTTCGCATGGCCGGCTGTCCTCCGTTCAGGCCGACGATCGCGCTTTGAACACCGGGCGAGCAAAACCAGCTCGCGAAGTTCGCCGCAGCCTCGGGGGCAACTGCTTGGGAGGAAACCGCTAGTCCAGCGCCGCCAAGCAAGCTTCCTATGGGGCTTACAGGGAGATGGAATTGCAGTGGGTTGAGCGCAGCGGGGCTGGCGTACTGCGAGTAGCTGTATGTCAGTGGGATGTATCCGATTTCGTCTCCGCCTGCCATGCGATCGAGAAGGGCTGGAGGATTGGAGTCCCAGCTTCCTTGCCACACAATGTCTGTCAGATGTCCGAGCATCGAGAGTGCAACCAGTACTGCCTCCCTGTTCGCATCTGAGGTCAGGGCGTCGCCGTCGTCGCTGAAATTGGCACCGAGTCCAGCGGCGATGCTCAGTAGCGACGAAATTGCGTCGGTGGGGTAAAGCGGAAGGGCGACAAATCCGGGTCGCCTCTCGGCGAGATTCAGTACCTGCCCCCATGACCTGGGCAGCTGCTCGTCCAAAGCTTCGAACTGATCCGGTCGGCTTGCTGCCACCTGGCATGCCGTGTCTGCTGGGAGCGCCCATATGTGACTGTCCAGGGAGTAGCAGTCCCAGGACGCGCCGAGTGCGTCGTTCCGAATCTGATCGATCGCTGTCGTGTCTACGAGATCTTCCAATGGCGCGATCGCCCCTGCATGTGCCGCGGTGGCCAGATGCGGATGGTCGATGACCATCAGGTCGCAAATGGACGAGAGTTCTTCCAGCGGTTGATCATTGAATGCCGACAGCGGCCTGGCGGATACGGTGACGACAGAGTGCGGATCTGCTTCGTTCCATACCCGAGCGGCTTCTCTCAAAGGATCCATGCAACGGGAGTGATCCCACCCCAGAATTCTGATGCTTGTCACATCAACTCCTTCCGTGTGATGGAAACCACGTTAGAGAATCGATTCTCTAAATGCAAGAGCCGGAATGCAAATGCCAACGGAGTTTTGCGGGATGATGGTCTAATGCAGCGCACGCCGACACTCCGCGACGTCGCGACCCTTGCCGGCGTCGCACCATCAGTCGTGTCCCGTCTCCTCAACGGCGACCCCACCCTCAAGATCAGAGACGAAACGCGAACCCGGATCCTTTCCGCTCGCGAGGAATTGGGGTACACCCCCAATGCCGCAGCTCAATCCTTGAGGTCCCCCAGGGGTCACGCCGTCGCCGTGATCGCCCATGGCATCGTCAGCCCCGTGTACGCCGGAATCATTCGCGGTTGCCAGATCGCAGCTTCACGCCGTGGACATGGACTCTTCGTGGGCGAGGCCGAGGAGATCAACGCTGCTCCGGAACGATTGTTAGGACTCCTTCGTGGCGACCTCATCGACGGACTGATTCTGCAAGGACTGGGCACGAAGGCCGATCAATCGCTCCGGGAATCGGTTGTGGGCAAAACCCCCCTCGTCGTACTGCAAGACGAACCGGCAGAGGGTTATGCCACCGTCTGTCTTCCTGACCGTCAAGCGGGTCGCCTGGCGACATCGCACCTTGCCGACCTGGGGCATCGAAATATTGCGTGCATCACGACCGCCCGCGGTACTCGACATGCGCGCGATCGCAGCACTGGATGGCGACAGGAGATGCATACGCGCGGGCTCGAGGCACCCAATGGGCGCCTGGGATGGGCCGGATCGTCCCCCGCGGATGGATACGCAGCCTTCTCACGACTACTGAAGAAGGGCGAACGCCCCACAGCCGTTGTCGTGTCGAATGCCATGGCCGCGATCGGCGTGATGGCCGCCGCCCAGGATGCCGGCATCGTTATTCCTCGCGATCTATCCGTCGTCGCAATTCACGATCTCGAACTGGCAGACTTTCTTCGACCTGCTCTGACGACAGTGAGAATGCCCCTGGAAGCGCTGGGGCAGCGCGCCGTTGAACTGGTTCTCGGTGGGGATGTCGGCGGTGAGGTGATCATCAATTCGCCGGCCCCCGAGCTCGTGGTTCGGGGATCGACAGGTCCTGCGTTCGGCCTGTAGACCTTTACTTTCCGGACAGCTTGCCGAACGTTTGCACTGTTTCCTCATCCCAGCATCTTGTTGGAGAATCGTTTCTCTGATAGCTTCATTGAAGTGGTGATGTATCCCACACAATCTGGTGACTGTGTCTGCGGTCATGCTTCACGTCTGGACAGAGGACTACATGCAAATCATTCGTTTCCTACCTCCGGAAGGCGGAAAACCGTCGGTCGGCATCGTGTGCGGTGCGGGCATACGAACACTCCCCAGCATCTCATCGGTCGCCGAACTGCTGCGCATGCACAGCGATGACATACGCCGAGTATGCGAACACTCCACCGAATCAATCCTGAAGATGAAGGAGGTGCAGCTACTGCCCCCGGTCGACGAAATGACCGAGGTCTGGGCGGCCGGCGTCACGTACCGCCGGTCCCAAGAAGCTCGAATGACCGAAAGTGTGTCAGCCGCTTCTGTTTACGACCGGATTTATGGCGCTCCGAGACCTGAACTCTTCTTCAAATCAGCGGCCTGGCGAGTTGTCGGCCACCTCGAACCGATCTCGGTGCGGGCTGATTCCGAGATCAATGTCCCAGAACCCGAACTCGCTGTGGTCGTCAACCGATATCAAGAAATCGTTGGCTTCACGATCTGCAACGACGTCAGCTCTCGCACGATCGAAGGAGAAAACCCGCTCTACCTTCCTCAAGCGAAGATGTACCTGGGTGGATGCGCCGTCGGTCCTGGAATCACCCCGGCATGGACGATCGAGGACCCGCACACACTGTCCATCGAAGCTACGGTCATCCGCAACGGCGAAACTGTGTGGAGCGGAACCGCATCGACTGCGGAATTGCACCGTACCGTAACGGATTTGATCGACTGGCTACATCGGGCGGAAACCTTTCCACACGGCGTCGTCCTGTCGACCGGAACATGTTTGGTGCCTGATTTGCCGTTCTCGATCGGCTCGGGCGATCGAGTCGAGATCAGTATCGAAGGCCTCGGAACTCTCGCCAATCCTGTCGTGAGCGGAATCGATCCCATGCGATGGCTCACCGAGTCCTTCACAGACCCCACACAGCGACAATTCCGCACGAACGGAGTGCTTCGTTGACAATCAACTCGATCGATCCGCGCACGGGCCTGACGTTGACACACGACATCGAACCGACCGACCGGGGTCAGCTAGATCAAGTTGTCGAGCAGGCCCGGTCAGCAGGGTCCTCCCTGGCCGATCTCAACCCTTCGGAACGCGCACAACTCATGCGATCCATCGCAGATGAGCTCGATGCAGATCCTGAGATCGTCGCCGCCGCCGACCAGGAAACAGCACTAGGGGTTCCCCGGCTCACAGGCGAACTGGCTCGCACCAGCTTCCAGTTCCGCTTCTTCGCGGACGTACTCGACGATGGCGCATACCTCGGTGCGGTCATCGACCGTCAAGTTCCAGGCCCTCCGCCTGTCGGGCATCCGGACCTACGCCGCATGCTCTCCCCGTTAGGGCCTGTTGCAGTATTCGGGCCCAGCAACTTTCCGCTCGCCTTCGGTGTAGCGGGCGGGGACACCGCATCAGCGCTTGCTTCGGGGTGCCCCGTCATCACAAAAGCCCATTCTTCACATCCACACACCTCACGACTCGCCACGAACGCGATCGCGCGTGCGGTAAAAGCCGTAGGCGCACCGAATGGTACGCATGCCACTGTCTACGGCCGCGATGCGGGAACCTCACTTGTTACCGATCCTAGGATCAAGGCCGTGGGATTCACCGGATCTCTTTCGGGCGGCCGCAGACTGTTCGATCTCGCATCGAGCCGACCCGAACCAATTCCGTTCTTCGGAGAACTCGGGAGTCTAAACCCTGTCGTCATCACTCATGCGGCCGCGAACAAAAACGCCAACGACATCGCTACCGGCTACGCGGCCTCGATAACTGGAAGCGGTGGACAGTTCTGCACGAAACCCGGCCTTCTCCTGATTCCTTCAGGGCAAGCAGGCAATCAGCTTCTGCAAGCCGTCAAAAAAGCCGTCGAAGGCGCATCAGGTAGTTGGCTGCTCAACCCCACAACTCTGCAAGACTTCAAGGCTTACATCACCGAGCTGAGTACGTCGGACACAGTTGAAGTCCTGACGATGCGGAACTCGGGCACAGAATCAGGGTTGTGGGCAAACCCCGCCGTATTCGTGGCATCTCTGGAAACGGCCAGCAACAACCCCGGTCTCCTAGACGAGTGCTTCGGGCCGTCGTCCGTCATCTTGAGATACGACAACGAGCAACAACTTCTCTCCTTCCTCGAGTCACACTCAGGGTCGCTGACCGCCACCCTGCACATGGACGAAGCCGTCGACGAAGCCGTCGGGACCAGGATCCTCGCGGCGATGAGTCGCTTCGCAGGTCGTGTGTTGGTCGGCGGATATCCCACAGGCGTCGCGGTGACATACTCGATGACACACGGCGGTCCTTACCCTGCCTCCACCGCTGTGGCTCACACGTCAGTGGGCGCGACGGCGATACGTAGATTCTTGCGCCCCATAACCTTTCAGTCGGTTCCCGATGCACTGCTGCCTGCCGAACTACGCGACGGCAACCCGCTTGGAATCCCTCGCCGTGACACTGCCGGTGACCAAAGAATGACATCCGCAAAGGAAACACTATGAACCAGAACGAAGCAGCCCAGCAGCAACGGGGGGCGCTCTCGAGTATTCGGGTACTGGACTTCACCCAAATGATGTTGGGCCCGTACGCAACTCAAACACTTGCAGACTTCGGCGCCGACGTGATCAAAGTAGAACGGCCAGGCAAAGGCGAATGGGAACGTGGACTCGAATTCATGGGAGAACTCGTCGGTCAGGACTCAGCGGCTTTTCTCGCGATGAACCGCAACAAACGATCGTTGACCGTAGATCTGAAGAACCCGGCAGTGATCGATGCGCTGCTCGAGATCGGCGAATCGTGCGATGTGATCGTGGAGAATTTCCGACCCGGCGTAATGGGCCGACTAGGTCTCGGATACGAGCACTTCCGCACACGCAATCCGAAGATTGTCTACGCCTCAGGTAGCGGTTGGGGTCAAGATACCGAGTGGGCGCGGCAGAATCGTCCCGGTCAGGATCTGTTGATTCAGGCAGCATCCGGGCTCGCGTACAACACAGGTAAAGCTGACGATGCACCCACACCACTAGGCAGCTCCCTCTGCGATGCGACGACTGCGCAATCGCTGACAATCGGAATTCTGACAGCTCTCATCGCCCGCGAGCACCTCGGCATCGGGCAACGCGTCGAGGTCGATCTCTTCTCAACGGCGATGGCAATGCAGTGCCAAGAGATCTCCGCGATGGTCAACCTTTCCAACGGAAAGCAAACCTCCAGATCGTCTGCGGGTATCGGTGGGCCCTGGCTCGACGCCCCGTTCGGGATTTACGAAACCATCGACGGGTACGTCGCGATCGCGATGGCATCGCTCGAGACCATCGGAGAACTCCTATCTTTGCCAGAACTCGCAGGGTTCGATCCGTGGGAAGAACGCGAGCAGGCCAAGAAGACCCTGGACGTAGCGATGTTGACCCGAACCAGTGCAGCATGGCTCGAACTGCTGCTACCAGCTGGAATCTGGGCCGCACCCGTGCTCACCAACATGGAAGCCGTACAGGAAATGCGCAACGCTGATTCGAACATGATCGTCACCGTCGAGCACCCCACAGCAGGTCCCGTCGAGCTGATCGGTTGCCCCATCACTCTGTCGGAAACCGGCTGGAGCCAACGCCTTCGTCCCCCACTTGTCGGCGAGCACAGCTACGAGGTTCTCACCGAGTTCCTCGGCTCCGAACGAGCTGCCCTTCTGCTCGAAAGCTAAAAGGTCGATCCTCACTCACCCATCACTAACCGGAAGATCCTCTCCCGCTTAGACTTAAACACACACCCGGAGTCACAATGGCCGTCCCAACGATGGACCTCACAAAAGAAGATGGCAGCATGCTCACCAGTAGGCAGAAGGGGCTGATCGCCCTCGCCGTCGGTGGCAACATGTTGGAGTTCCTCGACTATTACCTGATCGGTTTCATCCTCAACCTCATTATCGGGCCCTGGCACCTCAGCTTCGGGGCGAGCGCGCTGATCCTCCTGTCGTCCGGGCTAGGCGCTATTGCAGGGGCATTCGCTTGGGGCGCGCTCGCTGACCGAATCGGCCGACGACCCTGCTTCATCGGCACGATCGTCACGTTCTCCGTAGCTACGGGCCTGATGATATTCATCCCCTTCGGCGCGTGGCACATACTTGCGATTCTGCGCTTCATCGTCGGATTCGGAGTCGGCGGACTAGCAATCGTCGACGTTCCCTACATCCAGGAATTCGTTCCTTCCCGCGTTCGTGGACGTATCGGAGGGCTCGTCGTGGCCTTCATCCCGATCGGGCTACTACTGGGCAGTTTGACCGCATCGTTGCTCGGCGACAGCGTGGGATGGCACGGACTGGTTCTCGTAGGACTGCTCCCAGCGCTGCTGCTATTGCCGTTCCGATCCAAAGTTCCAGAATCTCCCCGCTGGCTGCAGACCAAGGGACGAATCGAGGACGCGAAGAAATCCATCGCGTGGGCTGTCAATTGCGACCCCGCAGATGTCGTTCTGCCCGAGGTAGATGCAAATGCGGTCAAACCTCGCTGGCGGGACATGTTCAAAAATCGCCGCAGCGTCGTAGTGAGCTGGTTCATGAGCCTCGGCACGCAGACCGCTGAATACGGTGTAATCCTCTGGGGGCCTGCGCTTCTGACCATGATTCTCGGCGTCACCGCCGAAAAGGCCGCGTTCATGTTCATCTTCGTCAGCCTGACCGGGTTTGCAGCCCGACTGATCGGATCCTGGCTCGCGGACAAAGTCGGCCGCCGGGTCCCCGGGATGGTCGCCTGCTCCGCCGGCGCCGCCGGACTCGTCGTCACCGCTCTACTCAAGGATCACTATCTCGGACCTGTCCCGGTGTTCTATCTAGGAATCATCGTCACGTTCTTTTTCCTCGACGGCGTTTTCGCGCTGACCACGAACTACTTCGGCGAAATGTTTCCGACATCGATGCGAACAAGCGGGACCGGGGCAGCGTACGGATTCGGCAGCATCGGAAAGATCCTCGGCCCGGGATGTCTGGTACTGATCTCCGGAGCGGGAACAGTGGTGACGCCCCGGGCGACGGCAGAGGCAACATTGCCTGCCTTCGTGTTCATGGCCGCATTCTCTCTCCTTGCCGCAGTGATGTTCTACTTCGGCAGAGAAACGCGAGACAAGACAATCGAACAAATCGACGCAGAATTCGGCCACTGACACAGATTCACTACACGCTGCAGTTTTGATCCTCACGGCGGGAAAAGCAGCTGTAGCGCCATCGAGGTGCCCCACAAGCGCATCGCTACGCGGTTGGAGACAAGTCGATCCTTATCAAGACTCCGGAGAGTCTGGCATCGACGTAGAAGTACAACAGTCGGGCCCGCACCAATTCGCTTGGTGCGGGCCTCTTTTGTTGGGACAGTCCCACTTGCTGTTCACCTTGTTCGCGAATCATTCCTCGTCGGATTGACCACGGGGACTGCCTCTTGATCGGTGTCTAGCCCAACGAGCTGAGTGAATGCTCAGCGTAGGGAGGTGCTTTGATGACGGCATCGGAAGACGTGACGAAAAAGAAGGCCGAACGACGCCGGACGCCGCCATGACCGCGGAGCTGATGTGCCTGACCAAGGAGCAAGGCGTGTCGCTGACTGAGTCCGGACGGACTCCTGAAACAGTTCACCAGAACCGTCCTCAAAACCGCGTTGAACGAGGAGACCACCAAGCACATCACATCGGGCACGACAAGAATCCCAGGCAAATCGGGACTCGACGAACATCCTTTGGCGGAAGGGACTGCCCCCACTTCGGTTGACTTGTGGGGTTGATAGTTTCAGGCCGCGTATGCGGTCTGGGTGATTGTCTCAAACTCGATCGGTGTGAGCTTTCCGAGGCGTCGTTGCCGACGTTTG
>Ga0153932_1000061_pt1 | contig 73048 bp, 59 predicted proteins | sample TSNJ016MetaG_FD_102273 | JGI IMG/M metagenome (GOLD analysis project Ga0153932, IMG submission 102273) | Attine ant fungus gardens microbial communities from New Jersey, USA - TSNJ016 MetaG | ecosystem: Host-associated > Fungi > Mycelium > Unclassified | place: USA: New Jersey, Wharton State... | reverse complement strand
TCCGTCGACCAATAGCAGGGTCTTACCTTCAAGATTAAGTTCTTCAGGCATTATGAACAAAAGAAAAGTGATTCCGAGTCTGCGATCGCTCGCAGATCAAGAGCGCGCGACGGCCAAGAAGGCTCGCGCATCGTGGCAGATGTTCACGATTATGGCAGAGTTTATCGAGGCGACCGAGTACCTCTCCGAGATCCGCCCTGCCATCAGCATCTATGGTTCGGCGCGCCTGAAACCTGAGTCGCCGTACTACAAGCTCACCATTGAAATCGCGCAGAAATTTTCTGACGCGGGCTTCGCCGTGATCTCCGGCGGCGGTCCCGGCATCATGGAAGCCGCGAACAAGGGCGCGCATGCGGGCAAGTCGCCGTCGGTCGGTTTGAACATCGAGTTGCCGCACGAGCAGTCGGGCAACCAGTGGCAAGATATCTCGCTGCGGTTCCGTCACTTCTTCACGCGCAAGGTCACGTTCGTAAAGAATTCGGACGCGGTGGTCGTCATGCCCGGCGGGTTCGGCACGCTCGACGAAATGGCCGAAGTGCTCACGCTGATCCAGACGAAGAAGTCGCGGCACGTGCCCATCGTGCTGGTGGGCGCCGAGTTCTGGGAAGGCCTGCTCTCGTGGTTCCGCAACACACTGGTTCCGACCGGCGTGATCAGCGAGAAGGATCTGGACTTGATGCAGGTTATCGACGATCCGGACCAGGTGCTCGAAGCGGTGCTGCAGTTCTACGAAGATCGTGAGACCGCGGAAGAACAGCCCGCCGAAGGGAAGTCCGACGAAGACCGGATGTTCTATCTTTGAAGGCCTGGCAGGTTGAAAGCGGCTCCTTCGGGAGCCGCTTTTTGCGTTACTGGAATGCCACCTCGGCAAAGCCGCGCAACTTCCGGCTATGCAACTTCGACAGCCCGTTCATGCGCAGCAACTCCATGGCCATCACGCCGATCTGCAAATGCTGATCCACTTGCGCGCGGTAAAACTGGTCCGCCATGCCGGGCAGTTTCAGTTCGCCGTGCAGGGGTTTGTCGGAGACGCAGAGCAGCGTTCCGTACGGCACGCGAAACCTGAATCCATTCGCCGCGATGGTCGCGCTTTCCATATCCAGCGCAATGGCGCGGCTTTGCGATAGGCGCTGCACCGGCTCGCGGTGATCGCGCAATTCCCAGTTGCGGTTATCCACGCTCGCGACCGTGCCGGTACGCATCACATGCTTCAGGTCCACGCCTTCGAGCTTGGTCACTTGCGCCACGGCTTTTTCGAGCGCGACCTGGACTTCGGCCAAGGCGGGAATCGGAATCCATAACGGCAAGTCGGCATCGAGCACATGGTCCTCGCGCACATAACCGTGCGCGAGCACGTAGTCGCCCAGGCGCTGCGTGTTCCGCAATCCCGCGCAATGCCCGAGCATGATCCACGCATGCGGACGCAGCACGGCAATGTGGTCCGTGATCGTCTTCGCGTTCGATGGCCCCACGCCAATGTTGATCATCGTGATGCCGCTGCCATCGGCGCGTTTCAGGTGATACGCCGGCATTTGCGGCAGACGCGCGGGCGCGACACCTTGGAGCTCTTCCTGTACGCCGCCCAGGTTTTCATTACCCGTAATCACATCGCCCGGTTCGACGAACGATGTGTATTCGCTGCGGTACTTCCGCGTTTCTTCATCGTCCGTTTTGGACATGATCTTGCGGCCGAGCTTCACGAATTCATCGATATAAAACTGGTAGTTCGTATAAAGCACGTAGTTTTGCACATGCGTGGGCGAAGTCGCGGTGTAGTGCTTCAGCCGATGCAACGAGAAATCCACGCGCGCCGCCGTGAACAGCGCGAGCGGATGCGGCTCGCCCGGACCCGGTTCGTACGTGCCGTTCACGATTCGGTCGTCGAGCAGCGCGAGATCGGGCATATCGAAGATGTTACGCATGGCGAGCAGCCTGTCGCGATCCAAGTCGCCTTCCAGGTGAATGCCTTCGGCAAACGCGAAGTGAATGGGAATGGGCTGCGCCGACACCCCCACTTCGATCCCGACATGATGGTTCTTGGCAAGCAGCCGCAATTGCTCGCGATAGTAGTCGCCGAACATATCCGGCCGCGTCAGCGTGGTTTCGAAGATCCCCGGCCCCGCGACGAAGCCGTACGAACGACGTGAATCGATCTGCGTATTCAGCTCGGTGCGCACGCGCACGAACGGATAACACGCACGCACGCGATGCGAAAATGGCTTGTTTTTCCGGTAGCGGGCAAAGGCGTCGCGCAGGAAACCGGTGTTGGCTTCGTAGATGGCCGATACCCGCGCGACCGCTGCCACGGGGTCATCCAACGATTCCGTGGGGAAGTTGCTGGCGGGAGTGGAATGAGTGGCTTGAGTCCGGTCGTTTGTCATGTTCTTCATGCGCTCTTGTGATGAATCGACATTAACACGGAAGAACAACACGCCCATGAACACCCCTCCCGCCGATGCGTTTCTTCAACACATCGCCTCACAACGCCGTGCTTTATTTGAAACCAGCGCAAAATGAGGCTTTTGCGACGGTTCAATTCCCCCTTAACGTCCCTCAAGCTGGTGCGTTTTGCTAAAATTCGGGGACTCATCTGGAGAAACATCATGAAGTCGCTTCAATCTGTCGCCATCGCGGCTGTTATTGCCGCAGCCAGCATCAGTGCTCACGCGCAGAGCCTGCCCGCTCAGCCGGCGCCCGCGACGGATGCAACTCCGGCGCACGTCATGTCGCCTGAAGAGAATGCCGGCTTGCCCGACCTGAAGGCGATCAACCGCCCGGCCGCGGAAGCCAGCTCGAAAGTCGAAATCTCGCCGCCGCGCCTGCCGAGCTATCACGAGACGAGCACGAACGGCACCGAGATCACCGAATACCGCGACAAGGGCAAACCCGTTGAAATCAACGTGCGTTCGAATTTCGGCACGCGTTATCAGATGAGTGCGCCTGCGGACACGTCGCCGACCGTGCGCGACAACGGCAAGGCAAGCACGCGCCTGCCGTCGTGGAACCTGACCTACTGAGCTTTCATGACCGCCGGGCTGCGTTCAAGCCTATGCCCGGCGTTCGCCGCTGTCCCCGCCACTGATCCGTACGCCGGTCCGCGCGCCCTTCAACTTCACCGACGTTCTCCCGCATGGCCGTATTCACTGCTGTCTCCGATTCCCAGCTCACCGACTGGCTCCAGAACTACGAACTCGGCGAAGTCACCGATTTCCGTGGCATTGCATCCGGTATCGAGAACAGCAACTTCTTCCTGACGACCACGCGCGGCGCGTACGTCCTCACTCTCTTCGAAAATCTGACGGCCACGCAATTGCCGTTTTATCTCGATCTGATGCGGCATCTGGCGTCACATGCGGTGCCCGTTCCGGACCCCATGCCGCGTCGTGATGGCGCGTTGTTTGGCACGCTTAACGGCAAGCCGGCCACTATCGTGACGAAACTCGATGGCGCGCCGGAGTTGTCGCCGGGTCCGGCGCACTGTATCGAAGTGGGCCACATGCTGGCGCGGCTTCATCTCGCGGGGCGTGATTTCGCGACGTATCAGCCAAATCTGCGCAGCCTTGCATGGTGGCAGGACAACGTACCGGCTGTGCTGCCGCACCTCACCGCCGAGCAGCGCGCGCTGATTACCAATGAACTCGCGCATCAGGCGGCCTTTTTTGCATCGGCTGAATACACTGCCATGCCCGAAGGCCCGTGCCACTGCGACCTGTTCCGCGACAACGTGTTGTTCGCGCATCCCACGGCAGACGAAACGCGTCTTGGCGGCTTTTTCGACTTTTATTTTGCCGGCAACGACAAATGGCTTTTCGATGTCGCCGTCTGCGTGAACGACTGGTGTGTCGATCTCGCTACCGGCGCACTCGATACCGCGCGTACCGACGCGCTGTTGCGCGCGTATCAGACGGTGCGTCCGTTCACGCCGGCCGAAGAACACCATTGGAGCGACATGCTGCGCGCGGGCGCCTTGCGTTTCTGGGTATCGCGCCTATACGACTTTTATCGGCCGCGCGAAGCCGAAATGCTCAAACCGCATGATCCTGGCCACTTCGAACGCATTTTGCGCGAGCGCATCAAAACTGCGCCCCCTCCCGCCGACGGTAATTAATCAATGCATTTGATCGAAGTCCCCGCTAAAACCGGTTACGTATGGTTCCGTCAGGGCGTCTGGCTGTTTCGCCGGAATCCTCTCGCGTTTCTCACGGTGTTCTTCGCCTATTTGTTCGCCATGACGCTGATCTCGCGGCTGCCCGTGGTCGGCCCGGTGCTGCCGCTGCTGCTGATACCAGGCGTCGCGGTGGGATTCATGGCCGCTTGCCGCAATACCATCGCCAAAAAACCGGTCTGGCCGACCGTGCTGGTCGATGGTTTCCGATCGTACGGACAGATCGTCGCGCGGCGACTGCTCGTGCTGGGCGTGGCGTATGTCGTCGCGATGGGCGTGGTGTTTGCATTGTCGGCGCTCGTCGATGACGGCGTGCTGCTCAACCTGATGATCGGCAATGGGCCGGCCGGCGACCCCGAAACCATTGCGGCAAGCTTCAATCCGCTCGCGGTCCTGGTTGCAATGGCGTGCTACATCCCGGTCGCCATGCTGTTCTGGTTTGCGCCGATTCTCGTCGCGTGGCACGACGTCCCGCCGGCCAAGGCACTGTTTTTCAGCTTTATCGGCTGCTGGCGCAATCGTGGGGCGTTTGTACTATATGGCGCGCTGTGGATTGGCGTGGCGCTGGCGGTATCGTTTGGATTGAGCGCATTGATGCAGGTATTAGGCGTCGGGCAGGAAATGGCGCTGGCCGTACTGATGCCGGCGTCCATCCTGGTCACCACCGCGCTGTATTGCTCGTTCTACGCGACGTATCGCGGCTGTTTCGGCCTGCAGTCGGAAGACCCGGCCGACGACATTCCCGATCTGTCGGGACCCACAGCCTGAAACGCATCGAAGCGTAAAAAAAACGCCGGTAACTGTCGAGGTCACCGGCGTTTTTTTTCGCTCTTTCCATTTGCTTCGTGCACTAACGATTCGCGTGCAGTATCGTTATGTATCGTCCCAAAAGCGCAGTAAACCGATCGCCATGACTTCTGCTCCGCACATTCCGCTTGAACTCGACGCCCAGCTTTGCTTCGCACTCTACTCCACTTCGCTCGCGATGACAAAGACCTACAAGCCGCTGCTGGAAAAGGTCGGACTGACCTATCCCCAGTACCTGACGATGCTCGTGCTCTGGGAAGGCGACGCGCTGACCGTCAAGCAGATGGCCGAACGGCTGAGTCTGGATTCAGCGACCATGACGCCCTTGCTTAAGCGACTCGAAGCACAAGGTTTCGTGAAACGGGTGCGCAGCACAGAGGACGAACGGCAGGTTCACATTCATCTCACCGATGAAGGCCGCGCGCTCAAAAAATCGATTCGAGGCATTCCCGGCGAGATCTACTGTGCGGCCGGATCCGACGCTGACCGCCTGCTCAAATTGCGCGACGAACTCATGCAATTGCGTTCATCGCTGATGGAACACAACGAGACTTAACAAATCAATAGCAAATACCAATCGCTCCACGCGCCAATTTAATTTGCACACTAATGATTAGCGCGCTATATTTATGTCCGTGGTTAGCGCAGTTCCAAAAACCCTTTCTTTCTGCCGCCGAGCGGCAACCATTGAACAGGAGAAGATCATGAGCGTCCTTTACACTGCACACGCAACGAGCACGGGTGGTCGTGATGGCCGGGCGGTATCGTCGGACAAGAATCTGGATGTGAAGTTGAGTGCGCCGAAAGAACTCGGCGGCGCGGGTGCCGAGGGCACGAACCCCGAGCAACTGTTTGCGGCCGGCTATTCGGCCTGTTTCCTGAGCGCGATGAAGTTTGTTGCCGGTCAGCAGAAGAAGACCATTCCCGCCGATACAACTGTTTCCGCGGATGTTGGCGTGGGCCCAAATGACAAGGGCGGTTTCGCACTGGATATTGAGCTGCGTGTTTCGTTGCCAGGAATGGACGCGGCCGATGCTCAAACACTGGTCGATACCGCTCACCAGGTCTGCCCGTACTCGAACGCAACGCGCGGTAACGTGGACGTGCGCGTCAAGCTGGCCTGAGTGTTACAGCGCCAGAACGCAAAAATGCCGGCCACGAGCGCCGGCATTTTTTTGCATCGATAAACGCCGTTTTCGGCGTACCGAACCCTGCATGTACTTCTTACGACGGTCGAATTACTGCGCGAGCCACGAAGGGTGACGTGCCGATGCGCGACGATCCAGCTTCTTCATGCGGTACTCGAGGTCGTAAATGTCCGTGGCTTCGGCCAGATAAGCGTCGTTACGCTCCTTGTCACGCTGGTCGGCGGATTTCGTCAGGAACAGAAAGAGGCGGCTGAGCAGATACATGGTGAACCTCGCTTGGTGATATAGGGGTAATTACCTAGTGCTTTAACGAAGTATAGGGTAATCCCTAGTCACGGGCAAGTATTCAAAAGAACCTTTGACGCAAAAGACTTTTTTACAACACTTGCTCTAGGCGAGCGTCTCGTCCAGAACCGTTGCCTGCACGCGTCGCTGATGCTTGAAGAATTCCCAGAGCATGGCTGAAGCATCCGGACCTTTCGCCGAATGGAACGGCACGGTGTCGTCGCCGCCACTCCAGGCATGCCCGAGGCCGCGCACAATGCACGTCCGCACCACTCGCCGGCCGTTTTTCACGTAATCCGTGAATACGCCTTCGGGCTGCATTTCTTCACGGCGCTCGCCGCTGCGCCACGCGCCGGTGGCATCGGTAAAGCGATTCAGACGCAGGAATTCCGCCGTCAGTTGCTCGGCGTTGACCTTCGAAACCACAGAATCCAGCTCGCCATGAACGATCACGGTCGGCATGCCGGGATAGCGGGCAACATCGGTGGCTGCGTCGATCAGCGCCACCGGGTCTTTGCGTGAGCCCCGCCGCATGATGTCCATTGCATCGATGCCGGATTTCGCAGCGCCGAATACCACGCCGGAGTGCAGTCCCACTGCCGCGAAAACCGACGGATATTTGACCGCGAGCATGGCCGCAAGCCCCGCCCCGGCCGACATTCCAGCGAGGTAGATGCGTTCGCTGTCCACGTCGTGCTGCGCGACGATTTCACGCACGAGCGAAACGACCGACGCCGCCTCGCCACCGCCCGATAACGCCGATTCCTCGTACCAGTGCCAGCAACGATGCACATGCGCAGTTTTCGACTGCTCCGGGTACAAGACTGCAAAGCCGTATTGGTCGGCCAGCAAGTTGACGCGCGTGCCTTGCGCCAAGTCTTCGGCCGATTGCTGGCAGCCGTGCATCATCACCAGCAGCGGCATGGGTGCAGCGGCAGCATTAGCCGGCAAATACAATGCGTATGCCAGATGGTTCACGAAACGGCCGGCAGCCGGGGGCGCCGAATGGAACGAACGGGTCCATTTCCCCGCTGCCCATGCCGATGCACGCGGCCGCACGCGCGACTCACGCTCGGCTCGGGCCTTTACTGGCGTGCGCGGCCTGACCGCAGGCTTCGGGCTTGCCGCGGATTTTGCGGCCTTGGGAATCACCGGCCGAGTCGACGTCCGCGGCTTGGGCGTTCTTGACGGCGCAATTTGTGTAGCGACCAGGCGTTTCAAGCCTTTCAGCCACAATTTTGTCAGACTTTTAGGCATCGAATCAGATCCCGCGCACTTGATAAGTCGGCCGTCAAACCCAACAGGAATGACGGAAGTTGTGCAGTGCACAATAGCATTTATTCGAAAGACTTGCGCGCGACACAGAATTTCACCTTGCTGCGTATTGTTGATATTTGGCCATACGAAGAAGGCGATTTAACCGATTTTGTGTTTTATCTCCGTCAGTCTCGAGGATCACTGCAATAAGTTTAGGAGATGGGCTGACGGTTATAATGTCTGCTTTTTCCGCTTTGCAGAACAATCTTCATGCCTGACTTGCCACTATCACTCTGGCTCTCCATTACGTCCGTCGGAAGTGTCGGCGTAATGATTCCGCTTGCTATCGTCGTAGCCGTCTGGCTTGCGCTTGGATATCCGTGGCGCTACGCCGCGTGCTGGCTTCTCGTGCTCGGCGGCGCAAGCGGTCTTGTTTTTCTTACCAAACTGGCGTTCATGGGCTGGGGCATCGGCGTGCGCGAACTGGATTTCACAGGAATCAGCGGCCACGCAATGATTTCATCGGCGGTACTGCCGGTCGCGTTGTTCGTCGCTTGCCTGCCGGGGCGGCAATGGGTTCGAGCGCTCGGCGTCGTCCTTGGACTGCTGATTGGAATCGTGGTCGGCGTGTCACGCATCCTTCTGAATGCGCATTCGCTCTCGGAAGTCGTCACTGGTTGCGGACTCGGCGCGCTGACGGCGCTTCTCTTCGTGGCTTATGCGTGGCGTGCGGAATCAGGCAAGTTGTCTCCCGCACCTGTCGCGGTAAGTCTCGCGATCGTCGCGGTGGTGCTGCACGGGATCCCGGTTCCCACGCAGCGCTGGATTACCGACATCGCGCTGCAGTTGTCCGGCCGCGATCAGCCGTTTATCCGGGCGCGCTGGAAAGCCGGCCAATACGACAAGCCGGCCGCCGCGCCGGCAAGGCATATTGATGTCCGGTTCGGTGGTCCAACCGAATCCTGATCGCGCCGGGACGGGTATGAATCGAGCATCAATTGAGCGCGAGTTTCCCGTTATAGCCGCGAATATATTACGATGCGCTTTCCGTTCATTTCGCCCTGGCCATCGTGTTCAAATTCAAACCATCGCTGATCGCTGTCGTCCTCGCCGCTTCTTCCATTGCGTTGCAAAGCGCCGCCCATGCCGATGAAATCGTCGTCTCCGCAGCGGCTAGCCTGACCAACGCGTTCAAGGCGATTGGCGAATCGTACGAAAAGCAGCATCCCGGCACGAAGGTCCTGATGAATTTCGGCGCGTCCGACGTGCTGATGCAGCAGATCGTGAAGGGTGCGCCCGCCGATGTCTTCGCATCGGCCGATCAGAAAGCAATGGACAAGGCCATCCAGGAAAAAGTGATCGCCACCGAATCACGCCGTGACTTTGCCGCGAATTCGCTTGTGTTGATCGTGCCGAAGGACAGCGCGTTCGCGCCGGCCAGCGTGAAGGACCTCACCGAAGCCAGCGTGAAACGGGTCGCTTACGGCGACCCGGCGTCGGTACCGGTTGGCCGTTACACGGAAGGCGCGCTCAAGGACGCGGGCGCTTGGGACGCGGTCAGCGCGAAGGGCGTGCTTGCGGCGAACGTGCGCCAAAGCTTGGACTATGTGGCGCGCGGCGAAGTGGACGCGGGGTTCGTGTTCAGCACGGACGCCGCTGTGATGCCCGAGCGCGTGAAAGTGGCGCTGACCGTGCCGACGCAAACATCGATCACCTATCCGATCGCGCAAGTCGCGCAAAGCAAGCATGCCGCCGACGCGCAATCGTTCATTGCGTATGTGTTGTCGCCGGAAGGTCAGAAGACGCTCGCGCAATTCGGCTTCAAGCCGCCAGTAAAGTAAATCTTCATGGAGCACGCGTGGATACCGCTGTTGTTATCGCTGAAAGTGGCGGGATGGGCCACGGCGATCGACGTCGTGCTTGGCGTCGCGGTGGCGTTCGGCTTGTCGCGCTGGCGGTCGTCGGCGCGTGAGCTTGTCGATTCGTTGCTGACACTGCCGCTTGTCATGCCGCCCACGGTGCTGGGGTATTACCTGCTGGTGCTGCTCGGCCGGCGCGGCGTGATCGGCGCGTGGCTCGACAAGTTCGATATCCAGTTGGTGTTCACCTGGCAGGGCGCCGTGATCGCGTCGGCGGTGGTCGCGTTTCCGCTCGTGCTGAAATCGGCCCGTACCGCGTTTGAAGCCGTCGATCCGCAATTCGAGCGCGCCGCCCGAACGCTCGGCATCAATGAAACTGCCGTATTTTTTCGCGTCACGTTGCCGCTTGCCGCACGCGGCATCCTGGCCGGCGCGTTGCTCGCTTTTGCGCGGGCGCTCGGCGAATTCGGCGCCACGCTGATGATCGCGGGGAACCTGCCGGGCAGGACGCAGACGCTTTCGGTCGCGGTGTACGCCGCCGTGCAAGCCGGCGATGACACCACGGCGAACGTCCTCGTGATCGTGACATCGGTGACGTGCGTGGTGATCCTGCTCGCGGCGGGGCGATTGTTGCCGCAGCGCTCGACGGCATCGGTGCGCTGAGATGACGGCCCTTTCCGTGCATTTGCGCAAGCATTTCATCACGCCCGAGCGTGATTTCCTGCTTGACGTCTCATTCCGTTCCACGAGTCAGCGCATCGTGCTGTTCGGACCTTCGGGCGCAGGGAAAAGCCTGACGTTGCAGGCCATCGCCGGATTGATCCATCTGGACGAAGGCGAGATCGTGCTGAACGGCACCACGCTGCTCGATACAACCAAGGGTATCGACCTGACACCGCAAGCGCGGCGCATCGCGTATCTGTTCCAGGACTACGCGCTTTTCCCGCACCTGAACGTGCGGCAGAACATTGCATTTGGGCTGAAGCGCGGCTGGTGGAATCCATCGAAGCACGTGGCGCATGCCGATATCGACTACTGGCTGAACGCGTTCGACCTGAAGCCGGTCGCGCGTCAGTATCCGGGGCAGTTATCGGGCGGGCAGAAGCAACGCGTGGCGCTGGCCCGGGCGCTGATTCCACATCCGCAACTGCTGTTGCTCGACGAGCCCTTCTCCGCACTCGACATGGCGTTGCGCCAGCGCATGCGTCAGGAACTCGCCGACCTGCAAAGCCGGCTCGATATTCCCATGGTGCTCATCACGCACGATCCCGACGATGTCGCCATGTTCGGCGATCAGGTGGTGAATCTGCGCGAGGGTATCGTGCAGATTCACGACGGTAGCAACGAGCTCAACCCGTCACACCGAGTATCACGCTCGACGCCTTGAACGCCGCGATGGCGCTCTGCCCTTCTGCCAGCCCGAGCGTCTCGACGCTTCCATTGGTGATGACGGCGGTGACCGTGGTCGAGTCATCGAGCGCCAGCGACACTTCCGCGTTCACCGCGCCGCGCGTCACCTTCGAGACCCGGCCCTTCAACTGATTGCGCGCCGAGATCCGGACAGGTTCATCCGCCATCAGGATCACCCACGATGCTTTCACCAAAGCAAACGCGTCGCAGCCTTCTTTAAGACCAAGCGATTCGGTGCTTTCGTGCGTGACGACGGCAACGATCGACTGGCCGCCCGAGAGCGCGAGTTCGATTTCGTCGTTGACGGCGCCGCGCGTGATCTTCCTGACCGTGCCGAATAATTGGTTGCGCGCACTGGTTTTCATGCCGATCCGTCCGATGAGTTGCCAGTCCTGCTCGAAGCCTTCTATTGCCGCGCCCGCGCGTTCGAGGAACAGCCGATGTTCACGTTCGATGGCGCCATATGTACTGATCAGCTTCAGCCCCTTCGGCGTCAGCGTCGTTCCGCCGCCACCCTTGCCGCCCGCTGCACGCACGACGAGTGCGGCGCCGGCCAGGTTGTTCATGGCATCGATGGCATCCCATGCGGCCTTGTAGCTCATCCCGACCGCCTTGGCCGCGCCCGTGATCGAACCGGTTTGACGGATGGCCGCCAGCAATGCAATGCGCGCCGCCCCGCCCAGTGTTTCGTTGCCGCTGCGAAACCACACGGCGCCGCCGACTTCGATGGACTCGTTCGGCTTATCAGGCGTTTCCTGGGTCATGGCTGCGTCGAAGGCTGGTTATAGAGTACGGCGATTATATTGGATGCCTAAAAGTCAGCTGACGCGCGGCTTTTTTATCTTGCGCAGGATACGCTCGCCTTCGGCGGCGTGCATTTGCTGGGCCGCGACCGCGAAGCCCTTCGCCAGTCCCTTCTGGAAATCATCGGCTTCTTCCAGGGATGCAAGACGTTGCGCGGCGACGGCTGCGTCGTTGCCGTCGCCTAAGACGCTTTGCAGATTGCCCAGCGCCTTTTCGACATGCTTGCGCGTGGATCGCGTGACGATCGAGCGGAAAAATTCCAGCGCGTACCGCAAACGCTTTGCATGGATACGGACCTTGTGCCGCGTGGGGGCACTGATGGTGGTCAGATCCGGCGCACGCTCGATCTTCCGATAATGCTTGGCGATCCGCTTCTGCGCATGCTCCGCGAGCGTTCTATGCGCGAGTTCGGGCGGCGCTTCGAGCGCGCTGAACCATTGCACGAACGATAACGCGAGACTCGCGTAACGCGGCGAGTTCAGCGCGTCCTGCAGGCGCTGGCGCGCGGCCATGCGGTTTGCATCGGCGGCGTGTTTTGGCCTCGACCAGGAATCCTGGCTATGTTCGTCATCGGCTACGGCGTAGGTGGCGAGCGTGGTATCGGCGAACACATCCCAGTCGCGGGCATCGGCGAGCAGATCGCCAAACCATCTCAAGTCGGGCGCGATCTGCGTGTTCCAGGTTTCATCGATCCATTCGGGGAAAAGTTTGAGCGCAGTTTTGAGGCGGCGCTGCGCCACGCGCAATTGATGCACGTGCTCAGGTTCCAGTCCGCCGCGCGATGCCGCGTCGTTGCCGAACCAATGCGCCGCCACCGACTTGCCGATCTCGGCGAAGGCATCGGTTGGCGTGGCGTGGCGCGGCAATTTCAGCTTGGCGGCTTTGACCGGTTCCAGCGCGGCGGGATCGGTATGAACAGGCGCGATCACGAACGGCAGCGTCTTCGTGATCTCATGCGCGACGGCGTAAAGCGCTTCACGTGATTCAGGCGTGGCTGCCAGCGTCAACGTCGTGGAGCCGTTCGGGTTTGGCTGGAGCGTCGCGCGAACCGCGTCCGACGTGTTCCATTCGCTTGCTTCCACTTTGGAGGCTTCGCCGAGAACGGCGCCGCTGTCGCCGAGTATTTTCTGCAGATCGGCAAGCCCCTCTTCCGACGCGATCCACGACCGCAGATCATCTTGCGCGTCGGGCGCAGCTTCAACGCGCCGGACAAACGGCCATTCACGATGACTCGCCACAAACACCTTCCGTTCTCCGCGCGTTTCGATGCTCACTTCCCAGCCGTGCAAATCCGCTTCGACTTTTTGCGTCTGCAACATGAAGCCAGAACGACTTGCGCTCGAAAACGAACCCAGCTCCGACAGCGCCTTATCGGGCGGCGTGTTTGAAACGTCATGGGAAATCATCACCAACTCGACAAGTTGCAACATAAGTTCTCCACCATGAACGCGACACTTGATAAGGCAGCAAATCCCACGCCGCGCTTTTCAATTCAGACGAATTTCAATGCTCGCCACTGTCATCAAAACGCAATAAAGCGCGTGCAAACATGAGCAACGTCACTGCCAGATGCCGCTTGAACGAATCAAGAAACAACGCCTCGCATCGCCGATTTACACCATCAGCACGCTAACCCGCCGCTTCACGCGCAGCCCAGCACAAAGGACGTTACATGCCTGACTTGACCCTTCCCGATAACAACACGCAGGGACGAACGCTCGGACGACGGCTGAGCATGCCGCTGTTCCTGGTCGTGATTGCCGGCGGCATCATCTATTGCGTCACGCACTTGCTGCACGACCTGGAATCAGTCCAGCAGTCATCCATATTGCCTTACGTCCTGCTCGGCGTAGCACTGATGATTGCCCTCGGCTTTGAATTCGTAAATGGCTTCCACGATACCGCCAACGCCGTCGCCACCGTCATCTACACACACTCGCTCGCGCCGAATCTCGCGGTCGTCTGGTCGGGCGCGTGGAATTTCCTGGGCGTGCTGGTATCGAGCGGCGCGGTCGCGTTCGGCATCCTGCAACTGCTGCCCGTGGAGCTGATCCTGGGCGTGGGGACATCGCAGGGATTTGCGATGGTCTTCGCCCTGCTGATTGCCGCAATCATCTGGAACCTCGGGACGTGGGCGGTGGGGATTCCATCGTCGAGCTCGCATACGCTGATCGGATCGGTGATTGGCGTCGGGCTGATGAACCAGATGCTGCACGGCACGTCGGGTACATCGGGCGTGGACTGGGGCCAGGCGCTCGCGGTCGGCAAATCGCTGCTGTTTTCGCCGTTGATCGGTTTTGTGCTGGCCGGCCTGCTGCTCTACATCATGAAGCTCGTTGTGCGTGTTCCCGCGCTTTATAAGGAGCCCAAGAAAAACACGCCGCCGCCCTTCTGGATCCGATGCCTGCTGATCCTTACCTGCACCGGCGTTTCGTTTGCGCACGGTTCCAACGACGGTCAGAAAGGCATGGGCCTCATCATGCTGATCCTGATCGGGACGGTGCCGACAGCGTACGCGCTGAACAAGGCGGTCACACCCGCCGAGACGCAAACCTTCCTGTCGGTCGGTCATCACGCATCCGAAGTGCTCGGCAAGTACACGAACGGCGCCGCGCCGGTCGCCGATCCGCGCGCTATCGTGCAGCATTACGTGCAGACCAAGACGGTCGAGCCGAATACGATCGTCGCGTTGAAACAGCTCACCGATATCATCGACGGGCAAGTCGGTACCTCCGATTCCATGGCGACCGTGCCGCAAAACATCGTGGGCAACGTGCGCAACAACATGTACGTGAGCTCCGAAGCGCTGCGCCTGATGGACAAGCAGAATGCGCCGGCCTTCGCGCCCGAAGACGCCGCCGTGCTGAAGAACTACAAAGGCCAGCTCGATCACTCGACCAAGTTCATCCCGACTTGGGTGAAGGTCGCCGTCGCTGTTGCACTGGGACTCGGCACGATGGTCGGCTGGAAGCGCATTGTGGTCACGGTGGGCGAGCGCATCGGCAAGACGCATTTGACGTATGGGCAAGGCGCATCGGCGGAACTGGTCGCAATGGTGACTATCGGCGCCGCCGACATGTACGGCCTGCCGGTCAGCACCACGCACGTGTTGTCATCGGGCGTGGCGGGGACGATGGCCGCGAATGGCTCCGGATTGCAATGGAAAACAGTTCGCAGCCTGGCGCTGGCCTGGGTGCTGACGTTGCCGGTTTCCATCGCGTTGGCGGCCGGGTTGTTCTGGGTTTTCCGCGGGTTGTTCTGAGCGTTCTCTCACCGCTATTTTTCTCCCACGCGTCGGCGCTTCCTTATACCGCCGACGCGCTTGCAAATTTTCCCGACCGCTGACCGGCTTTTGTCCGCGCCGCTGTCGAGTTTTGATCCCGACCCATACCCAACAAGCCTTTGCGCCGATGGCACAACGCTTGCTAAAAGCAACGGGCAATCGCGAGGGTTTCGGTGATGCGGGACACAACAAGCTTCACCACCGCCGATACCCACGCCGCCCCGCATGCGGCATCGCCATTCACTCTTCAGCAGACGCCAATAATTAAGGAGAAGTGGAATGACTATCGGAACAATCTTGCTGGTGGTTTTGATCCTGTTGCTGCTCGGCGCATTTCCGTCGTGGCCGCACAGCCGTAGCTGGGGCTATGGCCCAAGCGGGATTTTGGGCGTGGTGCTGATCATCGTGATCGTGCTGCTGCTCATGGGCCGGCTATAACTCGATGGCCGCGGCTTAACAAGCCGCGCCTACCGCATCCGGCCAAACGCAGCGGTGCAAGCAGGCAGTTGCAGTTCGGGCCATAGCGTCATCGCCCGCCGTCAGGGGAACGTTCCTGCCGGCGGGCGATTTACATTGCCAACCCTTTTCAAGGAGTATCGACTTCATGGACCTCCATCTCGAAGGCAAGCTCGCACTCGTATCGGGATCGACGAAAGGCATTGGCCTCGCAATCGCCACCGGCCTTGCGCGTGAAGGCGCGCATGTGATCGTAAACGGACGCAAACAAGCGTCGGTGGATGAAGCCATCGCGAAGCTCAAGGCTGCCGTACCCGATGCGAATGTCGAAGGTTTCGCCGGCGATCTCTCCGATGCTGCCCAGGTCAAGGCGGTCGTCGCACAGTATCCGGTCGTGGATGTACTCGTGAACAACCTCGGGATCTTCGACCCCAAGCCGTTCGCCGACATTCCGGACGAAGACTGGCAACGTTTCTTCGATACCAACGTCATGTCTGGCGTGCGTCTTTCACGCGCGTATTTGCCGAAGATGAAAGAGAAGAACTGGGGCCGCGTGGTGTTCATCAGCAGCGAAAGCGGGATTCAGATCCCCGTGGAGATGATCCACTACGGCGTGACGAAGACGGCGCAACTGGGTTTGTCCCGTGGACTTGCTGAGGATTGTGCGGGCACGGGCGTCACCGTGAACGCAGTGTTGCCGGGTCCGACGCACTCGGACGGACTTGATGAAATGGCCGCCAAAGGCATGGGCGACAAGACATTCGCCGAGTTCGAGAAAGGCTTCTTCGAAACTGAACGGCCGAGTTCGCTGATCAAGCGGTTCGCGACCACCGAAGAAGTCGCGAACATGGTGGTGTATGTGTGTTCCGAAGCGTCATCGGCCACGAACGGCGCGGCGTTGCGCGTGGACGGCGGCGTGGTGCGTTCGGCGTTCTAACTGTACTGGGTGGCCGAAATTACACGCGAAGCACGCGCCCGTCCGGGCCGATCAGCGGCGGCAGCTTGGGCAACGAATCGATCCCTTTCGGCGCGGTCTTCGCGTGCCCCGTACTTGAGGGAGATGCCGAAGGCGCAACCGTCAATGCCGGCGGCGGGGTCGTGGTTCTGTCGGCGACTTGCTTGACGGCCGGTCCGCCCTTGCGCTTTTTCTTTGCTTGCGCCGACACGACGCTGCGCGTCCTGGTCTTCGGCGTATGCAACTGCGACTCGGGCGGATTCCAGACTTCGACATAACGTTCGGCAGCCACGGCCGCGGCAGAGCCGAAACTCATGGAACCAGCCAGCAAAGCAAGCGCGACGTTCGAGGAAAGTGCGGATAAAACAGGTCTCACAGCAAACGCTCCAGATTGTTCAGTGTCCACCAGCGCGCGAAAGTATAGCGTCGAGCGAGCGCTGCGATGTGTCGAGCTCAAGCAAGGCGCTGTCAAGCCTCTGCAGCGCCAGAGCGACCGTGCCGCCGCCAGCGCCGGGTTCCGGTTCGGCGCGGGTGGCGTCGAACGCTGCCGATACCGCGCGCGTTGCCTGCACATAGCGCGCGAGCGCGGCGGCCTCAGCAGAAGAATCAGTATCAGGACGGTTCATTTCGTGTCTATGCAAGAGCATCAACCTGTATGAATATACAGTAATGCCACGCGGGAGAAAAGTCTTGGTGAGACTTGCGTGCGGCGTTCGCGTCGGAAGGGAAGTATGCGTGTAGACCCGTCGCATTTAAGCTGCGCTTAATTGTCGGAGGGCACATTTCAAAACGCGAGCTTTCATTACCGCCAGTCTCTGGCGCCTTTTTCACCGGGGCTTTCACGCGAGGACACGCCATGGCCGCCAGCGCATCGTTTCAGAACATCAAATCGACGATGAAAACCGAGCACGCATTGCCGTTGCATCAGTGCCGCCTGTCCGAAGCCGTCGAGCGGCCCTGGGGCAAGGCGTACAGGATGGTTGAATGGGCGCGCAAGAGCGATCCGTGCAGCCAGTTGAGCGTGGTGCCGGCGGAATTCACGACATCGGAAATTGCGGAAGTGCTTCGCGCGCATATAACCGGGCGGCGCTACGGACCGACGGATTCCGACGGAAGCATCTGACTGACGGGTGGGTGCAGGCAGATTCTCAAAAGAACTTGATTAAGTCCATAAATGGACTAATATAGAATTTCAGTTCAAAAAGAGACTCACCCCATGCCCCGCGCTCAACGCGTCCCGCGCCCCGTACCGGCGCCCCAACCGTCCATTGCCGATATGTCCGCGGCCGGTCTGCGCGCGTTTTTCAATATCGCGAGTCACTGGACCCTTTCAGCCGACGAGCAAATTGTCCTGCTCGGCTCTCCCGGCCGTTCAACGTTCTTCAAATGGAAAGGTGCGCCGGAAACCGCGCGCCTTGGCCGCGACACGCTCGAGCGGCTCTCGCTGATCCTCGGCATTTACAAAGCGCTGCAAATCCTGTTGCCCCAACCCGAAGCGTCCGATGGCTGGATCAAACGCGCGAATACCGCGCCGCCCTTCGGCGGACGGCGCGCGCTCGACCGCATGCTGGCGGGCAATGTGAGCGACCTGGTGGCGGTGCGGCAATATCTGGACGCAATGCGAGGCGGCTGGGCGTGAGCGATCTATCCAATGTGCCAGAGGCGGAAAACGACTGGCGTGCTCGCTGGCCGCATGCTGAATTTGACTGGACACCGGCGTATCGCGTGATACCGACGCGTTTTCCGGCCGTCAATCTGTTTGATCGCGTAGCGTCGCCGCAGGATTTCGATGCTCTTTACGCGCTCGAAGCCATGACCAATGACCGTCTGCGAACCGAGCTGGGCGATCTGGACCTGGTCCCGTCGGACGAACGCCGCTTCGGCGCGGGTTACGGCCCGATCATGGCCGCGTTCACCCATCTGAATCCGAACGGCAGCCGCTTCTCCGACGGCACCTACGGCGTGTTTTACTGCGCGCGCGAAAGACGCACTGCCATCGAAGAAACGCGATACCACTCCGCGCTCTTTCTCGCGCATACCCGGCAGGCGCCGCTGCGACAGCAGATGCGGCTCTACACGGTATCGGCTCATGGGGAAGTGCTCGATCTCTGCGCCGGACGCCTGACGCAAAATTCGCTCGATCCGGAGATCCTTTCGCCATCGGACTATGCGGCGGGGCAGGCGCTCGGACGCGCGGCGCGCAAGGCCGGCGTGCGCGGTATTGCGTATCCGTCGGTGCGGGATGAGGGTGGCGAATGCCTCGCCGCATTCCGGACGACCTTGCTGCACGATTGCCACCACGCTGCGTATCTGGAATACGAATGGGACGGCGAGACCGTGACCAATGTCTACGAGATGAGCAAGGTCGGTTGAACCTTGCGCTGATCAGCCGATGGCGACCGCCGTCGGCGATCGGACGCGTCCGATCTTTTTCGCCGCCGGCCGCGCCGCCTTCGATTTCACTTTTGGCGATGCTGGCTTGACCGACGCCGCTTTTACCGCGGCCAGCGCTTCCGCCTTCACGTCCTTCCCCGAATTTTTCAACGCCGCAGCTTTCTGGCTGGACTTGGTCAGCAGCCGGGCCAGGCTGGGGTCCGCCGTATTCGCCTTGCCCTTCCTTGCACGAGCCGCTTCGCGCGCGCGGCGCTTCGCGTCCTGCTCGAGAAATATCGCGAGCGTGGCCTCGTCGGATTTGAGCCCCGACCGGCGCGACGCTGGCAATTCATCGGCGAGCTGGCCTGCCTCGAATGCTTCGATCACCGCCGGATGCACGTAACATTTGCGGCAGACTGCTGGCGTATTGCGCAACATCTTCGATACTTCCTTGATCGTCCCCACCACGTGCTTGCGCGCTTCGGTGACGGTTTCCCACGCGAGCTTGCGCAGCGCCGCGAGCGCAAACACGCTGCCCGCCCACGTCCGATAATCCTTCGCAGTGAAATCCGCGCCGGTGATTTCGTGGAGATAGTCGTTGATGTCCGAAGAACTGATGGCGTGGCGCTGGCCATCGGCATCGAGATACTGGAAGAGTTCGTGTCCCGGCAAGTCCATGCATCGCTTCACGATTTTCGCAATCCGCGGATCGCTCACCGATACATCGTGTTCAATCCCGCTCTTGCCGCGAAACTGGAAGCGCAGCGTGCCGGATTTCACGCTTAGATGCTTTTTGCGCAGCGTGGTCAGGCCATAGGACTTGTTTTCGCGCGCATATTCCTCGCTGCCGACCCGCACGAGCGTGGTGTCGAGCAGCCTGACGACGGTCGCTAGAACCTTGTCGCGCGGCATGCCCTGCAGATCGAGATCGCGGGCCACGCGGGCGCGCAGTTTCGGCAGGACCGCACTGAAGGCGAGCATGCGTTCGTACTTGGTGGCGTCGCGGGTTTCACGCCATTGCGGGTGATATCTGTACTGCTTGCGGCCTCGCGCATCGCGTCCGGTGGCTTGCAGGTGTCCGCGCGAGTCCGGGCAGATCCACACATTCGTGTACGCAGGCGGAATGGCCAGGGCATTGATGCGCTTGATGTCGGCATCGTCGGAGAGTTGCTTGCCCTGCGTGTTGAAGTAGACGAACGCGCCGTTTTTCCACTCGCGCGTGTAGCCCGCGCGGGCGTCGTCCACATAGCGCAGACCCGGCGGCAAGTCTTCCGGGCAGCCTTTGATATCAGGGAATGAATCGATGACAGAGTCGGTGACTGATGAGGTCGGCATTGTTGCTAGTCTCGCAAGAGTCGCCCGTCGGGCGGTTTACGAGATCTAAGCAAAAGGAATGCCGCGGACGTTCTCCCGGACTATCGGAACCCCTCGGCAAGCGAACCGGCGCCTTTCGCCCAGCCCTGCTTGACTGACCAGCGTTGGTCCGTTCCAGCCTCGACAATGGTCAGACGGCCATCGTCCGTGTACGCACCGGTATCGATGAAGATCTGCGCCCCGATCTGCTTGATGGCCTTCACCGGCGTATGCCCGCAGTACGTTGGCGACAAACCCCGCTGCATGGAAGGCTTTCCCGTTCCGAGCGCGAGCGACCTTCCCCACAGCAGTTGCTGGCGGACTTCATCGGGGAAATAGGCCACTTCGAGGTCGGCGTCGCTGCCGAAAAACTCCGCGTGCAGCACGTTGAACCGCGACGCGCCGTCCCCGACTATGCGCACGAGCGGCACGCTTGCGAGCTTTGCCGCGAGGCGCTGCAACTGCTCATCGGACAGATTGGACGCCCACGCGCCGCCAATCGAATACCAGACGTGGCGCTTCATGCGCCCGTCAGCGACGGCGCACAGGGCGTCTTCGTGGTTACCGAGCACCGGATAAAACCAGGGTTGATCGATCAGATCGAGCGCCGCAAGCGAGTCGCTGCCGCGATCGACCAGATCGCCGACGGAAAACAGCCGGTCACGCGTGCCATCGAAGCCGATTTCGTTGAGCAGATAACGCAACGCATCGACGCAACCATGCACGTCGCCAACCACGAGGTCACGGCCTGATTTGTTCGCCGGATGCCAGCAAACGACGGGATATGTAGCAGCAGTCATAGCCAAATCTTCTTCGTACACGGCGCACAAGCGCGCCCAAACCAAAAAGCAAGTTCACATTTTGAAACCGGTGACGCCGATAAGCAATCCTCGCGGCGCGACAAGGCAAGATTTGCCGTGCCGCACCGCACAAACTTGCATTTACTACGCAATTTTCGTTCCTCTACTGCGGTGTTGCGCGCAATTTGGCAACTTCAGCAGCGGTTGTGGTCGATTGCGGATCGCCGAAAGTCTTCGTGACGTAGTTGCTGATGGCGGCGATTTGCTCGTCATTGAGTTGATCGGCGAAGGCCGGCATGAAGACATTTGCTGTTTTCGTCTCGCGATTCACGCCGTGGAGCATCACCATGGTCAGGTTGTTCGCCGCCGATGCCCCGACCACGCTGTTGTGAATCAGCGACGGATACGCGCCCGCCGCACTGCCGCCGCGTCCCTCGCCGGTCCAGCTATGGCAGGTAGCGCAATTGGCGATAAACAACTGCGCGCCGTTCACGCCGCTCACCTGCGTGCCGCGCATTGCGATGACGTCCTGGCTGGTCGGCTTGCCGAAGGAATCGCGCGGATGGGTATCGCCGCCACTTTGCGCGGGAACCGTGCGCAAGTAGGCGACCATGGAACGCAAGTCTTCAGGCGTCATGTATTGCGTGCTGTTCTGAATCACATCGGCCATCGGGCCGGCTGCGTTCGCACGGCCATGCACGGCGCCGGTGGCGAGATATTGCGCAAGTTCATCGTCCGTCCAGTTGCCGACGCCCGCGTTCTTGTCAGGCGTGATGTTGTAGGCGTGCCAGCCCGACAGTTCGGCGCCGCTGAAACGTTCGCCGGACTTCAGGCCTTGCGTGACGTTGCGCGGCGTATGGCATTCCTCGCAATGCGCCAGGCCTTCGACCAGATACGCCCCACGATTCCACTCGGCGCTTTGCTTCGGGTCGGGCACGAAACGCCCTTCCTTGAAGTTGAACATGTTCCAGAACACCATCAGCCAGCGCTGGTTGAACGGAAACGACATCTCGTTGCGCGGCGGCGTGTAGTGGATCGGCGCGAGCGTGTTGAGATAGGCGCGGATGGCGAGCACATCGCCGGAGGTGACTTTCGTGTAGTCCGCGTACGGGAACGCCGGATACAGACGCTCGCCGCCCTTGCCGATACCCTCGTGCATCGCGCGCACGAAATCGGCGTCGGTCCATCGTCCAATGCCCGTGTCCGGATCGCTCGTGATGTTCGGCGTGTAGATGGTCCCGAACGGCGTGTTGATGGGCAGGCCGCCGGCGAAGGGGCGGGCTTTGTCGGCGGTATGGCAGGCGATGCAATCGCCCGCGCGCGCGAGATATTCGCCGCGCTTGATCAGGTCGGCGCCGGCCTGATTGTTCTTGACGGTCGTGGCCGTCTCCGCACCGTTCGCAGCGCCAGCGGCCGTTTGCGCCTGCGCGGGTTCTATCAGTGAGTGGAAATTCATCGCGCCGGCTACGGCGAGCGCAAGCACGGCGAGCGCACCGCCAAGACGTTTTGTGATTGTGCGGGCGTCGCGGGGTTGGTGGTTCTTCATCGTGGATCTCCGTCGGCGCGCCATCACAGTTCTTTCTTCAGTTTGTCGGCGAGACGCAGCGACAACGCGGACAACGTCAGCGTGCAGTTCACCGATGCCGCCGTCGGCATCACCGCGCTTCCGGCCACGAACAGATTCGGATGGTCGTGCGTGCGGCATTCGGTATCGACCACGGAATCCTTCGGGTCCGCGCCCATGATGGTCGTGCCCATGATGTGGTTGTTCGGGGCAAATTTGTCGTCGAAGGTGATCTCCGTGCCGCCGAACAATTCCGCGATGCGCGCGTAGTGCGTGCGTGTATCGGCGGCGCTTTTCTTCACGTAGTCGTTGATGGAGTAATAGATCTCGGGCTGCGGAATGCCGAGCGAATCCTTGTGATCCGACGAGGGCAACACGCGGTTCTGCGGTTCGGCAAGATGCTCGTGGAAGCTGTTGATGTTCATGGTGCGTGCAGCGCGGTCGCGAATCTGCCGGTCGAGCTCGGCGCCGCTCAAACCCTTCGCAATGAGATCTGCGGTGATCGCCATGGTCGGCACGCCATTCGACAAATGCAGCTTTTTCGCCGCGTATTCGGAACGGAACGCGCCATCGCGGAAATTGACGATGGACGTCATTTCCATGGGGCCGCGTCCCGGCCACAAGGTCTCGTTGGCGAGGAACGTGACGCCCGTTCCGGGGTGGTCCATGAGGTTGCGGCCGACCTGATCGGAGCTGTTGCCAATGCCGTTCTTGAACGTATCCGAAGCCGATTGCAACATCAGCTTCGGCGTTTCGATGCCGTTCGCCGCCAGCACGAACAGCTTGCCCGTCACACGCGTGCTGTTGCCGTTCGGGTCCTTGTAATGGACGGCGGTGATCAGGCCTTTGTCGTCGGCTTCGATCTTGTAGACCACGGCTTGCGGGATCAGCCTCGCGCCCGCGCGTTCGGCTTTTTCGGCATGCGTGACGCCGTTGTACATGGCCGCGATCGGGCAGATGGGCATGCAGTTGTTATTGCCGCAGCAGGTCGGGCGCGAATCGTACGGGCGGCTGTTGCGCGCAACCGGTTCCGGCACGACGTGAAACGATTCGGCGTTGAGGACATCGGAGAAACGCTGATCCATGTAGGAAAGCGGCAGCATGTCCATGGGATACGGTTTCGAGCGCGGCGAACCGAGATCGACATCATGGCCCGGACCCGATACACCCAGTTGCACCTCGGCTGCCTGATACCACGGTTCGAGCGTTTCGTAGGAGATCGGCCAGTCGCGGCCCACGCCATACAGCGTCCGGATCTTGAAGTCGGCGGGAAGCAGACGCCACGCCGCGGCGGCCCAATGCCAAGTCGTCCCGCCCACGAGCCGCAAGTATTGCGACGCATACGGGTACTCGCCCTTCTGGATCAGATAGTTGTTCTCGGGCGAATACTCGGGATGCGGCGCATAAGGCGTCGATGGATACGGCGTTGCAAAATCCGCTTTCGCGGGCGAGTTGCGGAAGTTTTCGACGATCTGCCAGCGCGGAATGCGCGGCCCGGCTTCGAGGAGGATCACGGATGCGCCCGCGCTTGCGAGCTGATGGGCTACCAGACCGCCCGCGACACCGGATCCGACGACCACGACATCGGCCGAATTCGAATTTGCCATTTTTGTATTGTCCTGTGAGGTGCTGCTTTTATGCTTCGGTCGCGCTGTCCAGCAGCGCGACCGCGTGATTCTTATATGGCTCGGATCAGGCGGCCTTGGGCGCGCCGACTGCCGGCGGCTTTTGCGTCCAGTAGAACGGCACATCGCGGCAATATGAGGGGATGGTCAGCACATCGCTTACGGGATCGAACATGAGTGCACGTTCGTACGCCACGACGCTTGTATGCTGCCCGTCGCCGACAAGACCGAGATACCACGCGCGTATGACAGCCGTGACGGTGCCGGCAAGCTTGGGCGTGTCTGCCTTGAGCGCCTGCGTGACGGTATCCGATGGCACCCCGCCATGCGCCGCAAGCCACACGTTGAGCGCGCTCACGTTCGCGACAAACTCGCTGTCCGACTTCGATAACGCGTCATACACGCGCTGCGCCAACGCGGGGTCGAAGCTCGTGCGGCCGGTCAGCTTGCGCGAGAGCAGGAGGAAGCCTTCAAGGCCTGCAGGCGGGGTATCGGCGAAAGCCTGTGTGAATAACGATGGAAAGCCCATTCCCGCCGATGCAAAAGCGAGCGCCACCGCCGACGCGCACGCGCCGAGCACGAAACGCCGCCGGGCGGCGGAGTGCCTGGCTGAATCAGCAGGCGCAGGGGGATCTTGAAGCTGTCTCATGGGTTGGTTGTCCGGGGTTGGTGTCCGTTACGCGTTTTGCCCAAGGCGATGATCGACAAGAGCGGGCAGACACGGTCTGTTAGACACGGTCTGTTAGACACGGTCGGTCAGACACGGTCGGTCCGACACGGTCTGTCAGACATGCATTGCCGATATCTTTGAAAATGATTTGAGGCCGTGGGGTGAAGTCAGAGCGCGCGTCAACATGAAGAACCGCGCTCGACGCCCGTTGAAGTTTGAAAGCTACACGGGCAATAATCGCGGCGCGACAGCTTAACGCGATTACCGCCACCACAGAGCCACGATAAAAATGAATTTCATGCTTCCCGACGTAGTCCGATATCGCCCGAGGGCGATTATTGCTTTGATCATTGGTGTGATTGCCGCAATTTTGGTTCCATATGACTTGCGCCCGCTCGTGCGTGGCCTCGTTGGTTGGGACACTACCGTATGGCTGTATCTCGTGCTCATATGGATTCAAATGTGGCGGGCGCACCAGGACGAAGTGCAGAAGCTCGCCGCGCGCGAGGATGAAAACGCCGGCATGGTCTTGTTGATTGTGAGTCTTGCGGCGCTAGCAAGTATTGTCGCGATCATCGCGGAACTCGCCAGTGCAAAGAACATGGGCTTTCGCAGCGCATTGCCTAACTATTTGCTGACAGGCATCACTATGTTCGGCGCATGGTTCCTCATCCCGACCATGTTCACTCTCCACTACGCGCGTCATTACTATCAGTCGCAAGACGAGACATCGCTGAAATTTCCCGATACTCATCTGAAACCCGACTATTGGGACTTCCTGTATTTCTCGTTCACGATCGCGGTGGCATCGCAAACGTCTGACGTGGTATTGCGCTCTACGGAAGTGAGGCGCACTGCGTTGGCGCAATCGGTCTTGTCGTTCTTTTTCAATGCGGCCGTGCTGGGTTTGTGCGTGAACACTGCTGCCGGATTATTAGGCTCGTAAAAGTGCCGGCGAGCAATTATTGCTGGCGCTTTATAACTTTCGGTCTTAATTTCCTGAGTCGATTTGTATAAGCATTCCAGTTACCGCTGTGTAAAAACGCCGTTCCCGACGGGTGCTTTTTTACACGGCGTCAAATGTCTGTCTTCTGTCCGGCGTAGCGTGTTCGTTTGTGAGCGGCGTACCTAACGCTTTCCCGCGGTTTCGGGAAAAACCATGCTGCATGGCACAACGTTTGCTCTAAAGAACTCCGCATCCCTCATCCCTCCGATAAGAGCACCGGTCGCGTGCGCCGCCATTCAACCGGCCGAGCGCAGCCCATCGCTTTTCATCTTTCAGACGCCAGGAGTCAGCTTTGTCCTTGAACGTATTGCTTGTCGCTTCGGAGGCCGTGCCGCTTGCCAAAACTGGCGGACTGGGTGACATGGTCAGCGCATACGCCGCGGCGTTACGTGAAGCGGGAGTCGATGCCGCCATACTCCTGCCGGCGTATCCGAACGCATTGCAAATGGTCGATGGATTGCAGAAGGTTGCTTCATTGACGGGCCTCCCGGGCGGTGACGGCGCGTTGTATCGCGGTCGCATGCCCGACACCGGCGTGCCTGTGATCCTGTTGCGCATGGATCACCTGTACGCACGCGACGGGCTTTACCAGGATGCCAAGGGACGCGACTACGAAGACAATGCTATCCGGTTCGCTTCGCTGTCGGCGGCGGCGGTCCGGTTGGCCGAAGGCGTTCGCGGCTTCAAGAAGCCTGACATCGTGCATGCGCATGACTGGCATTCCGGCCTCACGCCGCTCTTGATGAAGCACGCGGGCGTGCACGCAAAAAGCGTTTTCACGATCCACAATCTGGCGTTCCAGGGCAACTATTCGCTCTCGCTTGGTGCAGCGCTCGGCGTTCCGGCCAAGTGGCTCGTGCCGGCGTTGACCGAACAAAAGAGCATCGAATTTTATGGCGCGTTGAGTCTGATGAAAGCGGGCATCGTCCACGCTGATCACGTCGCGACCGTCAGCGAGACCTACGCCCGCGAAATTCTCACGCCGCGCTTTGGTCATTTGATGGAAGGCGTCCTGCAATGTTATGCAGAGAAGCTGTCGGGCATCATCAATGGCATCGATGTCGGCGCATGGGACCCGATGACCGACACGCAGATCGCGCGCAACTATTGTTTCGAGGATATGCGCGGCAAACACGCTTGCAAGCGCGAACTGCAACAGATGTTCGGGCTACCTGTCGATCCGTTCGCGCCGGTGATTGCCATCGGCAGCAGGATGACATCGCAAAAAATGGCCGATGTCGTGATCGACGCCATCCCCGCCCTCCTCGAACAGCATCCGCGTTTGCAGATCGCGGTGATCGGCAAAGGCGAAGCGCATCTCGAAACGGCCTTCCAACGTCTGGCGCAAACGTGGCCGGATCGCATCGGCGTGCATATTGGCTACGACGAGCGTCGCGCGCATGTCCTGCATTCCGGCGCCGATATCCTGTTGCATGGGAGCCGCTTCGAGCCGTGCGGCCTGACGCAAATCTACGCGATGCGTTACGGCACCCTGCCGGTTGCATCGCGTGTGGGCGGACTGGCGGACACCATCGTGGATGCGGCCGAAGCATCGTCGTTGCAGGAAGGCTTTCAGTCTTCGCCGGTTGAAAGCCTGGGCAGCTTCGAAGGCGCGACATCGTCACGTCCGGCTACCGGTTTTCTCTTCGATGGCGAAGCGACTCATGACATGGTGGTTGCGGTCACGCGTGCCATTCACGCTTTCATGCGCCCTCAACAATGGCGCACGCTGCAACGCAACGCAATGGCCCGCGACTACGGCTGGAACCATGCAGTTGCCAAATACATCCAGCTCTACGCAGGCCTCACGGACGCACGTCCCGCAAAGACGCCGCTGCGCACACGCCGCGTGCCGGTTCATACGCCGGCGGTACCGGCCATCGCCGCCATGGCAGCGCCCGCTGCCGCTGCAAGCCGTCACGACCGTCACGATGGAGAACGGTCGCAATTTGTCGCACGCAGCGCCTGAAAGCGTTCGCATCTCGCTGTTCGATGATACGGTTATGCGGTTGCCGCCCGCCACGCTGATAGAAGCGCGGCGGGCGGTGGTCGTCTGACCTGAAGCGAGGCCCCGACGCCCAAGCCGGAAGTCAGCTCCGGCGCGGCACGCTACGTGCTGTGTCCTAGAACGCGACCCTGGCGCCGCACCGAACGACGTATCGCGCATGACAGCTTCATGAAGATACGTACCGCACTCGAAACCCCGGAATTGGTGCTTGAAGACTGTCTGAGGCTCGTCTGCCGTAGCCGTTCGTGCGGTTAGTTTATTGCCTGGTTGAGCGCGATCGCGTTTTCCCGCATCCACGCCATAGCAGGACGAACTGGAAAAGACGACCGATGGAACACCATCACATGCTTCACGCGTATGCGCCACGAATCTATTTCATCGACCCGCTTCTCGTCGGACCATTGCCTCAATGGCCTGCACAATTCGAGCACGCCGCAGCTCTCGGCTTCGATCATGTCCTGATCGGCGCGCCCTTTCTGCCCGGCAAGAACGGGCACCGACAGGCGGTAGCCGACCATCACAAGCTGCATCCCGCATTTGAGTCCGATCTTCCAGCAGCGGACGGCCTGCGTTTGCTTGCAAGCCAGGCTGAGAAGCACGGGCTGACATTGCTGGTCGATATCAACCTCGACCGCGTCAGCGCCGAAGGCGGCCTGTTCCAGGAAAACCGTCACTGGTTTCATCCGTTCGAAGCGGCCGAAGCGCGGCTCGATCCGCGCACCGCACCGCATGAGGAAAGCGTCGCGCACGCCAATTTCGGCGATGGCGAAGCCGCTCACGCGCTAACCGAATGGTGGGCGCGCGAATTGATGCTGATCGCCGATGCCGGCATTGGCGGCTTTCGCTTCGAAGCGCCGCAGAAGGTGCCCGCGCATGTCTGGCGCCGCCTGGGCGCGGCTGTGCGCGAACGTCATCCGCAAACCAAATGGCTCGCGTGGACGGTCGGCGTCAACCGTCATGATCTGGCGAACCTCGCCGATGCCGGTTTCGATTCGGTGTTTTCATCGGCGAGATGGTGGGACTTTCAAAGCAACTGGCTCTTCGATGAACACGCGGCCCTGTTCCGCATTGCGCCGCCGATCGCATTTCCCGAAGAACCGTACGGCACGCGCCTGCTCAACGATCTTCCCGACACCAGCGATTCATCGCTTGTGGAACGGGCTTACAGGCGCGCGTTGTACACGGCGGCGGGCATAGGTACCGGCGTGCTGGTTCCCATGGGTTTCGAGTACGGCCTCACGCAACCGCTCTCTTACAACCACGGCAGCGCGGAAGAATTTCATCGTGCGACGGAAAGCGCGCGCTTCAATGTATCGGCGGAAGTGGCACACGCAAACGCGTTGCAACGCAACTCCGCGGCGCTAGCCAGTACCGGCGAGTTGCGCACGCTGACGGGTCCCGGCACGCCGTATGCGGCGATCCTGCGCGGCAGCGGCCCGGACTTGCGGACAGCGAGCGAAGCCGCGCTGATCGTGCTGAACGCCGACCTGACAAAGCCGGTCTATGTCGATACACGTCATTTGCTCGATGGTGCTCCAGGCAACTTCACGCGGTTCCGCGCGATCGATGAAGACACCACCGAAACGCCGCTGCCGCTGAAACCTTTCCTGCTGCAGCCGGGCGAAGTCCGCCTGCTGCGCGGCGCGTCCGAGCCGCCGATCCTGCTCGCGCAACCTCAGGTCAAACGCGGCGCGAAATCCGCCGATAAAAAATCGCTGAACGAGGCGCTCGTCGCCCCGCGCGTGATGATCGAAAGCGTGGAGCCGTCGGTGGATCACGGGCGCTTCCCGGCGAAGCGGATCGTGGGCGAAGCCGCCGAAATCACGGCTGCTATTTTCGCGGAGGGGCACGACAAGATCGCGGCTGCCGTGCAGTGGCGCGCCGCCGATGAAACCGACTGGCACGAAGCCAAGATGCTTCCGGTCATTCCGCTTGGCAACGACTTGTGGACGACCAGCATTCCGCTCGACCGGCTCGGCCGGCATGAATTCACGGTGATCGCGTGGCGCGACGATTTTGCATCGCTCATCGATCACATGCAGAAAAAACTCAAGGCCGAGCAGACCGTCGAACTGGAACTCGAGGAGTTGCGGCACCTGTTCGCGTTGATCCTCGCCGAAGTGAAGACAACGGAAGGGTCGCAAACGGAACCGCTGGAAGGCATCGTCAAGCAGTTCGCGAAAGCCGATGGCGAGACACGTCTCGCGCTGGCTTTGTCGCCGGAAACGGCGCAGGCGATCGACGCGGCGCGGCACCGTCCGTTCCTGTCGCGCGATCCGGTGACCTACCGGATCGACGCCGAGCGCGCCGCCGCGCGCTTTGCAAGCTGGTACGAGATCTTCCCGCGCTCCATGAGTGACGATGAAAACCGTCACGGCACGTTTATCGATGTGATCGGCAAGATGCCGCGCATCCGCGAGATGGGCTTCGACGTGCTGTACTTCCCGCCGATCAACCCGATTGGCATTGCGAACCGCAAGGGCAAGAACAATACGCTCACGGCCCAGCCCGGCGATGTGGGTAGCCCCTACGCCATCGGCGGCAAGGAAGGCGGTCACGACGCGGTGCATCCGGAACTCGGCAATCTGGATGACTTCAAGCGCATGCTCGATGCCGCGCGTGCGCACGGCCTGGAAATCGCGCTCGACTTCGCGGTGCAGTGCTCGCCGGATCATCCGTGGCTGAAGGAACACCCTACATGGTTCGCATGGCGTCCTGACGGCACCTTGCGGTATGCCGAAAATCCGCCGAAGAAGTATCAGGACATCGTGAATCCGGACTTCTATGCGAAGGACGCGAAACCTGAATTGTGGCTTTCGCTGCGCGACGTGTTCCTGTTCTGGATCGCGGCGGGCGTGAAGATTTTCCGCGTCGACAACCCGCACACCAAACCCATGCCGTTCTGGGAATGGGTGATTGGCGACGTGCGCGCACGTCATCCCGACGTGATGTTCCTGGCTGAAGCGTTCACGCGTCCGCGCGTGATGAACCGCCTCGCCAAGCTCGGCTTCTCGCAGTCGTACACGTACTTCACGTGGCGTGAGTCGAAGCGCGATTTCGTGGAATACATGCACGACCTGACGCAGACTGACGCGAAGGACTTCTTCCGTCCGAACTTCTTCGTCAACACGCCCGACATCAACCCGCGTTTCCTCCAGCGTTCTGGACGCGCGGGGTTTGTGATTCGCGCCGCGCTCGCGGCCACGCTCTCGGGACTGTGGGGCGTGTACAGCGGTTTCGAACTGTGCGAAGCCGCCGCGTTGCCGAACAGCGAGGAATATCTGGACTCGGAAAAGTATCAGATTCGCGCCTGGGACTGGAACCGGCCGGGGAATATCGTCGGGGAGATCACGGCGCTCAACCGTATCCGCAAGGCGAATCCGGCGTTGCACTCGCATCTCGGCGTGAACTTCCTGCTCGCGCATAACGACAACATTCTCTTCTTCGAGAAAGCCAACGCCGCGCGTGACAACGTGGTGCTGGTCGCAATCAACCTCGATCCGTTCAACGAGCAAGGGGCGGATATCGAACTGCCGTGGAAGACGCTGAGCGACTGGGGCGTTCAGGAGTGGGATGCGCTGGCCGTGGAGGACCAGATGACGGGCGAACGTTTCGAATGGCGCGGCAAACGGCAGCACATTCGACTCGATCCCAACACTCGGCCGTTTGCGATCTGGAGAATCGCACCGACGTGGGGCCTGCCTCGCAAGGACACCGCAGCCTGAAGTCAAAGCGCTTGCGTGCCTCTGAACGGCGCGCAGGCGATCATCACGAAGGCATCGGCCGACGTGGCACAGAACAACTCACACAGCCGGTAGCAGTGCGCCTGACGCACCTCACCGGCTCAAGGAGCGACACGTGAAGCGCAACAAGAATTCGACTCTCAGCAACGATCCGCTCTGGTACAAAGACGCGATCATCTATCAAATCCACATCAAGTCCTTCTTCGATGCCAACAACGACGGCATCGGCGATTTTCCAGGCCTGCTGGCCAAGCTCGATTACATCGCGGAACTCGGCGTCGATTGCATCTGGCTGCTGCCGTTCTATCCATCGCCACGACGCGACGACGGTTACGACATCGCCGATTATCGCAACGTGCATCCCGATTACGGCACGCTCGCCGACGTCAAGCGCTTCATTCAGGAAGCGCACGCACGCGGCATTCGCGTGGTGACGGAACTGGTCATCAACCATACCTCCGATCAACACCCGTGGTTCCAGCGCGCCCGGCTTGCAAAGCCCGGCTCGAACCATCGCAATTACTACGTCTGGTCGGATACCGACAAGAAGTACGAAGACACGCGGATCATCTTCATTGATTCCGAGCCGTCCAACTGGACGCACGATCCTGTTGCGGGACAGTACTACTGGCACCGGTTCTTCAATCACCAGCCCGACCTGAACTTCGACAACCCTGCCGTGCTGAAGGAAGTGCTGTCCGTCATGCGCTTCTGGTTGGATATGGGTATCGACGGTCTGCGGCTGGATGCCGTGCCGTATCTCGTGGAACGCGAAGGTACGAACAACGAGAACCTGCCCGAGACGCACGCAATCTTGAAGACGATCCGCGCGACCATCGACAAGGAATATCCGAACCGCATGTTGCTGGCCGAGGCGAATCAATGGCCGGAAGACGTGAAGGAGTATTTCGGCGATGAAGACGAATGCCACATGGCCTTCCACTTCCCGCTGATGCCGCGCATCTACATGTCGATTGCGAGCGAGGACCGCTTCCCGATCACCGACATCATGCGTCAGACGCCGGATCTCGCGCCGACCAACCAATGGGCGATTTTCCTGCGCAATCACGATGAACTCACGCTCGAAATGGTGACCGATTCGGAGCGCGATTATTTGTGGAACACGTATGCAAGCGATCGCCGTGCGCGCCTGAACCTCGGCATTCGCCGTCGTCTTGCGCCGCTGATGGAACGGGATCGCCGCCGTATCGAGCTGATCAATTCGCTGCTGCTGTCCATGCCCGGTACGCCCGTGATCTATTACGGCGACGAACTCGGCATGGGCGACAACATTCACCTGGGCGACCGTGACGGCGTGCGTACGCCGATGCAGTGGTCATCGGACAGGAACGGCGGGTTTTCGCGCGCTGATCCGGAACAGCTCGTGTTGCCGCCGGTGATGGGTTCGCTCTACGGTTACGACGCGATCAACGTGGAATCGCAAAGCCGCGATCCGCACTCGCTGCTCAACTGGACGCGCAAGATGCTCGCCGTGCGTCGCGCGAAACATGCATTCGGCCGTGGCACGATCCGCTTCCTGCGCCCGAACAACCGCAAGATCCTGGCGTATATCCGCGAGATCGAAGGCGAACCGCCGATCTTGTGTGTCGCGAATCTTTCGCGTGCGCCGCAAGCCGTCGAACTCGACCTGTCCGAATACGCCGGTTCGGTGCCGCTGGAAATGACCGCCGATTCCGCGTTTCCGCCCATCGGCCAGTTGACGTATCTGCTGACGTTCCCGCCGTATGGCTTCCTGTGGTTCCAGCTTTGCCCGGGAAATCAGCGTCCGGCGTGGAGCCAGGCGCCGTCGGAGCAATTGCCGGAATTCGTGACCATGGTGATTCGCGCCGGCCAGACCGGCCCGACGCCGGAGAATGTGCGCCTGCTCGAATCCGAAGTGCTGCCGTCTTACTTGAGCAAGCGGCGCTGGTTTGCATCGAAGGACCAGACGCTGAAGCGCGTGCGCCTTGCCGCGTTGACCACGATCCCCGAAGCCGGGTTCGCGTTCACCGAAGTGGAAGCCGATGTTGGCGATCACACCGAACGCTATGTGTTGCCGCTGACGATTGCGTGGGGCACGGAAACCACGTCGCCGCTCTACATGCAATTGGCGCTGGCTCGTGTGCGCCAGAGCCGCAACATGGGCCATATCACCGACGCCTTCGCGGTCCCGACATTTACGTATGGCGTGCTGCGCAAGCTCAAGGAACGCGCTGTTGTACCGACCGTGCAAAAGAGTGAGATCCGCTTCATCCCGACCGAACGTCTGGATGCGTTGAACTTCAATTTCAAGCCGGGCGAACCGCTGCCCGAGATCCGTTGGCTTGCCGCCGAGCAGAGCAACAGCTCGCTCGTGATTGGCGACCAGGTCGTGCTGAAGCTCGTGCGGCGCCTCGTTGGCGGCATTCATCCGGAAGCCGAGATGAGCCGCTACCTGACGAAGCTCGGCTATGCGAACACCGGTCCGCTGTTCGGCGAGGTCGTGCGCGTCGATCCGGAAGGCGTGCCGCACACGCTCTGCATCTTGCAGGGGTTCATCGACAACCAGGGCGATGCCTGGAACTATGCGCTCGATTATCTGCGCCGCACCGTCGATGAACTCGCACTGGCAGTGGACACCGAAGACCATTCGATGGATCGCGAGAAGGAGATGCAAGGCATCGAGGGATACCGGACGATTGCGGGGATCATCGGGCGTCGTCTGGGCGAACTGCACGTCGCGCTCGCCTCGCCGTCCGACGATCCGGCGTTCGCGCCCGAGATGGCATCGAAGGAAGATGTGCGCGCATGGAACGACGGCACGCATACGCTGCTCGTCACCGCGCTCGATATCCTCGGCGCCAAGATCCGCGACTTCAGCGAGCATGATCGCGAACTCGCGCAGAGCCTGCTCGATCGCCGCGATCTGTTGCTCGCAGCCGTGCAGAAACTCGTGCCGGAAAGCGCCAACGCGCTGCGTATCCGGATTCACGGCGACTTCCACCTGGGCCAGGTCTTGATGGCGCAAGGCGATGCATTCCTGATCGACTTCGAAGGCGAACCGGCGCGGCCGCTGGAGGAACGCCGCAAAAAGTCAAGCCCGTTGCGTGACGTGGCCGGCTTATTGCGCTCCTTGTCCTACGCCAGCGCCGCTGCGCAGCCGACGACCGAAAACGCACCGGCAGCCGCCGCCGATCGCAAACGTGCACTGTTCGAGCGCCTGCGCGCCCATGGCGAAGAAGGTTTCCTTGCTGAATACAATGCGGCGGTTGCAGCTTCCCCGCAGCCCGTCGCCGGCGATGAAGCCACCCTGGCCGCCTTGCTCGACCTCTTCCTGATCGAAAAGGCCGCCTACGAAATCCGCTATGAAGCGGCGAACCGTCCGACCTGGATCGGCCTGCCGTTGCGTGGCCTCGCGTCGCTTGCGAGCCGCCTGCTTGGCGACACCGGCGCACCGCTCGCGCCCGGCTCGCGTCCCGCGGACGCCGCAGAAAAGGACATCTCCGATGGAAACGAAAATGAATAAGCGCACCGACGACCGAAGCCTGACTGAAGGGCTGCATCCGCTCGATATCGACGCACTTGTCGAAGCGCGCCATCCCGATCCGTTTTCAAAGCTCGGGCTGCACCAGACCGATGCAGGGCCCGTCGTGCGCGTGCTGCTGCCCGGCGCGACCAGCGTGCAGGTTCTCGCGCGCGACAGCAGCGCGCCGCTCGGCACGCTCACGCAGATTCATCCGGCGGGGCTGTTTGTCGGGTTTATCGATGAGGCTCAGGCCTACCGGCTGAATATCGACTGGCACGGCACGCCGCAGGAAGTCGCCGATACCTATTCGTTCGGCCCCGTTCTCGACGAAGACGCACTGAACCGCATCTCATGGGGCGACCCGTATGCCGTGCTCGAATGCCTCGGGTCGCGGCCGGTCGTGCATGACGGGGTATCGGGCGTGCGGTTCGCCGTCTGGGCGCCCAATGCGCGCCGGGTGTCCGTAGTCGGCGATTTCAATTCTTGGGATGGCCGTCGTCATCCGATGCGCCTGCGCCACAACGCAGGCGTATGGGAACTGTTCGTGCCGGGACTGGGCGCGGGCACGCGCTACAAGTACGAAATCATCTCGCGCGAGGGCCACGCCTTGCCGTTGAAGGCCGACCCTTGCGCATTGCAGAGCGAGCTGCCGCCGGCGACGGCTTCAGTGGTCGCGGATGCGGATGCCATCGATGGATATAGCTGGACCGACAGCGAGTGGATGAACACGAAGCGCGGCCCGAAGCAGACCGTCAACGCGCCGATCTCCATCTACGAAGTCCACGCCGAATCGTGGCTGCGCGTCGCGGAAGAGGGCAACCGCGGCATGAACTGGCACGAACTCGCCGAGCGCCTGATTCCCTATGCCAAGAGCATGGGCTTCACGCACCTCGAGTTCATGCCGATTGCGGAGCATCCGTTTGGCGGTTCGTGGGGATACCAGCCGTTGGGGCAATTTGCGCCATCGGCACGATTCGGGACACCGGAGCAATTTGCCGAGTTCGTGAATCGTGCGCACGAAGCTGAACTCGGGATCATTCTCGATTGGGTGCCGGCGCATTTTCCAAACGATGCCCACGGGCTTTTCCAGTTCGATGGCACGCCGCTTTATGAGCACGCCGATCCGCGCGAGGGATATCACCAGGACTGGAACACGATGATCTACAACCTCGGCCGCAACGAGGTGAGTGCGTTCCTGGTCGCATCCGGGCTGGCGTGGCTGAAGCGGTATCACGTCGATGGATTGCGTGTGGACGCGGTCGCGTCGATGTTGTACCGGGACTATTCGCGCAAGGCCGACGAGTGGGTGCCGAACATCTACGGCGGCCGTGAAAATCTCGAATCGATTGCGTTTCTCAAGCGCCTGAATCACGAGGTGCGTCAGATTCCAGGTGCGATCACGATTGCTGAAGAATCGACGGCATGGCCGGGAGTGACGGCGCGCGTTGAAGACGGCGGATTGGGTTTCGATTTCAAGTGGAACATGGGGTGGATGCATGACACGCTGCATTACATGGAAGAAGATCCCGTGTACCGGCAGTACCACCACAACATGTTCACGTTCGGGATGGTGTATGCCTATTCCGAGCGTTTTGTCCTGCCGCTCTCCCACGATGAAGTCGTGCACGGCAAGGGATCGTTGATTGGCAAGATGCCGGGCGATCACTGGCAGAAATTTGCCAATTTGCGCGCATACCTGGGTTTCATGTGGACGCATCCGGGCAAGAAGTTACTGTTCATGGGTGGCGAGTTTGGTCAGTTCGCGGAGTTCAATCACGATGCATCGCCGCACTGGCATTTACTCGATGATCCGTACCACGGTGGTTTGCAGAAGCTGGTTCGTGATTTGAACCGGGTGTACGGGGACGAACCGGCGCTCCATAAGCTTGATAGTGATCCGCGCGGGTTTGACTGGCTGGTCGGGGACGACGCCGGGAATAGCGTTTTTGCGTTCCGGCGCACCGATGGAGAGGGTCGCGAGTGCGTGGTGATATCGAACATGACGCCGGTGCCCCGGCAGGGGTATCGGGTGGGTCTGCCTTGCGGCGGGCGATGGACGGAGATTCTTAACTCCGACGCCTCGGTGTATGGCGGATCCAATGTCGGGAATGGGGGCGTGATTCACGCCGAGAATGTTTCCAGTCATGGGAGGGAGTTTTCTGCTGCGCTGGTTTTGCCGCCGTTGGCTACTATTGTGCTGAGGTTGGACTAGCGTCCGGGGTTGGGTTGGGTTGGGTTGGGTTGGGTTGGGTAAGGCGGGGACGGGGTTGGCGCCGGGTTGCTGCTTTTTAGGCTTCCGCGCGTTCATTGTCAGGCGTCTTCTTTAGCACTATTAGCCACTGTCCGTGGCGGGACTTCATTTCTTTTTCCAACGGCGAAAAAGAAACGAAGCAAAGAAAACGCCTCTCAACCGCTAATTCTTAAGTGTCCCAAGCGTGCACTGACAACTGTTTGGTACTTCAGAAAAACGCTCGACGCCGGACTTGAGAACACTTGAACCCCTCCCCCTCCGTCAACGGCAACCCACACGCTTCGCCACCAGTGTGGGAATCCGCAAATCAGGCTTCCCCGCTGCGCGCGCTGACGCCCAAACGCAGGGTTGGCTGTACTGGTTCCGTTGTGCTCGCGCGAGCCTGGGACCACCGGCGGCAAAACCTCGGCAAGTTCGGGATGCTGTAGCGCCGTCATGTGCTCAACCCATTGTTTACTTGGGCCAGGTTTCCGTATTGACTGCCACAGTTACTGGTGGCGAAGCGTGTGGGTATCTGTTGACGGAGGGGGAGGGTTTCAAGTGTTGCTGGTTATGGCGGCGACCGGGCTTCTGACGTACCAAACAGTTGTCACTGCACGCTCGGGACACTTATGAGCCCGCGGTTGGAAGGCGTTTTCTTTGCTTCGTTTCTTTTTCGCCGTTGGAAAAAGAAATGAAGTGCCGCCACGCACAGTGGCTAATAGTGCTAAAAAAGTGAGCTAGAACAGAACGCGCGGCAGCGTAAAAAGCAGCACCCCGGCATCAACTCGGACCACTAAAAACCACGGCCGAGCGCCAGCGCATAACCCGTGAAATGAAGTGCCGCCACGCACAGTGGCTAATAGTGCTAAAAAAGTCAGACAACAAGGAACGCGCGAGGGCCCAAGCGGCAACAACCCGGCACCATCCCCGACCACAAGCCCCACCCCACAACCCCCTCGAGTGCGAACGAAAATCCTATGCCGAATTCATTCCCCGACAAGTTACTCCCGGGCGCGGCCTACCCGCTCGGAGCAAACTGGGACGGTTTGGGTGTCAACTTCGCCGTCTTCTCCGCGAACGCGCAAAAGATCGAAGTCTGCATCTTCGACACAACCGGCCGCAAAGAACTAACCCGCTTCGAACTCCCTGAATGCACCGATGAAATCTGGCACGGTTACCTCCCCGGCGCCCACCCCGGCACGGTCTACGGTTTCCGCGCCCACGGCGCCTACCAGCCGCAATACGGCCATCGGTTCAATCCGCACAAACTCCTGCTCGACCCCTACGCCAAGAAACTTGTCGGCCAATGGCGATGGTCCGACGCACTCTTCGGTTATCGCGTGCACTCGAACCGCCTGGACCTTTCAATGGATCGGCGCGACTCCGCCCCCGCCATGCCGAAATGCGTCGTCACCGATGACGCCTTCGACTGGTCCCGCGACACACGCCCGGACATCCCCTGGGGCGAAACGGTCATCTACGAAACGCATGTGCGCGGCACGTCGATGCTTCGCCCCGATATCCGCCAGCACGAACGCGGCTCGTTCGCGGCGCTGTCGTCGCCCTGGTTTATCGAACATTTGCAAAAGCTCGGAATCACCGCCGTCGAATTCCTGCCGGTGCACGCGTTTCTCAACGACCGTTTTCTCGTCGAACGTGGCCTGAAAAATTACTGGGGCTATAACACCGCGTGTTTTTTCGCCCCCGAACCGTCGTACCTCTCGACCAACCGCCTGAACGAAATGCGCATTGCCGTGCGCCGGTTGCACGCAGCGGGCATCGAAGTGTTCTTGGACGTGGTCTACAACCACACGTGCGAGGGCAACGAGCTCGGGCCGACCATGTCGTGGCGCGGCCTCGATAACGCCAGCTACTACCGCCTGATGCCCGGCGACGAACGCCATTACATCAACGATACCGGTTGCGGCAACACGGTCAATCTCTCGCACCCGCGCGTGCTGCAAATGGTGATGGACTCGCTGCGCTACTGGGCGACGGCGTTCAATATCGATGGCTTTCGTTTCGATCTCGGCGTGACTCTTGGCCGCGAAGGCCACGGTTTCGATCCGGGTTCCGGCTTCTTCGATGCCATCCGCCAGGATCCGATCCTCAATACGCGCAAGATGATCTCGGAGCCGTGGGATATCGGGCCCGATGGTTATCAGGTCGGCAATCATCCGCCTGGCTTTGCCGAATGGAACGATAAATTCCGCGATGGCGTGCGCCGTTTCTGGCGCGGCGACGCCGGCGTGCGGCCCGACCTCGCGGCGCGGCTGACGGGATCGGCGGAGCTGTTTTCCCGCCGGCGCAGGAAACCGTGGGCATCGGTCAATTTCGTCGCCTCGCACGACGGCTTCACGCTCGCCGACGTCGCGGCCTACGACCAGAAGCACAACGAGATGAACAAGGAAGGCAACAACGACGGCCATAACGAGAACTGCAGCACGAACTGGGGCGTGGAAGGTCCGACCGACGACCCCGAGATCCTCGAAACACGCGCACGCGTCGCGCGTGCGCTGGTCGCAACCAACCTGCTTTCGCTCGGCACGCCCATGCTCCTCGGCGGCGACGAATTTGGCCGCTCACAGCACGGCAACAACAACGCATATTGCCAGGACAACGAGATTTCGTGGATGGACTGGCGTCTCGCCGATACCCCCGCCGGCCGCACGATGACGGAGTTCATCGCGAGCGTGATTGCGCTGCGAAAAAACTACCCGCTGTTGAGGGAAATGCGTTTCCTCAAGGGCGACAAGGAGGTCCTCCCGGGCCTCTACGACGTCGGCTGGTTCGACGAACGCGGCGGCGCGCTCACCACCGACGCGTGGCAGGACCCGGAAGGCCGCGCGCTCACGCTGCGTCGCGCGGGGCCCGGGCTCGACGGCAAGATCGATGTGATGCTGATCATGATGAACGCGTCGTCACAGGCGCTGGCTTTCTCGGCGCCTGCACCGCACTTGGAATGGAATGTGCTCATGGATAGCGCTGTGCCCGACGCGCTGCAGTATCCGTTGATTGGCACGGAACTGGAGGTGCAGGCGCATAGCGTGGTGGTCCTGCTCGCCCAGCCGACCGGCGACGCCGACTGGCAGGCCGTATGGATGGCGGGAGCACATGAGGGCCCGCGTTTGTTGACCGCCTTGCCGCCTGACCCGGGCACAACCGGAGCGAGGCGCACGCCGGATCCTTGGAAGTCACCCGGCGAACAGGAAAGTTGATTGTTGAAGCGATAAATGCGGCGAACGTGGCGGATTTCGAAGCCTGCGCACCCTAGCCAAGTATTTGAAAGCGCCCTTGAAGGCAAAGAGACCATGTCTGAAACTCCCATCGATCCACACAAGCGCCAACACGCTCATTGCCTGCCCTTCGGCGCCCACCTCACCGATGCCGGCCACACGCGCTACCGGTTCTGGGCGCCATCGCTCGATTCGGTCCAGCTCGAGCTGTATGACGACGACCAGAAACCCACGCTGACGCAGATGAACCCGACTGGCGACGGCTGGTACGAAGCCCTGGCCGAAGGCGGCGCGGGTACCCGCTACCGGTATCGCCTGAACGACGATCTGGCCGTACCCGATCCCGCATCACGCTTTCAGCCAGAGGATGTCCACGGCCCGAGCGAGGTCATCGACCCGCGTGCGTTCCGCTGGGAAAACACGGAATGGCATGGTCGTCCGTGGGAAGAAACCGTGCTGTACGAACTGCACGTGGGCACGCTCGGCGGTTACGCCGGCGTGACCAGGCAACTCAAGGATCTCGCGCATCTAGGTGTGACGGCCGTCGAACTGATGCCGCTCAATGATTTCAGCGGTACCCGCAACTGGGGCTACGACGGCGTGCTGCCGTATGCGCCCGATTCGGCGTACGGCACGCCGGATGAATTGAAGACGCTTATCGATACCGCGCACGGTCTCGGCCTGATGGTCTTCCTCGACGTGGTCTACAACCACTTCGGCCCGGACGGCAATTTCCTGAGCGCGTACGCAAAGACGTTTTTCCGCGAAGGCGTGAACACGCCATGGGGTCCGGCGATCGATTTCGAGCGTCCGCAAGTGCGCGATTTCTTCTTCGATAACGCCATCTACTGGCTCAACGAATATCGTTTCGATGGCTTGCGCCTCGATGCCGTGCACGCCATCAACGACGACGAATGGCTGCGCGAGTTGTCCGACCGCGTGCGTTCTTCGGTGGAACATGGGCGGCACGTGCATCTCGTGCTGGAGAACGAGCACAACACGTCCAATCTCCTGGAATCGCATTTCAACGCGCAGTGGAGCGACGACTCGCACAACACGCTTCACGTGCTGCTGACCGGCGAGGATGAAAGCTACTACGGCGCGTACAGCAAAGAGCCGATCCAGAAACTCGCCCGCGTCCTGAGCGAAGGTTTTGTGTATCAAGGCGAGCCCTCGCCCATTCACGACAACAAACCGCGCGGCGAGCCGAGCGGCCATCTGCCGCCGAGCGCATTCGTGATGTTCCTGCAGAATCACGACCAGGTCGGCAACCGCGCAATGGGCGAACGCCTGCGAACGTTGACCTCCGAAGACGCGCTTTACGCAGCGACAGGCCTGATGCTGTTGTCGCCTCAAATCCCGATGCTCTTCATGGAAGAACAGCACGGTTCCACGCAACCCTTCCTGTTTTTCACGGACTATCACGACGAACTGGCCGATGCCGTGCGCGAAGGCCGCCGCAAGGAATTCGCGAAGTTCACCGCATTCACCGACGAAAAACGCCGTGCGCAAATCCCGGATCCGAACCATATCGACACGTTCAGGATGTCGTCGCCGGATGAGTCCAGTCTCGCCCCCGATCACAACGACTGGCTGCATTTCTACCGTTCGGCGCTGGCCGTGCGCGCGAAGTTGCTGATGCCGCGTCTGAAGGGTTCAGAGGCGCTGGGCGCAGAGGTTATCGGCGAGAAGGCGGTCGTCGCGAACTGGCGTCTCGGCGATGGCAGTACCTATTCCGTCGCGTTGAATCTCGGCAAGGAAGCCGTGAAGCTCACCGGTCATCCGCCTGGCAAGGTCGTCTTCGAAACGCCGGCTCGCGCACGTGATGCCGCAGACAAGGGCGAGCTCGGCGCCGAGACTTTTATCGCGTGGCTGACAGGCGATTTCGCCGATGCCGCGTTCAATCATGACGCCCGCCGCGTCAAAGCTTCGGGGAAAACCTCGTGAGCACGATCACCACACCGCCGGCCACGTCCGGCCAGACACCCACGCCGCCGAGTCCTGTCGAGGCGCTTGCCATCAAGGCCGGCTTCGAAGTCGAATGGCAGGACGCGCACAAGCAAACGCAGCGCGTGCCCGAAGCAACGCTGACCGTCCTGCTGGAACGACTCGGTTTGCCCTGCGGCAACGCCACGCAGCTGAAACAAAGCACCGCCACGCTCGATGCCGAATTGACCGGCCGCAAACTTCCACCGCTGATGACCGCCGAGGTCGACCGCGCCATAGCGCTGCCGGTCGCTGCGGTGAAAACGGGCGCGCGGTATCGGATAGAGCTGGAAAGCGGCGCTGTCATCGACGGACGGTTCACGTCACCGCGCGGCGAAACCGCGTTGCTATCTCCGATCTCCGAGCCGGGTTATCACGCGCTCGTGATCAACGAGCAGCGCACCACGCTCGCGGTCGCCCCGGCACGTTGCTATACCGTCGATGACGCCTGGCGCGCGATCGAATCCAACGCAAAAAAGGCACCGCCCATGTGGGGCATCGCCACGCAGGTTTACGGATTGCGGCGCACGGGCGATGGCGGTGTCGGTGATTACACGGCGCTGGCTACCCTCGCTGCCGAAAGCGCGCAGCGCGGCAGCCACGCCGTCGCGATCAGTCCGATGCACGCCATGTTCAGCGCCGAGCCGAACAAGTTCAGCCCATATTCGCCGTCGTCGCGCCTGTTCCTGAACATCGCGCATATCGATCCGGCTGCAGTAATGGGCGCCGAAGCAGCCCAGGCCGCGATCAAGACGGCCGGTGTCGCCGATGAATTGGCCGAACTCGAAGCGCTGCAGCTGATCGACTGGCCGCGCGTGGTGACGGCGAAGCTCGCCGTGCTGCGTGCGCTGTTTGCGCAGTTCGGCACGCATGGCAACGACTCGCTGCACAAGGACTTTGCGAAGTTCGTCAAACATGGCGGACGCGCGCTTGAAGATCACGCGCGTTTTGAAGCGCTGCAGGCCGTGCAGTTGAAGGAGTCCGGTGAAGGCCACTGGCGCAACTGGGCCGGCGATCTCAACAATCCACGCAGCAATGCGGTCGCCGAATTTGCAGCCGCAAACAAGGAAGAAGTCGAGTTTTTCCTCTTTGCACAATGGCTCGCGGCAAAGGGTCTGTCGCACGCGCAACACGTGGCGCGCGACTCCGGCATGGCGATCGGCCTGATTGCGGATCTCGCCGTGGGTTGTGACAGCGCCGGCAGTCACGCGTGGTCGTATCGCGATGAAATGCTGCAAGGCGTGTCCGTCGGCGCGCCGCCTGATCTGTTCAACCAGAAGGGGCAATCGTGGGGACTGACCACGTTCTCCCCGCGCGCCATGCGCACGCAGGGCTTCACGGCGTTTATCGACATGTTGCGGGCCGCGTTCACGCTCGCAGGCGGGATTCGTATCGATCACATTCTCGGCCTGCGCCGTTTGTGGCTCGTGCCCGACGGCGAAAGCGCGAAGGACGGCGCCTACCTTCGATACCCCCTCGAAGACCTGTTGCGACTGATTGCGCTCGAATCATGGCGCCACAAGGCGATCGTGATCGGTGAAGACCTCGGCACCGTGCCACCGGGTTTTCGCGAGCGGTTGCAAGAACATGGTCTGCTCGGTATTCGCGTGCTGTGGTTCGAGCGCGCCGAAGAAGGTCCGGGCTTCAAGGCGCCCGCCGACTGGGATCACGACGTCGCCGCGACCACGACCACGCACGATCTGCCGACCGTTACCGGCTGGTGGATCGGCGAGGACATTGTCTGGCGCTCGAAGATCGGCCAGACCGCCGTACGCGCCGATGGCAAGGACGCCGTCGAGATGGCGCAGGCGGAACGCGGCGAGGATCGCGAATTGCTGTGGACTGCTTTCCAGGAAGCCGGCGTTGCCGCGCCGGATGTCGACGTTCCGGCCGATATCTCACCGCAGACCGCGCCGGTCGACGAAGCGCTCGCGTTCGTGGCATCCACGCCCGCACCGCTCGTCACCTATCCGCTGGAAGACTTGCTCGCGCTCGCCGAGATGCCGAACCTGCCCGGTTCCATCGACGAGCATCCGAACTGGCGCCGGCGGCTGGCGGTTCCCGTATCCGAACTGTTCGATGACGACTCGTTCGTCGACCGTCTGCTTGCCGTCGACCAGGCCCGACAGAAATCCGCCCATACGAAGGCGGCCGCGCATGACACCGCGCATAACGCATCACCCACTGACTGAAGACCATGACCGTCCCGCGCTCCACGCTTCGCCTGCAGCTTCACAAGGATTTCACGTTCGACGACGCCGCGCGCCAGGTCGACTACATGGCGTCGCTCGGGATCAGCCACGCGTATTTATCGCCGATCACCACCGCCACGAGCGGTTCCACGCACGGTTACGACACCGTCGACTACACGCGCGTGAATCTTGAACTCGGCGGCGAGGAGGGGCTGAAACGCCTTGTCGAAAAACTGCGCGAACACGACATGGGCGTGATCGTCGACGTCGTGCCGAATCACATGGGCGTGGGCGGCTCGGAGAACCTCTGGTGGATGGATATCCTCGAATGGGGCCGTCACGCCGCCCATTCGCGTTATTTCGACGTCGACTGGCACTCGCCCGACCCCGCACTGCGCGGCAAGGTGCTCGCGCCGTTCCTGGGCGCCGCGTATGGCGAGGAACTGAAGGGCAACAAGATCAAGCTTACCTTCGACGCCAGCGACGGCCGTTTCAAGGTCACGTACTACAGCAACACGTTCCCGGTGAGCCCGCTCGATTACGCGGCGATCCTGCAGGACAGCGCGCCAGAAATGGCGCAGCGCTTCACGGGTCTGTCGACGCAACCTGCCGACCAGCCGCGCGCCGACGAAGCACGTGCCGCGCTCAAGGAATTCGCGGCATCGGAGGAAGGCAAGAAGGCCATCGATACCGCCGTGCGCGCTCATTGCGGCGACAACGTAACGGGCCGCGACCGTCTGCATCGCTTGCTGGAACGCCAGCACTACCGGCTCGCATGGTGGCGCACAGCCGCGGATGAAGTGAACTGGCGCCGTTTCTTCGATGTCTCCACGCTCGGCGGTATGCGCGTGGAGCGCCCGGAGGTCTTCGACGCATCGCACGCGCTGATCTTCCGTTTGTTCACCGAGGGGCTGATAGACGGCGTGCGTATCGATCACGTCGATGGACTCGCCGAGCCGCGCGAATACTGCCAGCGCTTGCGCCATCGCCTGGAAGAGCTGGCGCAACAGCGTCCCGAGAACCTGCGGCAAGCGCGCACGTATTTTGTCGTCGAGAAGATCCTCGCGCGTGGCGAGCCCGTGCGCGACGACTGGCAAATCGATGGCACCACCGGCTACGATTTCATGAACGACGTCGGCGCGCTGCTTCACGATCCGCGCGGCGCTCAACCCCTCGCACAAAGCTGGGCCGAGTTGTCCGGACGTCCGGCCGACTTCGCAGTCGAAGCCGAAGCCGCGCGTCGCAAGATCCTGGCCGAAAATCTTTCAGCCGAACTCGACCGGGTCGCACGTGCGTTGCATCGGATCGCACGCGACTTGCCCGCCACTCGCGACTTCACGTTTTCATCGCTGAAACGGGTGACGTCCGAACTCGTCGTGCACTTCCCCGTGTACCGGATCTATCCGGTCAGCGGACAACGCAGCGCTGAAGACGAACGCTTTTTCTCAATGGCCTATGAAGGTGCGAAGGCCGCGCTAGCGCCGGCGGACCACGGCATTCTTGATCAGGTCGCGCAATGGCTTGGCGGCCCGGGCGGCGAAGAGCCCATTGAAGAAAAGCCGCCGCGCGAACGTATGCTCGACCGCCATGGACGCGAGCGTCCGGGCAGCCCATCCCAGAGCGCGCCGGCGAGCGTCAACGGGTCGAACTCGATTGGTTCTCATCGACGCAATGCGCAAACCCTGTTCTCGCAACTGACGTCGCCGGTGGCAGCGAAAGCCGTCGAAGACACAGCGTGTTACCGATACGGCCGGCTCATCTCGCGCAACGAAGTCGGTGCCGATCCGGGCGAGTTTTCGTTATCGGTCGAGCAATTTCACGAAGGCAACGAGGAGCGCGCCAAACGCTTCCCGAATGCCATGCTCACGACCGCCACGCACGACCACAAGCGCGGCGAAGACGTCCGTGCGCGGATCGCGGCTTTAAGCGAGATCCCCGACGAGTGGACCGCAACGTTGAAAAGCTGGTCGACGTTGAACACGCCGCAACGCCGCATCCTGAATGCCGATGAAAACGACTGGGCGCCAGGCGCTGCCGGCGAAGCAATGCTTTATCAGACGCTCGTAGGCTGCTGGCCGCCTGCGCTTTCTCCCGACGACGAAGCCGGCGTCAAGGAACTTGCCGAGCGCGTGAGTGCGTGGCAGTTGAAGGGGATGCGCGAAGCCAAGTTGCGCACGAGCTGGTTTGCGCCCGACGAAGCCTATGAAAACGCATGCCGCGATTTTCTCTTCGATATCCTCGCGCCCCAACGCCGCGATGGCTTCCTCGGCGAGTTGCCGGCGTTCGTCGCGCGGATTGCGAAAACCGGCGCCATCAACAGTTTCCAGCAGACGTTGTTGCGGCTGACATCGCCGGGCGTGCCGGATCTTTATCAGGGCACCGAACTATGGGATTTCAGTCTCGTCGATCCCGACAATCGCCGTCCCGTCGACTTCGAGCAGCGGCGCTCGTGGCTTGCTGAAGGCGAGGCGCAGGGTGCGCCATCGGAACAGTTGCAGAATTGGGAAGATGGCCGCGTGAAGCTTGGTATCGTGCGTCGCGCGCTTGCCTTGCGGGCGCATTCACCAGCGCTTTTCGAGCAAGGTTCGTACATACCGCTGAAAGTGGAAGGTGCGCATGCGGACAGCGTGATCGCGTATGCGCGGCACGCGGGAAGCGCATATGTGATCGTGATCGCGACGCGCTTGGCCGACGCATTGCTCGCTCAGAACGATACCGCGCTGCCCCTGGTCGATGCCGCTCATTGGGGCGACACGGCGGTCGTGTTGCCGGAAGCGCTGGCATCGCGGGCGTTGTTCGACTGGCTGAGCCCGAACGCGCCCAAGTCCGATGGTCAGCGCCTGTTCATGCGCGATGCGCTGGCTTCAATGCCGGTTGCTTTGCTGATGGAAGAAGGCGTACCGCGGGTCTGATGAATCAACGCGGAGGAAGCGGAACGATCAATCCGCTTCTTCTGCAACCTCTTCATGCGGATAGACGCGAACGAGCACGATGCGCGGTCCGTTCATCTTCTTCACGACGATGTCAAAACGATCGAAACCCACGCGCTGGCCTTCGCTAGGCAGATCGCCCAGCGCATTGATCACGAGCCCGCCAACAGACTCCGACTGACCTTCGTCGATATCGATCCCCAACGCCCGTTCCAGCGATACCACCGGCAAGCTGCCCTTGCCCATCAGCGTGCCATCGTCCATGCGGGACCAGTCGGCATCGCCTTGACGAAACTCGTCGTGGATCTGGCCGACGAGCGCGCCCAGCAGGTTGTCGAGCGTGAGGAAACCTATCGGCTTTGCGCCCTTGCGGCCGACGAGCGCAAAGTGCGGCGCGCCTTTGCGGAAGCGCCGGAACAATTCGAGCGCTGACAGATTCCCGGCCACGTATTGAACCGGGCGTACGTGCCGCTCGAGGGAATCCTGCTTCGTGTCCTGTCGCGTCAGGCCATGGAGAAGGCCGCGCCCGGCGCCATCGCGTGCGAGCAGCAGGTCTTTCAAGTGGATCATGCCGAGCACACGTTCGCTGGTCGCATCGGCGAAAAGCGGATAGCGGCTGAAACGATGCCGCGCGATCACCTGCATGTTGTCGCGCATCGGCAGGTCGTTGCGCAGGCCGACCATCTCGTGGCTTGGACGCATCAGGTCGGACACCGTCATGCGGCTGAAATCCAGCGAATGCGCGATGGTGTTCCATTCGTCGGCGTTGTAGCTGGAATCCGCGTGCGAACTTGAAATCCCCAGTGTATCTGGCGTAGTCGATGCCCCGCTCAATCGCCGCCCGCGCAGGATCAGCTTGAGTTCGTCAGTGGAATAGTGGGCGTCGCCGCCATGTTCGCCGCTCAATCCAAACAGGCGTAGCACGAAGTTCGCGCTCGAATTGAGCACCCAAATGAACGGGTACATTGCCCAGTAGAAGCCGTAGAGCGGCATGGCCACCCACAAACCGACCTGTTCGGCACGGCGGATCGCCCACGATTTCGGCGCAAGTTCGCCGACCACGATGTGCAGAAAGGAAATGCAGGAGAAAGCGAAGAACAGGGAGACTGCATCTATCAGCTTCGCTGATTCGATGCCCGCCAGCGCGAAAAGCGGATGCAGTAACGCGGCGAAAGCCGGCTCGCCGAGCCAGCCGAGGCCGAGCGACGCCAGCGTGATGCCAAGCTGACACGCCGACAAATACGCGTCCAGCTTGCCGTGAACCTTCGCAAGCAGGCGTCCGGGCAAGCCGTTCGACCGTGCGATGGCCTGGACGCGCGTGGCGCGCAGCTTGACCAGCCCGAACTCGGCCGCGACGAAAAACCCGTTCAGCGCGACGAGCAACAAGGCACCAATTAGCGCAACAACCTGATTCAAAGCAACTTGCTCCACAAGATAAAACGCCAGTATAGAGGCGCAAGCTGCTCGAAAGTTAAATCAGGTGCCGCTCAACAAAACGCGCAGTTTGAGCGTGACGTTGGCGCCATCGGTTACGTCGTCGTGTTCAAACGTGCCGCCATGCGCTTCGGCTACGCGCTTGCAGAGCGCCAGTCCCCATGCAATGCGCGCCGCTTCGCGAGGCAAGGTCGCCTGCTTGCGTGCGAATGCTTCGAGCGCGTGCGGCAAATCGGGATCGGTAAGCGCTTTCACCGATGCCGTAAAACTGACAACAACGACGAACGCGCCGTCTTCCACGCGCGCCTCCGTAATCACTGTCGATCCCGCCACGCTGCCCTCCGTGGCGAACGCGAGCATGAGCCACAGCGCCTGCGTCAGCCGTTCGTTATCGCCGATGATCTGCTCTTCGGCCAGCGCCGATTTCACCTGCAGCGACACTTCGCGGGCCGTCGCGAGGCTCGCTCGCGCTTCGCCCGCCGCGTGCTCCACCAGCGGACGCAGCGCGAGCGGAACGCGGTTCAGCGCGAGTGTCTTGGTCTCGGCGCGGGTTGTATCGATGGATTGCTCGATCAGCTTCACCTGCTGCTCGACGCCCGAGCGGATACCACCCAGGGCGCGCTGGGCGGAGGCATCGGCGGTATCGACCTTGCGCTCGAGCACGTAACCCCAGCTATGGATGGCGTTCAGTGGTCCGCGCAAGTCGTGCGATACCACACCCAGCACGTGATCGCGCATGAACAGCGCCGCTTCGGCGCGCAAGTGGGCGGTGCGTTCATCCGTCTGCTTCTGCTGCGTCTGCGCGGCCGTGTCCAGGCTGCACGGCGACACGATCAGCGTCACGCTGTCCTTGCCGGGCAGCGCGAGGATGCTGAAAGCGCGCGTGCCGCCCTCGTCAATCGATACCCGCGCACGCCGGACGCTGCCTGCGGCGAGCGCGGCATCGGCGGCTTCGGCAAGCACCGCGATGAGCGGCTTTGGCAAAGGGGTATCGGCAAGCGCCTGGCCCTCGAACGCGCGGGCGTCGAGGTCGAACAGATGCGTGAGAACGGTGTCGGCTGAGAGGCAGCGCTGCGCGGCATTCAGGACGAGCACGCCATCCGTGCCCGCGACCGGCGCTTCAGGACGGGGAGCGCGCCCCGTTTCGACCGTGCCTGAGAAAGACGTTGTCACGATTGGAAATCCTTGAGCGTTGATAAATGCGAGGACCTTGCCCGGTTTTATCGAGATGACTGGCCATTATAGGGGAGTGCCTAAGGCCTCTCGATCCGGGGCAAGTCAGCCTCACGCGATTAATTACAGGATAACGGCCAGAGTGTGCAGCAAACGCCGTGCACGCTTCGCCGGATGTGACGATGCGCCCGAAAGCCCTACAATACCGGTTTCGATTTCAGCCGGCGATGAAGCCGGCGTACACAAGGAGAGAAACATGGCGATTGTGACGACAGACTCGGGCCTCAAGTATGAAGACCTGGTCGTGGGTGAAGGTGCGGATGCCGTCGCCGGGAAGACGGTCAGCGTGCATTACACGGGCTGGCTGACCGACGGCCAGAAGTTCGACTCGAGCCATGACCGCAACGATCCGTTCGCGTTCGTGCTGGGCGGCGGCATGGTCATCAAGGGTTGGGATGAAGGCGTACAGGGCATGAAGGTCGGCGGCAAGCGCAAGCTGACGATTCCGCCGCAACTCGGCTACGGCGTGCGCGGCGCGGGCGGCGTGATTCCGCCGAATGCCACGCTGGTCTTTGATGTGGAATTGCTGGACGTTTGATTTTTTGCAACAGCGGGGTCCGGGATCGAATCCCGACCCCGCTGTCGAATTACTGGCCGTTCAAACCGCGTTCCAGATCCCCACGGATATCCCCGGCGTTTTCCAGTCCCACCGCAAGCCGGATCAACCCCTCCCGAATCCCTGCAGCCTCACGAACTTCCGGCGTCAAGCGACCATGCGTGGTCGTGGATGGATGCGTGATCGTCGTGCGTGTATCGCCGAGATTACCGGTGATCGAGCAGATCTTCGTAGAATCGATCACGCGCCACGCGTTCGCCCGCTGCTCTTCCCGCGTCGCGCCCTTAAGCTCGAACGACACGATCGCCCCGCCCGCCTTCTGCTGTTTTTTCGCAATCGCGTACTGCGGATGCGACTCGAGCCCCGGATAAAACACGCGCTCGATAGCCGGATGCGTTTCCAGCCAGCGCGCGATCTCCAGCGCATTCGACGACTGTTTCTCCACCCGCAGCGAGAGCGTTTCCATGCCCTTGAGCAATACCCACGCGTTGAACGCGGACAAGGTCGGACCGGCGCTGCGCACGAACGGGAAGACCTTTTCCATGATGAACTGCTTCGATCCGACGAGCGCGCCGCCGAGCACTCGGCCCTGCCCGTCGAGGAACTTGGTGGCCGAATGCATCACGACGTCCGCGCCGAGTTTCAAGGGTTGCTGCAACGCCGGGCTGCAAAAACAGTTATCGACGACGAACAGCGCGCCCACTTCCTTCGATATCTTCCCGATCGCTTCAATGTCGGCGATCTCGGTCAGCGGATTCGACGGCGTCTCGAGGAAGAACATCTTCGTTTCGGGACGCACGGCGGCGCGCCATTCGTCGAGATTGGTCGGATCGACGAACGTGGTCGTAATGCCGAACTTGGTGAAGATCTGCGAGAACATGCCGACCGTCGATCCAAACAGGCTCTTCGAGCTGACCAGATGGTCGCCCTGCTGCATGGAGCACATCACCACCGACATGATCGCGGCCATCCCCGACGCCGTCGCCATGCATGCCTCGCCGCCTTCGAGCGCGGCCAGGCGCTTTTGAAACATCGCAACGGTCGGGTTCGTGAAGCGCGAGTACGTGTAAGCCTCTTCGGCGTTCTTGAAGCTTTCCGCGGCGTGCGCGGCGCTTTCGAACACGAAGCTCGATGTCAGGAAAATCGCTTCCGAATGCTCGTTGAAGTCGCTGCGAAGGGTTCCCGCGCGCACGGCGAGCGTGTCGAAGTTGAGGTTGTCGTCCATGTTCGTATCGTCCATTCTTTCCATCTCTTCCATTCGTGGTGGCCCGGCGGCATTCAAAAACCGGGACGCAAAAAAGCCCGCTTCTGCGTCAGCATGAGCGGGCTCGGTGCGAAAAAGCCTGTAGCGTCGCCGGGAAGGGAGTCGATGTTCGTCGGACTCTCCACCGGTTCGCTTTAGCTGTTTCGGGTTCCGATTGATGAAGCCATCGAAACCCGCGTCCGCAAGCTGATCTCAAATCGACGCAAACCCAATCCTATCACGCGTTTTCGCGCGCTGCAGCCAACCGCGTCATTCCACCGACAACTGCAAGTGCAACTGCGAACGCGATACACCGCCTTCCATTGCTTCACTTGCGGCGTCGCGATCCGACTGTGCGGACGGCGCAAGACGCGCCGTTTCCAGACGGTCGAGATAGGCTTCGTTGATATCGCCGGTGATGTAGTTGCCATCGAAACACGATGCATCGAATTCCTTCAGCGCCGGGTTGATGTCGCGAATGGCCTGCTTCAGATCCGCGACGTCCTGATACACCAGATGATCCGCGCCGATCATGCGCGCGACTTCGTCGTCCGAACGGCCATGCGCAACGAGTTCACCGCGCGTGGGCATGTCGATGCCATACACGTTCGGAAACTTCACCGGCGGCGCAGCGGACGCGAAAATCACTTTCGCGGCGCCGGCATCGCGCGCCATCTGTACGATTTCGTGCGATGTGGTTCCACGAACGATGGAATCATCCACGATCAACACGTTCTTGCCCTTGAACTCGATCGCCATGGCGTTGAGTTTCTGGCGCACCGACTTCTTGCGCACGGCCTGGCCCGGCATGATGAATGTGCGGCCAACATAGCGATTCTTGAAGAAACCCTCGCGATACTCCACACCCAGCTTCGCGGCCACTTGCATGGCGGCGGGACGCGACGAATCCGGAATCGGCATCACCACGTCGATAGCCACGTCCGGCAGCACGCGCTTGATCTTCTCGGCGAGGTAATCGCCCATGCGCAGGCGCGCGTTGTAGACCGGCACGCCGTCGAGGCACGAATCCGGACGCGCGAGATACACGAGTTCGAAGATGCAGGGGTTGAGGCTGGGGTTTTCGGCGCATTGCTGGCTGTGCAGGTTGCCGTCGTTATCGATGAAGATCGCTTCGCCCGGTTCCACGTCACGCACGAATTCGAAGCCGATACCCTCAACCGCCACCGATTCAGACGCGACCATCCATTCCACGCCCGTCGCCGTTTCCTGCTTGCCGAGGACCAGCGGACGAATGCCGAACGGATCGCGGAAAGCGACCAGCCCGTAGCCGGCGATCAGCGAAACGATCGCGTACGAACCCTTCACTCGCCTGTGGACGCCGCTCACCGCCTTGAACAACGCAGCCGGATCGAGTTGCAGGCCGGAGCTCGACAACTGCAGTTCGTGGGCGAAGACGTTGAGCAGGACTTCCGTGTCGGACGCAGTGTTGATGTGCCGGCGATCGATCCGGAACATCTCTTCCTTCAGTTGCGGCCAGTTGGTCAGGTTGCCATTGTGGGCGAGGATGATGCCGAACGGCGCGTTCACGTAGAACGGCTGGGCTTCTTCTTCACTCGATGCCGACCCGGCCGTCGGGTAACGTACCTGGCCAATGCCGACATTGCCCGGCAGGCTGCGCATGTTGCGCGTGCGGAACACGTCGCGCACCATGCCGTTGGCCTTATGCATGTGGAAGTTGTTGCCGTCCGCCGTCGCGATGCCGGCTGCGTCCTGACCGCGGTGCTGCAGGAGCAGCAGGCTGTCATAGATCAACTGGTTGACGGGAGTCTGGGAAACTACGCCTACGATGCCGCACATGGCATTGGTCCTTCAAAGAGTCGAAACGGGTCGAAAGGGCATATCGGTGCAACGGTCCCAAAACACCTGCAAGGCATCTGGACTATGTGGATGTTGCGCCGAGCCTTCACGCAAATCCCGTGTAGCACGCCTTGGTCGTTATTGCGCAGGAGGCGCCGAAGGTTCTTGCGAGCCGTCCGGCGGGGTGCGCACATACGCGGCGAGCGTATCGGGGAGCAGCGGTTTCAGTTCTCGCACGCCTTGTTCGACCGCGGGCCGGAACAACGCGTTACGCCAGAAATCGTGTTGCGGCAGTTCGGTCAAGCCCGCCAGGGCGACCAGGATCACTACCAGAATTGCGCCTCGCACGAGGCCAAACAAAAGTCCAAGCGACCTGTCGATACCGCGCAGCCCGACCACTTCGGTCACACGCGAGAGCAACGCGCCAGCCACGCTCGATACCACCAGCACGGCCGCCACGATCAGCAGGAACGCGATCAGCCATTGTGTCAGCGCGCCGCCCGGCCAGTTCGCGGGGATATACGGCACGACAAGTCCGACAAATCGGCCCGCGACCAGCAAGGCCGCAATCCAGCCGATCAGGCCGAACACTTCGGCCAGCAAGCCACGCCACATTCCGCGCAGCGCGGAGAGGCCGATCACGGCCATCACCGCGTAGTCGAAACTGGTGAACATCAAATGCTAGTTCGCCGATGCGCTGTTGCCGCCGCCGCCCAAACCAGCCTGACGCACCTTGCCGAGCGCCGCCGATGCAGCCGCCCGGTCGGCAAACGGTCCCGCACGCAACAATGCGCGCGTCGTGCCGTCAGCTTCCTTCCGACGCTCAACATATGCGGGCACTCCCGCCGCCTTCAACTTGGCCACCCAACTTTGTGCGACGGCGTCTTCGTCAAAAGTACCGATCTGGATCACGAAACGGCTGCCGGCCGGCGATGCCGGGGTGTTCTTCTGAGCAGCGGCAGCCGCCGCCGGTGCGTCGGCGGGCGGCTTTGCAGCTTGTACGGGTGGCGTTACTGGTGCGGTTACGGGCTTCTGCGCAGGAGCGGCGGGCACAGCGGCTTTCGCCTGTGCCTGCGTTTCGGCAGGCTTCGCAGCGGGCTTCGATTCTGACTTCGATTCCGGCTTCGTCACCGGCGCGGCAGCAGTCGTCGCGTTGCCCGCGTCGCCGACCGGACTATCCGGCGCAACGCCCGCCTGGGTATCGGTTGGAGAATCAGTTGCCGGACCCGCCGCAGTATCGCTATGCGTGGTCTTTGGCAACGGCGCCGCGGGGCGCGTGGGAATGTCGATGGAAATGTCGTCGGTGACAGGCTTCGGATGCGAGTCCAGTACCATGGGCAGGACGATCACGGCGGCCGCGACCAGCGCAAGCGCACCTACCAGCCGGCGGCGCGCACGCTGCTTTTCGGGCAGCGTAGGGTCGAGCATCATTGCATCGGCTTCGGGGCGGTCGCTGCGGCGCGTCCGGCGTTCCGTGCGGACGGTCTGACGCGAGCCGCGCGAGGAGTCGGAATAATCATCGCGACCCGAAGGCGCGTCGTCTTTCTTGCCGAACGAAAAAAAGGACATGGTTGGCTTGTGCGAGAGGCTGGCCGGCCGTCCGTTCAATGACGCTGCGATTTACGGTACGCCATTACACCGGCGACCGTATGGAAACTGCCGAAAACCAAAATTCTATCATTTTCGGACGCCCGCTTTAACGCATCTTGATAAGCGTCGGCCGGATTATTGAATTGTGTAACGCTGCTGTCGGCAGTGTCGTTGACGCCGGCATCGCGTAAAACGCTTTCGAGCGCCGCGCCCGAGGCTGCGCGTGGCAGTGGGAGCGCCGTCACGTTCCAGTGATCGATCTCGCCTTTCAGATGTTCCACAACGCCGGCGATGTCTTTATCGGACATGGCGCCGAACACGGCGTACGTGTACGGGAAGAAGCCCATGTTGCCGAGATTTTGCGCCAGAACGGCCGCTGCGTGCGGGTTATGAGCGACATCGAGGATCACTTGCGGCTTGCCCGGCACGACCTGGAAGCGTCCCGGCAACTCCACGTTCGCCAGTCCCAGGCGGATATCCTGTGCGGAAACCGGGATCCGGTCGCGCAATGACTCAAGCGCCGCGAGCGCCGCCGACGTATTGATCAGTTGGTTGGCGCCCCGCAATGCGGGGTAAGCCAGCGCGGAGCGCCGCTGCGTCCGGCCGATGTAACTCCACTGCTGACGCTCGTTCCCGCCCTGCGCTTCATAGCGGAAATCGCGGCCCACCAGCCACAGGTCCGCGCCGATGGCCTTCGCGTGGTCGATCAGCGACTGCGGTGGCGACGGATCGCCGCAGATCGCAGGCGTATCCGGACGGAAAATCCCGGCTTTCTCAAAGCCGATTTTTTCGCGTGTATCGCCGAGATATTCCGTATGGTCAATGTCGATACTCGTCACGATCGCACAATCCGGATCGACAATATTGACCGCGTCCAGCCGCCCGCCGAGCCCCACTTCGAGGATCACGGCATCCAGTTCGCGCGATGCAAACAGCCGCATGATGGCAAGCGTCGTGAATTCGAAATACGTCAGCGAGACCGGCTCGGCAAAACTTGTTCGCGCCTTCTCGACGGCTTCGAAGTGTTCGAGCAGCTCCGCATCCGTCGCATCGACGCCATTGAGCCGCGCGCGCTCGTTGAACGCGAGCAGATGCGGCGACGTATGACACCCCACGCGATATCCCGCGCGCAACAAGATGGTCTCGATGATCGCGCACGTCGAGCCCTTGCCGTTCGTCCCGCCCACGGTGATCACCGGACACGAGAATTCGAGCCCGAGCGCATCGCGAACCTGGCTGATGCGCGCGAGACCCATATCGATACCGACCGGATGCGCCGATTCCAGATGCGTAAGCCATGCGTCGAGCGAAGGAAAAGTAACCGAAGAAGTCGTCATGAGAGAGTGCTTGAGGGGAAACGCCAAAACGAAAACGCCGCGCGCGACCCGGGGCGGGTTCGCGCGCGGCGCCTGGGCCGTCATCATTTGACACCTTCCGCGCCATTGCTGCCTGGAAGGCGCATTAAACAATGCGCTGCTGCCTATGCTTCAGGCGACCGAATCAGCCGGTTGCAGCGTCAGCAATGCGATCAGGCGCGCGATCTCCTCGCGCATTTTCCGGCGGTCGACGATCATGTCGATGGCGCCCTTCTGGATCAGGAACTCTGAACGCTGGAAGCCTTCCGGCAGCTTCTCACGCACGGTTTGCTCGATCACGCGCGGTCCGGCAAACCCGATCAGCGCCTTTGGTTCCGCAATCACCACGTCGCCGAGAAACGCGAAGCTGGCGGACACCCCGCCCATCGTCGGGTCGGTGAGAACGGAGATGAACGGCAGCTTGGCTTCGGCGAGCTTGGTCAGCATGGCCGTGGTTTTCGCCATCTGCATCAGCGAAAGCAAGCTTTCTTGCATCCGCGCGCCGCCCGATGCGGTGAAGCAGATGAACGGCGTGCGCTGTTCAAGCGCGTTGCGGGCGCCGCGGGCAAAACGCTCGCCGACAACCGAACCCATCGACCCGCCCATGAACGAGAATTCGAAGCACGCGGTCACGACCGGAATGGTATGGATCGCACCGCCCATGACGACCATGGCGTCGGTTTCGTCCGTATCTTCCATTGCCTCTTTCAGGCGGTCCGGGTACTTGCGGCTGTCCTTGAACTTCAGCGCGTCGACCGGCAGGATTTCCTGGCCGATTTCATAGCGGCCTTCCGGATCGAGCAGGCCGTCGAGCCGTTCACGCGCGCCGATCCGCATATGGTGACTGCACTTCGGGCAAACGTGCAGATTCGCCTCGACGTCGTTGCGGTACAGCACCGCTTCGCACGACGGGCACTTGATCCACAGTCCTTCCGGAATGCCCTTGCGGCTTTTCGGATCGGTTTGCTTGATCTTCGGCGGTAACAGTTTGTCGAGCCAGCTCATCGTTTTTCCTTCATGTTTCGCGTATTTCACGGCCTGTTCGAATCTTTTTGGCCGCGATCACGGGTTATTTTGCAGAATCGAGCGCCGCACGGATTTCAGCGATAAAACTCGTCAGCTTCTCAGCCGCCGTGTCCGGGGACGCTTCTTCGAGCAATTGCACGAGACGGCTGCCGATCACGACCGCATCCGATACATCCGCCACCAGCCGGGCTGAAGCGGCATCGCGAATGCCAAAACCGACACCCACCGGCAACGCCACATGCGCCTTGATGGCCGGGATTTTACTCGCGATACTCGCCACGTCCAGATTTGCCGCACCGGTCACGCCTTTTAGCGACACGTAATACACATAGCCGCTGGCGACTTTGCCCACGGCGGCGATGCGTTCATCGGTCGATGTAGGCGCCAGCAGGAAGATCGGATCGATGCCGGCAGCGAGCATCGACTGGCCGAATTCCACCGATTCTTCCGGTGGGTAATCCACGACCAGCACGCCATCCACGCCGGCTTCCTGCGCCGCCTTGGCGAAGGCTTCGGTGCCCATGCGCTCGATCGGATTGGCGTAGCCCATTAAAACGACAGGCGTCTTCGTGTTGGTTTCGCGGAAGCGTTTTACATCGGCGAGAACGTGCTTGAGCGACATGCCACGCGCCAACGCACGTTCCGATGAACGCTGGATCACGGGACCATCGGCCATGGGATCGGAAAATGGCACGCCCAGTTCGATGACATCCGCGCCGCCCTTGGCAAGCGCGTGCATGAATTCGACGGTCTGCTCGGGATTCGGATCGCCGGCCGTGATGAACGGGATCAGGCCTTTTTTGCCCTGCTCGGCGAGTGCCGCAAATGTGCTCTTGATACGGGACATGATTATCTCTTCTGCGCTTATCGGCGCGTTTGGCGTTTTTTGGCAGCAACTTTGGCGAAGTTCACGCTTGATCGATAGAAGCATTTTCAACGACAGCTACCGGCTCCTCAACCGGCACGACCGCTGGCGGCGTCTGCGCAACTCGCGCTCGGGCAATTGCGTGATAGTCGGCGTTGATTTCATACCCGACAAACTCGCGCCCATGCCGCGCACACGCAACGGCGGTGGTGCCGCTGCCCATGAACGGATCCAGCACGCGGCCGCCGCGCGGACAACTTGCGAGAACCATCCGTTCGATGATCTCCAGCGGTTTCTGCGTCGGATGATCGACTCGCTCAGCGTGCTGCCGGTGCAACCGCGAAACGGACCAGACGTCCTTCGGGTTGTATCCCAGCTCCAGCCACTTGCTGCCTTCGAACAATTTGCGCGAACGCGCCTTTTTCGTCACTGCATCATAAGGAATGCGGATGGGATCGAGATCGAAGAAGTAATCCTTCGATACCGCGAAATAACCGATGTTGTCATGCACCGACGTAAATCTGCGCACCGTTCCGCCCATGCTCGGTACGCGCCGGTCCCACACGATCTCGTTGACCATTGTGAGGCGGCGCTTGAGGAACACGAAGATCTCGGGCGCATATTGCCATGTGCAAAAAATATAAAGCGAACCGCTTGGCTTGAGCTTCGGGATTGCAAGCTCGAGCCAGCCGTAAGTCCAATCGAGGAAGGCTTCGCCCGAACGCATGTCCGAGTCGTTGCCGTAGTCCTTTCCCAGACCGTACGGCGGATCGGCCACGATCAAGTCGATAGAGCCGTCCGGCAGATTCGCTGCATCGGCCAGGAAATCGCGGTGATGCAAGTGGATTCCGCGCTCGGCGAGGTCCGTTCCTGCATTGACGATTTCATCGCGCATGGGTTGTGGGCTCAGAACGTGATGCCGGTGCGCTCGGCGACCGTATGCATGTCCTTGTCGCCGCGACCAGACAGATTGACGAGCAACAGCTTGTCTTTCGGCAGCGTGGGCGCGAGCTTCGCGGCGTATGCGAGCGCGTGGCTCGACTCGAGCGCGGGAATGATCCCTTCGATCCGGCAGCAATCGTGAAAACCCTTCAGCGCTTCTTCGTCAGTGATGCCCACATATTCGGCACGCCCTGCATCCTTCAACCACGCGTGTTCCGGGCCGACGCCGGGATAATCCAGCCCCGCCGATACCGAATGCGTCTCGATGATCTGGCCGTTATCGTCTTGCAGAAGATATGTGCGGTTGCCGTGAAGCACGCCCGGGCTTCCGCCCATCAGCGACGCGGCGTGACGGCCCGTATCCATGCCGTCGCCGGCGGCTTCGACGCCAATCAGCCGCACGTCCTTGTTATCGATATACGGATAAAAGATCCCCATCGCGTTCGAACCGCCGCCTACACACGCGATCACCGCGTCGGGCTGGCGGCCGGTCATCTCGGGCATCTGCACCTTGCATTCGTCGCCTATGACACGCTGGAAGTCTCGAACCATCATGGGATAAGGATGCGGACCCGCCACCGTTCCGATGATGTAAAACGTGTTCTCGACGTTCGTGACCCAGTCGCGCATGGCTTCGTTCAACGCATCCTTCAGCGTCTTCGAACCCGATTCGACCGGCACGACCGTCGCGCCGAGCAGCTTCATGCGGTAAACATTCGCCGCCTGACGCCGCACGTCTTCCGAGCCCATGTAGACCACGCATTCCATGCCGAAACGCGCCGCAATGGTCGCAGTCGCCACGCCGTGCTGTCCTGCGCCCGTTTCCGCGATCACGCGCGGCTTGCCCATCTTGCGCGCGAGCAGCGCCTGTCCGATGACGTTATTAACCTTGTGCGCGCCGGTATGGTTCAGGTCTTCGCGCTTGAGATAGATCTGCGCGCCGCCGAGCATCTCGCTCCAGCGTTTGGCGTGATAGATCGGCGAAGGCCGGCCGACGTAATGCTTCAGTTCGTACTCATACTCGGCGATAAAAGCCGGATCCTTGCTGCTTTCTTCGTAAGCGTCGCGGAGTTCGTCGAGCGCGTGAACCAGCGTTTCGGAGACGAACGTGCCGCCATAAGGACCGAAATGGCCGCGATTGTCAGGTAAGTTGTACATGTGTGTCACTCTCTCGGTACGTGGCAGCATTGCGCTTGCCCACGTTGATCATCCGGCATCCGCTTCGCGCACCGCGCGAACGAACGCCGCCATTCGGGCGTGGTCTTTCACGCCCTTGACCCCCGCTACTTCGATGCCACTGGAGACATCGACCGCGTAGGGCCGGACGAGCCGGATGGCGTCATGGACGTTTTGCGCGTTCAACCCACCACTCAAAACGGCCCGATGCCCGAGATCTGTTGGGATAAGTGACCAATCGAATACCTTTCCACCGCCACCGTAGCCATCGACATAAGCGTCGAGGAGCAAACCGTTGGCTGCCAGATAATTAAGAGATGATTCTACCAAATCATGCGCGGTGGCATCGGGCCCTACCCGAACGGCGCGCCACCAAGGCAAACCGGCAACTTCAGCGAGCGCGGCGCATTGCGCAGGCGTTTCGTCGCCGTGGAACTGCAGAAGCGACAATCTGACATTCGATGTCACCTCGCGAACCCATTCCGGCGTCGCGTTGACGAACAAACCCACGGCCGATACCAGCGGGGGCACGCGTTCGGCCAGATCGATCGCGTGGCCCACGCTCACCGAACGCGGGCTGGGCGGATAAAACACGAAACCGACGGCATCCGCGCCGAGATCGACGGCGACATCGACATCTTCCGTCTTCGACAAACCGCACAACTTGATGCGCGTTCTATGCAGATCGTTATGGCCCACGTTAGTTTGCACGTTCAATTCCTTGCCAGACCGCGCTCCAAGGGTAGCTTCCCAGGCGCGGCGCGGGTACCGCGAAGTTCTCAGGATAGCCGACCTCGGCCAGATACAGGCCGTCGGGCATGAAAGTCGGCGCGGCGCGCTTGCGATCGCGCGCTTCGAGCAACTCCCGCAGCCACGACGGCGGATGTTTGCCGCGGCCGATCGCAACGAAACATCCCATTAGGTTACGCACCATGTGATGCAGGAACGCATTCGCGCGAAAGCGAAAATGGATGAAGTCGCCCTGTTCGATGATATCGATCTGACGCAGGTATTTCACCGGCGTCTTCGCCTGGCACTCGGACGACCGGAACGCCGTGAAATCATGCTTGCCGATGATCAGCGCCGCCGCTTCGCGCATGGCGTTGGCATCGAGCGCCGCGTAGCACCAGCCGGCGCGGCCGGGGATCATCGGCGAGCGCACGGGGTGGACGTACAGCGCGTAGTAGTAAGTGCGCTCGAAGGCGCCGAAACGCGCGTGGAAATCATCGGGCATCGGCCGCGCCCACTGCACCGCGACGCTTTGCGGCAAGAACGCGTTCGTGCCGCGAACCCAGGCGAAGTCGGTGCGTTCGAGTTCGGTGTCGAAATGGACGACCTGGCCGAGCGCATGCACACCCGTGTCGGTTCTTCCCGCGACGACGGTTTGCACGCGCGCTTGCGTGAACTTGCCGAGAGCGCGTTCAAGCACATCCTGCACGGTCTCGACGTCCGATTGTGTCTGCCAGCCGCTGAACGCCGAACCGTCGTACTGGATACCAAGTGCAATGCGTTTCAAAGCCATGTCAGGAGAGCGGCGCGAGCGTGGATAACAACGTGGCGGCGGGCTGGCGCGTGGCTGCATCGTTCGAATCGATGACTTCTTGCAAAAGCGTGCGCGCGCCCGACAAGTCGCCGAGTTCGATGTATTCGACGGCAAGTTCGAGCTTGTTGCGCGCGATGGTCGCAATCTGCTCCGGCGTGAACGCCGGCAGCGGCTCGGTCTGGCTCGACGGCGAGTTGTAGTCGAAGTCGAGGCTCAACGGGCCGAAGCGCGATGCGCCGAGTCCCGCCACCGACGCCGCGCCTGCCGTTCCCGTTTCGATTTGCTCGGCAGCCGAAGCCGCGGGCAAGTCGGACGACGCATCCGGATGACGATGCTGCTCGTTCTGCTGGTCGAAGACAGCCGGGTCCGCGATGGGTTGCGGGGTGATCGACGCCGGTGCGATTTCTTGTGTTTCAGCTTCCGCGTTCTTGGAAGCCGGTGACGGTTCGGGGCTTTCGAGGGGCGCTTCCTGACGCGGCGGCAAGCCGAAATCGAGCGCGCTCAAGGCTTCGATCGCTTCCTGGGGGAATTTGGGCTGCGGCAGACGCGACGCGGGGGAGGACGGTTCTTCGTCGTAGGAGTCGTCGTGCGGGGTGGTTGCGTGATCGGCCGGTGGCGTTGCGTGTGATGCGGCTTCTCGGGCTGCGGCTTCTCGGGCTGCGGCTTCTCGGGCTGCGGCTTCTCGGGCTGCGGCTTCTCGGGCTTCGGCTTCTCGGGCTTCGGCTTCTCGGGCTGCGGCTTCGCGGGCTTCGGCTTCGCGGGCTTCGGCTTCTCGGGCTGCGGCTTCGCGTTCTGAAGCTTCACGCGCCGCTGCTTCGCGCGTAGCCGCCTCGCGCGCTTCAGCTTCACGGGCCTCCGCTTCCCGTGCTTCTGCCGCCACTTTCTCGGCCTCACGCGCTTCGGCCTCCCGTTCCGCCGCTTCCCTTGCTGCTGCCTCTTTCGCTTCCCGCTCGACGGCTTCCCGCGTCGCCTGCTCCAGCGCCACGGCACGCTCGGTCGCAGCGCGTTCGGCAGCCAGCGCTGCCTCGACCGCACCCGGCCGGGGCGGCGTGAAATCACGATGAAGCGCCGCCGGCGCATCCGGCATGAACGGCGCGCGTTTCACTTCGGGTTCCTGCGGCAAAACTGCGGTGCTGAGCGTTACGTGTGCAGCGTCATCATCGTCGTTGTTATCGGCGGCTTTGGCTTCGGTTGAACTGAGCGGCGTGTCTTCGGTGGGGGTATCGAAGGCCTGGGCGGCATCGTAATTTTCCATGCTCGCCGCAACGGCGTTCAGCTCGCCTTGCCCACGTTGCACGGCCACGCCTTCAAGGTCGGCGGCGCCAGTCGCCTGATGCGAATGGATGCTGTGCACCGGGGTATCCGGTGCTTGTGGCGCCGGCGCTACCACCGGCGGCTCCGGCGTGACTTGATCGACTTCCGGCACTGCGACGGCGCGGCGGCGCTTGCTTGCTCTCATCGCGATGAGGAGCAGACCGATCGCCACGACCACGCCGATAATCCAGCCAATCGGCCCATTTCCGGACGTCGGCTCGGAGCTCGCCGTCGAAGCCGGCGTTACAGCCGATGCAACTGGCGCCGAGGCCGGCACTGACGCCGCGACCGGCGCAGAAGCCGCTGCGATTTCGCTCGCGCCCGATGCCGGCTGAGCCTCGGAAGCAGCCGATGCACTGCTTGCAGTGCTTGCCGTCACCGCGCCGCTGACCTCAGCGCCGGAGGGGACGCGCGTGGTACTGGAGGACGCAGCCTCCGCTGGAACGGCCGCAGTTTCCGGTGCGCTTGCCGTAACAACCGGCGCGGCGGTTGCAGGCGATGACGCAACAACGGCAGGCACAGCCGGAGCCGGAGCGGATGAAGCCGCTGACGCCCCAGAAGCCGCCGAGGCGCTCGCCGCCCCGTCACCCTGCGGCACGTTCAAAACCGATCCCAGCTTCAACCGGCTCGGATCGTGACCCATGAACGCATTCGGATTGGCATCGAAGAGCGCGCGGGACATCTTTTCACGCGTGGCGCGGTCAGTCGAACCTGTGATCTGCGTCGCGATATCGCTCAGCGATTGCCCGGGTTTCACGCTGTATTGCGTCACCGCGGGCGCGTCGGACGCAGCGACAGGCGCGGACGCAGCGCTCGCCTGAGCCATGGCATTCGAGAACAACGACGTCCCGAGCAGCACACTCGCGGCACTCGCCGCGATCAGCGCCGCGCGCCGCGCACGAGTGAAGTGGCGGGGCTGCGAATGAAATGGCCGACTCGGACGAACGATCATTGAAACTCCAGGCGAGTGGACAGAAACGAAAACGGGAAACAGGAACCAGGAACCAGGAACCGCGATAAACCCGCCGCACAACGAAAAAGCGCCGCGCAAGCGCGACGCTTTAGTCAAACTGCCGCGCGTCGTGGCGCGTAGTTTACTTTACTTGTCCAGCAGGATGCGAAGCATCCGGCGCAGCGGTTCGGCCGCGCCCCACAGCAACTGGTCGCCGACCGTGAACGCCGACAGATATTCGCCGCCCATCGCGAGCTTGCGCAGACGGCCGACCGGCACCGTCAGCGAACCCGTGACGACGGCCGGAGACAGATCGCGCATCGATGCTTCGCGTTCGTTCGGAACGACCTTCACCCAGTCATTCGCCGATGCCAGGATGCCGTGCACTTCATCCAGCGGCACGTCCTTCGTGAGCTTGATGGTCAGCGCCTGCGAATGACAACGCATTGCGCCGATGCGCACGCACAAGCCGTCGACCGGAACCGAACCTTGTTCGCCCATGGCGGGAAGCCCGAGAATCTTGTTGGTTTCCGCGCCACCCTTCCATTCTTCCTTCGACATGCCGTTGCCGAGGTCTTTGTCGATCCAGGGAATCAACGAGCCGGCGAGCGGCACGCCGAAGTTATCGACCGGCATGCGTTCGCTCGACATGGCCGCCTGCACGCGCTTGTCGATATCCAGAATGGCCGACGACGGATCCGCCAGATCCTCCTTGGCCGCGCCGTACAGCACGCCCATTTGCTGCAGCAGTTCGCGCATGTTCTGCGCGCCCGCGCCGGAAGCCGCCTGATACGTCATGGCGGTCGTCCATTCGACCAGCTTGTAATTGAACAAGCCGCCGAGCGCCATCAGCATCAGGCTGACCGTGCAATTGCCGCCGATAAAATTCCGGCCGCCCTTCACCAGCGAATCCTTGATGACGTTCAGGTTCACCGGATCGAGAATGATGACCGCGTCGTCCTTCATGCGCAGCGACGAAGCCGCATCGATCCAGTAACCCTTCCAGCCGGCGGCGCGCAACTTCGGAAATACGTCGTTCGTGTAATCGCCGCCCTGGCACGTAATGATCGCGTCGCACTTTTTCAGGTCGTCAATACTTGTCGCATCTTTGAGTTTCGTCTCGTTTTTCGCGAACGACGGCGCATTGCCGCCCGCATTGCTGGTGCTGAAAAACACCGGTTCGATCAGGTCGAAATCGCCTTCCTGCTGCATGCGCTGCATCAGGACGCTGCCGACCATGCCGCGCCAACCAACGAGACCTACGTTCATGACTAACCTTTATTGTGGACACTTCCCCGCTTCAGCCAGACCCTCCGCCGGCGTGACCGCGCGGGGAAGATGGGCGGACACGACAGGCGATCAGCGTAACGTGATCGTTTTGAGGGAAATGGTTTTCGTAATGCGTTTAAGGCACGTGACAGTGCTCAAACGCGTAATGGCGAGACGATTCGTGCGGGCGCCTTCAATGCCGCCGCATGAAATCGAGTCCTGAGAGATTTTGGAGATCTTCGCCATAACAAAAGAGTCTACACGATAACCCGCATATTCGTCTCCCGCAGGGAACAAAACACGCTGTTTCGACGTGTTTCGTGCGTCAATAGCGACGAATCGAGATGAAATGTCGCGATCGACGGTATCTTGATAATGCGTCGATCGCGAGACGCTTTTCCGCGGGAATTTTTCGCTGATGCATCCAACGGAAAAGCGAGTTGCGGTGCCGAAGAAGCTTAAAGGGCTGCGAGAACCGCGTCGCCCATTTCCTTCGTGCCGACCGTGCGACCGTCCTGCGTGGCGATATCGCCCGTGCGGAAACCTTGTGCCAGCACCTTCTTCACGGCCGTTTCAATGCGGTCCGCCTGCTCCGTCTTGCCGATCGAATAACGCAGCATCATCGCGGCGGACAGGATGGTCGCGAGCGGATTCGCCACGCCCTTGCCCGCGATATCCGGAGCCGATCCATGCGACGGCTCGTACAAGCCCTTGTTGTTTTTATCGAGCGAAGCCGAGGGCAACATGCCGATAGATCCCGTCAACATGGCCGCTTCGTCCGAGAGAATGTCGCCGAACATGTTGCCGGTCACGACCACGTCGAACGCTTTCGGCGCCTTCACCAGTTGCATGGCCGCGTTGTCCACGTACATGTGCGACAGATCGACGTCCGCGTATTCCTTCGATACATCGATCATCACGTCACGCCACAATTGCGACGTTTCGAGCACGTTGGCTTTATCGACGCTCGTCAGCTTCTTCGCCCGCTTTTGCGCGGCCTGAAACGCCACGTGTGCGATGCGGCGCACTTCCGGCTCCGAATAACGCATCGTGTCGAAACCTTCCTTCGCGCCTTCGAACAAGCCATCCGGCGACGAACGCACGCCGCGCGGCTGGCCGAAATAGATATCGCCATTCAGTTCGCGGATGATCAGGATATCCAGTCCGGCCACGATCTCCGGTTTCAGCGACGAAGCTGCCGTCAGCTCCGGGTAGCAGATAGCCGGACGGAAGTTTGCGAACAATTGCAGATGCTTGCGCAGACCGAGAATGGCTTGCTCGGGACGCAGCGCGCGCTCGAGCGAATCATATTTCCAGTCGCCCACGGCGCCGAACAGGATTGCATCCGATGCCTTCGCCAGCGCGAGCGTCGCGTCCGGCAGCGGATGACCGCTCGCCTCGTAACCCGCGCCGCCGACCGGCGCCTCTTCGATCTCGAACTTCTCGCCGAGCGCGTTCAGGACCTTGACGGCTTCCTTGATGATCTCCGGACCGATGCCATCGCCGGGCAGCACTGCAATCTTCATGGTGTTTCCTTGTCTTTGTTGGTTCGTTTTTAGCGCACGAGGCGGTTATTCAGCCACGGCTGCTTCACGAGGCGTTCGTTTTCGAATTGCTTGATCTTGTCGGCATGACGCAGCGTGAGGGCGATATCGTCGAAACCGTTCAGCAGGCAGAACTTGCGGAAACCCGGCACTTCGAACGGATATTCCGTGCCGTTGCCCGCCAGCACGACCTGGCGTTCGAGGTCCACTGTGAGCGTGAAGCCGTTGAACGCGTAGGTTTCGTTGAACAGCTTGTCGACCTGGCTGTCCGTCAGCACGATCGGCAGCAGACCGTTCTTGAAGCAGTTATTGAAGAAGATATCCGCAAAACTCGGCGCGATGATCGCGCGGAAGCCGTACTGGTCCAGCGCCCACGGCGCGTGTTCACGCGAACTGCCGCAGCCGAAATTTTCGCGCGCCAGCAAGATCGACGCGCCCTTGTAACGCGCCTGGTTCAGCACGAAATCGGGATTCAGCGGGCGCTTCGAATTGTCCTGGCCGGGTTCGCCGACATCGAGATAACGCCATTCATCGAACGCGTTGGGGCCGAAGCCCGTGCGCTTGATCGACTTGAGAAACTGCTTGGGGATGATCGCGTCCGTGTCGACATTCGCGCGATCCAGCGGCGCCACAAGCCCGCTATGTACAGTGAATTTTTCCATGATCCGTAACCGGTTGGGTTTATTTGGCCGCGTTGCTGATTGCGTTGCCGGTGGCGCGCACGTCCTCACCGAAGCCGTGGACCGTGTTGCAGCCCGCTGCGCCGAGGACGACGCCGATCAACACCAGTAAAGTTGCAACGCGTTTCATGCGAGCTCGCGGATATCGACGAAATGACCTTCGATGGCCGCTGCCGCCGCCATCGCCGGGCTCACCAGATGCGTGCGTCCGCCCGCGCCTTGACGCCCTTCGAAATTGCGATTCGATGTCGACGCGCAACGCTCGCCCGGATCCAGCCGGTCGGCGTTCATGGCGAGGCACATCGAGCAACCCGGTTCACGCCACTGGAAGCCGGCATCGGTAAACACCTTGTCCAGTCCTTCGCGCTCGGCTTGCGCCTTTACGAGACCGGAGCCCGGCACGACCATCGCCAAACGGATATTCGATGCCACGCGGCGGCCAAGCGTCTTCACTACATACGCGGCTGCACGCAAGTCCTCGATCCGCGCATTCGTGCACGAGCCGATAAAAATCTTGTCCGGCTTGATGGATTGCATCGGCGTGTTCGGTTCGAGCGCCATGTACTTCAACGCGCGTTCGATGGCGTCACGCTTGACCGGATCCTTCTCGCGTTCGGGATCGGGCACCCGGCCGTCGATGGACACCACCATTTCCGGCGATGTACCCCACGTCACCTGCGGCACGATCTCGGCGGCGTTCAATTCCACAACGCGGTCGAATTTTGCGTCGGCGTCGGAGGTAAAACCGCGCCAATAGGTGGCGGCTTGCTCGAATTCCACGCCTTGCGGTGAAAACGGCCGGTCTTTGAGGTAGTTGATGGTGGTTTCATCGACCGCGACCATGCCAGCCCGCGCGCCCGCTTCGATGGCCATGTTGCAGACCGTCATGCGGCCTTCCATTGAAAGCGAACGGATGGTCGAGCCGCCGAATTCGATGGCATAACCATTGCCGCCGGCCGTCCCGATCTTGCCGATGATCGCGAGCACGATGTCCTTCGCCGTACAGCCGCGCGGCAGCGGTCCTTCGACCTTGACCAGCATGTTCTTGCTTTTCTTTTGCAGCAGCGTTTGCGTGGCGAGGACGTGCTCGACTTCCGACGTACCAATGCCGTGCGCCAGCGCGCCGAACGCGCCGTGCGTGGACGTGTGCGAATCGCCGCAAACGATGGTCATGCCCGGCAGCGTCGCACCCTGCTCCGGCCCGATGATATGCACGATGCCCTGGCGCAAGTCGTTCATCTTGAACTGCGTGATGCCGTAGGCGTCGCAATTGTCATCGAGCGTATCGACTTGCAGCTTCGAGATCGGATCCGCGATGCCGTGCGAACGGTCGGTCGTGGGCACGTTGTGGTCCGACACAGCCAGGTTCGCGCTGATGCGCCAGACCGGCCGCTCGGCCAGCTTCAGGCCTTCGAACGCTTGCGGGCTCGTCACTTCATGCAACAAATGACGATCGATGTAAAGGATGGACGTGCCGTCGTCCTCGGTGTGGATCACATGTGAATTCCACAACTTGTCGTAGAGCGTCTGGGCCATGGTCTTTTTGCCGGTTGTAACTGCGGGGTATGTTTTTTGGTTTGATGATTATGCCACGCAGATCGGCGCATTGCGCTGCCACTCGGGGAAAAACCGATATAAAACATGGGGTTAGGGTGGTAGTTGTGCTACCTGTATGGGGAATACCGGGCTGCATGGAACCCTTCGACGCTGCGCAGGCGGATATGAATAATCAGCCACCAATGAAAAAGGGCGATAACGCTATCTGCGCTATCGCCCGCTTACCTTGCACTGCCAGTTATTTACAACGCCCGCCCCACGATCAACGGATCAACCGTCCCGATTGCCCGCATATCGCGGTTCGTGTACGGCAGTTTATGCAACACATGGCGCATTGCATTAAGCCGCGCCCGTTTCTTGCAATCCGATAAAACCACCGCCCAAGGGCAATCGGCCGTATCTGTTTGCGCGAACATCGCTTCTTTCGCTGCGGTGTATTCGTCCCATTTATCCAGCGATGCCAGATCGACCGGGCTCAGTTTCCACTGCTTGAGCGGATGAATCTCGCGCTCTTTGAACCGTCGACGCTGTTCATCCCGGCTTACTGAGAACCAGAACTTGACCACGTGGATTCCGCTACGAACAAGCTGGCGTTCAAACTCCGGAACCTGCTGCATGAAATCGTTATATTCCTGGTCCGAGCAAAAACCCATCACGCGCTCTACGCCGGCGCGGTTGTACCAGGAACGATCGAACAAAACGATTTCACCCGATGTCGGTAGATGCTGCACGTATCGCTGGAAATACCATTGGCCGCGCTCGGATTCCGACGGCTTTTCAAGCGCAACGACGCGCGCACCGCGAGGGTTCATGTGCTCCATGAACCGCTTGATGGCGCCGCCCTTCCCCGCTGCATCGCGTCCTTCGAATACGATCACCAGACGTTCGCCCGTCTCCCGCACCCACGCCTGCAGTTTCAGCAGTTCCACCTGCAGCGCATACTTCTGCTTCTCATACCCGCGCCGCGACATCAGATTCCGATATGGGTACCCTCCTGTGCGCCAATTCCGCGCCAACTCGTTGTCAGGATGACGCGAAGCACGTGTTTGCCACAACGCGGGATCACCCTCGAGCATGATGCTACGGAACGTCGCGGCCTCATCGGGTGAGAGACCGCTCATCAAGCTCTTGATGGTCTCCATCAGCGCGGCCGGATCCTGCGTGGCGCTGGTCGACAGCACATGCTGTACGGTGCTTGCAATGTGTTCATTGGCAGCATCGATGCCGTGGCTTGTTTCATCGATCTGCGCGGCGCGCGGCGTGCTGGTCGGCAGTACGTCGCCGCGCGCAACGTTTCTCACGGCTGAGTCGCGGGCATCGAATTTGTCGTGCTGTGATGTCAAAGTATTTTCCTTATAACCAGGTGCCCCGCGTGTCCAGGTCGTTCGGGGCACTCCTTGCTCAAGCTGGCGTAGCAGCCTTTTTCAAGACGACATAGATCTTGTCCTTCAGCAGCAACTTTTCCTTCTTGAGCGTTTCGATAGAACGTCCATCCGCCGGCAACGGCCCGTTCTCCATGTTCTTGATCTGATGGTCCAGTTCGTTGTGACGCTGGAACAGCCGGGCGAAATGCGCGTCTTCGGTTTTGAGTGTGGAAATCAGGTCGCGGAATTCGGGAAACATTGGAAGCTCCTCAAACAAGATGCGGGTAATACCCGCGGGGTCAGTAAGCCCAGATATCTTGGCATTACTACACAATTCGGGTATTGATAAACATCGTGTTCGAGTGAGTTTTGGCCCGGGCAAGTTGTGTTGGAGGTGAGACGGAGCGGGAGCCGGGGTGAGCGTAACGATACCGCCCCGAAATGCAAAAAGCCCCAGCGAATATCCGCTGGGGCTTTGTTCAAACAACTAGCTTATGCAACTTACCGCTTGTCAATCGCCTTCGCTTCACGCGGCGTATCGCCGATGAACAACTGACGCGGACGGCCAATCTTCTGTTCCGGATCAGCGATCATTTCGTTCCACTGCGCAATCCAGCCCACGGTACGCGCCATTGCAAACACGCACGTGAACATGGCCGTCGGAATGCCGAGCGCGCGCTGAACAATACCCGAATAGAAATCGACATTCGGATACAGCTTGCGCGAAACGAAGTATTCGTCTTCAAGCGCAATCTTTTCCAGCGCCATTGCGAGCTTGAACAACGGGTCGTCATGCAGACCCAGTTCTTCGAGCACTTCGTGGCACGTTTCACGCATCAACTTCGCACGCGGATCGTAGTTCTTGTACACGCGATGCCCGAAGCCCATCAGCTTCACGCCTGAGTTCTTGTCCTTGACCTGCTTGATGAACTCAGGAATGTTGTCGACCGAGCCGATCTCTTCCAGCATGTTCAACGCAGCTTCATTCGCACCGCCATGCGCCGGGCCCCACAAACAAGCAATACCGGCAGCAATACAAGCAAACGGATTCGCACCCGACGACCCGGCCAGACGCACGGTCGATGTCGATGCATTCTGCTCATGGTCAGCATGCAGGATCAGGATGCGATCCAGCGCGCGCACGAGCACGTCGTTGACCTTGTACTCTTCGCACGGGTTCGAGAACATCATGTGCATGAAGTTCGCGCTGTACGACAGGTCGTTCTTCGGATACACGAACGGCTGACCGATCGTGAACTTGTACGCCATGGCCACCAGCGTCGGCAGCTTCGCGATCATGCGAATAGCCGATACGTCGCGGTGACGCGGATCGTTGATGTTCAGCGAGTCGTGATAGAACGCCGACAATGCGCCGACGGCGGCCACGAGGACGGCCATCGGGTGTGCGTCGCGACGGAAACCGCGGAAGAAGAAGTGCATCTGCTCGTGAACCATCGTGTGCTTCGTGACGGTTTCAACGAACTCTTCTTTTTGCTCGGCGGTCGGCAGGTCGCCATGCAACAGCGCGTAGCAGGTTTCGAGAAAGTCGGCCTTGACCGCGAGTTCCTCGATCGGATAGCCGCGATACAGCAACTCGCCCTTGTCACCGTCAATGTACGTGATCGCGGAATTGCACGCCGCCGTCGACATGAAGCCCGGATCGTAGGTGAACTTGCCGGTCTGGCCGTACAGCTTGCGGATGTCGATTACGTCCGGGCCCAGGGTACCCTTGTAAATCGGCATTTCGACGCTCGGCGAGTTGTCGCTGAACGATAGCGTGGCTTTAACATCTGACGGGGTCATAGCACATCCTCAATCGAAGTATGGAAACAGGTTTTCGATAATTCGCACGACAATTGCACAACCGCGTGACTGGCTCAGGCTGAGCGCAGCATCTCCAGCACGCGAGTCATATCCGGCGAGGCCAGTTCGCC
>Ga0153932_1000060_pt1 | contig 73860 bp, 65 predicted proteins | sample TSNJ016MetaG_FD_102273 | JGI IMG/M metagenome (GOLD analysis project Ga0153932, IMG submission 102273) | Attine ant fungus gardens microbial communities from New Jersey, USA - TSNJ016 MetaG | ecosystem: Host-associated > Fungi > Mycelium > Unclassified | place: USA: New Jersey, Wharton State... | reverse complement strand
GCGCCTGCTCGTAGACAGCCACGCCCATGTCATTGAACGTGCTGACAATGTTCTCGATCGCAGCGGTCTGCGCGAAGTTGTCAGGCAGGTGATCGTTGATTTCCGCGTGGGTGAGGTAGCCGCGCTCCTTGCCCAACTGGATGAGTGCCCGCAACTGGCGCTGCCGCTCTTCTTCCTGAAGCGCCGTTGACGCGGCGTCCATCGGCGCAAAGGTGGCCGCGAGTTTGCCCTTCGATGAGCGATGGGTCGGGGTTTTTCGCGCCGTTGCTCTCGTGTCTGGTCCTAGGTCTTCCCGATCAAAACTTGCCATCCGTTCTCCTCGACAGGTTTGCTCGGCGACGGCGAGACGATGGCCACAAACATGGCGGCCTGCGCGGCATGAACAGGATCACGGCTTCAGGCGCTGATGACTTGCAAGGATCGCAACGAGCAAAGGACGCGGCCCGCTTACAAGGCGGGCCGGTTTGAAACGGCTCACAAAGAGCGCGCGAGCGCTAATTATAACAGAACTTGTTGCGTTCTACCAATTAGTCGGTTGTCCGCGTTTCGCTTGAAGACAGCGTGAGCCCTGAACGATATTGGCAGGCGTTTCGTCGAGCTTTTCGCGCCCGCGCGACGCCGGGCATGATGCCGCCGCCCCCCCCGGCTTGCACCTTTCAATGAAGTCGTCCGCACGTGCTACAGCACAAAAGATCGGCTTCGTCTGCGATGTGCCAATTTTGTCGCGTCTGAGAAGACACTCGAGACTACACGCCGGGGCAACGTGCACAACATAGCGAGTACTCGTGGGGTCAATCATCAGCCAACTGAACCTAGAGCCGACCGCGAAATGAGCGACTGAATCGCATCTTTTTTGGATAGCTTACGCCAGTGAATTGACGACAACAGTCAATAAGGACTACAACTCAAAATGCGGCAAGAAGATCTTATGCAAACCCAGCTTCGGAGCCGGACCACGGCTGCCTCGGGAAAGATGCGGTAGGACAAATGCTTCGAACTGCGCAAGGCTCAATTGCGTTGGAATCGCTTGCCCGCGTTGACTTCCAGCCATTCTGGCCATCCAGAAAACTGGACTATCGCCTATCCGGTGTCCCCGGCTGAAAATCCAGGCCTGCAGCGGCTTGCAGACAAATTCGCCTGTCTTGAAAAACCCGCAACCAGTAGACAAACTCGGCCATCTCATTGGGTAACGTGATACTCATTTGCTGCGTCGTTCGCATGCTTGCCTCCTTCCAGTAGGATTAAAGCGTAGGTCGAGTCTTCGAATCGTCCCCACCCCTTCAAGTGATCTGTATCAGATGTTTCATTAACCGCTACCATACCGCTCGATCTTGGAAAACCGCTCAGGCGGACGCAGGGCGCTAGCTTGTCGAGGCGCCTGCGCAACCAGCCTCGGCACCTGCGCGAAAGCGGGATATGGCATGACGGATGGCCTGATCGAAACTGAGTTCGGTGGACATGTGACGATTGTCAATCGACACCAGCCACCCCCGGGCAGAATTGCACCACCGGATGCGACGCTCTCCATAGAGGTGCGAGAACATCCGCCACAGATCTGCGTCTTCCTGATTTGCAGCTGCCGCTGCCGTCGACCTGCGCAACTCGAAGTTCGTCATTGGGTTTAAGCCGGAATCACGGATTTGCTAGGTTTTCCGTTAATCAGTCCGTTGGCCTCGGGTCAGCGGGCGCGGACGGAGATTTCTAGCCTGTCCCGCGGAGCGTGTCGCGCCAGAAAGCGTGTCGCAGGCGTCACTGGACAGACAATTCGTCTTATCGCGCTGGCCTGATCCGAACGATAAACTGGCGATTTTTTTGAAACGTACGATGCTGTGGAACATTTCCGCACATTCCCCTATCTATGAGGTCCATCTAGCAAGGGATTCCTCCTGCCGTGGACGCACAGAGCACCAGTTTCACGCGCACCCGTGCGGTGACGCGCGCGCAACCTGCCCCATCGCCGGAACCCCGGTCAATGCCCGGGGCCGTCCTTGAATCACTGTTTCGCCGGGGTTACATTCGACGCAAAATCGTTGATTGAGAACGGATTCTAGAAAATCCGGGGGTCCGAATTGGAACCCCTCCGCGTAGCGAATCGTCGGCGACCAGTCGCGGTGGCCCGAATGCGTTGCCCCCAAGGCCGATGGCTGAAACCTGTGAATCAGAAGCACCTGGTTAGCGGTATTGCATACGAATTGTTTGATCAAATGTTATCGAACCCTCAGCCCTTGCTCATGGCAGACCCTATGCGGGCGGGAGCATCTATAATCAACTGAAACAACCTCGTTTCCTTCGTCGGTCGCAGAGGAGATTCCATCATGACAAGAAGCCTGAAATTTGCGCTTGCTGCCGCATTTCTCGCAATCGCTCCCGACGCGCTCTATGCGCAAACTGCTAGCAACGGGCCGCTCACGCGCGCCGCAGTCAGACAGGAAGCTGCCGAACTGCTCGCGCTCGGCTACTGCCCAAATGATTGGCTGCACTACCCTGAAAGTGCCACAGTATTTGAGCTGCGCCATGCGGCGAGGCAAACCACTCTAAGTAACGCACACCCGGCGCAATCATAACGGCCGCGAGCAGGCTCGCGCTGCGGTAGCACACTGCTTTAGCGCATGGCCGCTTGCGGGGTTACCAGCGCCCGGCGCGGCTCGCGAATGCAGAGCCCCGCGATAATCAATCCCAGCACGGCCGTGCCAAGCGCGACCTGCACGATCACCGGAATCCCGGCATGCAGCGCGATGCCCCCGGTCACAGCAGGAGCGACGGCCCCACCGATGATCTCACCCAGCCCGACGATCATGCCCGTCGCGGTCGCGCCCAGTGCCGGCGGCACTGACTCGCTGGCCAACGGGCCGACCGTGATGCCGATCACCCCGGCAATCAGCACGGTGATGAACGCCAGCACCAGGAAGAGCTGGACCGGATTAGCACCGATGTGCATCAGTACCCACAACCCGACGATTTCGAGCAGGAGCGCGGCCACCATAACCGGCTTGCGCCCAATCCGGTCCGACAAGGCGGGCAACACCACGACGCCGACACAACAGCCGACGCCGAGAGCTGACAACACGAGCCCCATCGACCCCAGGCCGAGCTTGAGGTAATCAGTCAAGTAGTTGGGGAGAAATGCTGACAGCACGACGAGCCCGGACACCGAGCAGCTCATCACCAGCGTGCCCGATATGACGTTCCCATAGCGCAGCACGTCGAACCAGGACGACGACGGTGCATTTTCGCTCACCCCAACTGGCGCATCCGCACGCAGCATCTTCGCGAGCAGCACGGCGACAATCAGACCCGGAACGGCGATGATACCGAAAATCCAGTGCCAACTCGGCACCACTTTGAGCATTCCCACCGCGATTACCGGTCCCACTCCCATCCCGATCAGAGGCGCGGCCATCTGCTGCAGGCCGACGTTCAGGCCGATGCGGCTTGGCTTCGATGCTTCTATCGTCGCGACGATACTGGCCGGCACATAAGCGCCTTCCGCCACTCCCATCAAGCCGCGCAGTAGCAATAGGCTTAGCATGCCCGCAGCGAGTCCGCTGCCACCCACCAGCAGCGAGAACGCGATCACGGCTGGCACCAAGACGCGCTTGCAGCCGATGCGGTCGGACAGCCGGCCGGTGAGCAAAGCGGCTAGCCCCCAACAGAGCGACAGGATCGCGGAAATCATTCCCAGATCTTGGTAAGTCAACCCGAGGTCTTTCGCGATGACCGGGAACAGCGGATAAATGATGGTCCGGTCCAGGCCGACCAGACCGTAACCGAGGGCCAACAGCAGCACGGCCGTGATCTCATACTTCGCGCTCCAGCCTGCCCGCTCGTTTGAGGCGGAAATTGTATTTTGCATGATGGTTCGTCTCCGATTTTCGTTATGTCCAGCGACGCGCGCAACGCGCGTGACATGGCTAGACTAGAAGGTGTGCATCATGCCGACACGAACCATCGTCTGGTTGCCGTTGGATGAATATCCCACTACTCCTGTCGTCGGCGCCATCGAGCCCGGAATATTTGCTTGGGCACCCCCCGACGCATGTTGATAGGCAACGAACGCGTAGACATCCGTGCGCTTAGACAGGTAGTACGCGAGGTTCAACCCGACCTGGTTCGTCTTGACGTTGTCGACCACCTTGTTGCCGTCGTTGTATTGATACTCGAAACCAAGAATCGTGGCCGGTGCAATCGGGTAGGTCGCCGCGAAGTCGTACACCATCACGTGGGCGTTGTTAAACGTGTTTTGCGCGCTCGCGATCATCGCCGCCAGGAAGCCCTTACCCACTGCAATCCGGCCACCCACGGCCCAGTTCCGCACTCCGTTGTTGCCGTTGTTGGTGTAGATGTCATAGGGCGCCATGAACTTCGTATAGGTGTAGGCCGCATCCAACACGATCGGGCCGGTGTTATAGCTCACGCCCGCACTCTGCGTGCTGCCCTGACTAAACGCGCCGGGCTGACCGCCGAACCCATACATCACGCCGAATTTCAAACCGTTGAAGCTGGGGCTTTCATAGGAAACCGAGTTGGGCGTCGTATAGAAATCGGCGGTGCGCAGAAAGTCCATCGAGCCGTCCGGCAATCCCAGCTTGGCATAAGGCAAAGGGCCGCCCTGCGTGAAGGTTGGTTCGAGCGACGCGAGCATCGGGCCCCAACGGTCGATCGTCATGTAATTGAACATGAAGTCGGTCTGATAGCCCATGGATACGTGGCCATATGAGTCATTTTGGAGACCGACGTATGCGAACCGGAACATCTGGCCTGGAGCGTAAAGCGAACCCGAGCCGATATCGAAAGTATTAAGCGCTTTGAAGACGGCGCTTGTACCGCCGCCCAAGTCTTCGGTCGCCGTGAGACCGAACCCGGTGTTGTTCGAGATGCCGCCTTGCATGTAGACATTGGAATGACCGTTGTAATTCGAAACGTAGGTCAGGCCCGCATCGATGGCGCCAAACAGCGTGACGCTGGATTGCGCGTTGGCCGTCGTCGCGATGAACGACGCGACTGCACACATCAAGATTTTCTCTTTCACTGTGTCTCCAGATATTGTTTTAATTTCCAGGTACCTCACCCACTGCCACACCACTCATTGCGCGAGAAAATCGAGCGCCAGTCGATTGAACTTTTCGGCGTGTTCCCATTGAGCCCAATGACCACATCGGCCAAACAAATGCATCTCCGCATCGCGCATGCCCCACAGCATCCGCAATCCGCTGTCAATCGGCACGAAGCGATCGTCACGACCCCAGGTAATCAAAGTCGGCGCAGCTATTTCGCCCACACGGGCGCTCAAATCCGGGAACTGATTCACGTTCGTGTCAAGACTCTCGACGAAGTTTTCCAAATGATCGCGGTGGTTCATCATGTTCTCGAAGCGACCCTGGATCAGCTCGTCCGTCAGCGACGCGGGGTTATACACGAAGACATTGAGCATCTTGCGAAGATTTTCCATGGTCGGCTCCCGATAGAGGCCAAACAGCAACTTGATCCCTTCGAGCGGCATCGGCTGAAACAGGCTATGGCCAAGTCCGCCGCCGCCCATGATCACCATCTTGGCCAACTGCTCCGGGTAGCTCAACGCGAACGAAAGTGCGTTGACGCCGCCCATCGAGTTGCCAATCAAATGTACGCGATCGATGTCCAGTACATCGAGCAAACCCTTTAGCGCGGTGGCATTCAGGGCGGCCCGTGAACCTTTTGAACAAACGATCGGATCGCTCTTATTCCAGCCCGGAGAATCGAGCAAGATCACGCGATAACCTGCATCGACAAAGGCATCGACGTTCCGATGGAAATTGCTCCAACCCGATGCGCCGGGCCCGGATCCATGCATCATCACAACCACTTCTCCGCTGCCCGCGTCGTTGTAATGCACTTGCAGATCAAGACCACCTTCCTTGATCCGCGCATATCTGCTGCTTCCAGATTCAGTCAGTGCTGTCATGCTTTTCGTCTCCTGTTAGACCGTCCTTACAGAGGTCGGATTGGTATGTTCATCAAGTTTTTGATAGAATCATTAGCTATGCAAAATTATGCACATTGGCGTCGCAATCAAAAATCAAAAAAAGTGAAAGGCGCTTTCGTAAATAGCAAAGAGATGTCAAACGTGCTGTTCGTGACCACCACCCTTCTTCAGATCAAGCGCGACGTCAACGATCATGTCTTCCTGGCCGCCCACCATCCGGCGACGCCCGAGTTCGACGAGGATGTCGACTGTCTTCAGGCCATATTTCTTCGCCGCGACTTCGGAATGACGAAGGAAGCTCGAATACACGCCCGCATAACCCAGCGCAAGCGTCTCGCGATCCACCCGCACCGGCCGGTCCTGCAGCGGGCGCACGATGTCGTCGGCTGCGTCCATCAGCGTGTATATATCGGTGCCGTGATTCCAGCCCAGTCGCTCGGCCGCTGCGATAAACACTTCGAGCGGTGCGTTGCCTGCACCCGCACCCATACCCGCAAGCGACGCATCGATTCGATCGCAACCCTCTTCCACCGCGACAATCGAGTTCGCCACGCCGAGGCTCAGGTTGTGGTGCGCGTGCATGCCGGTTTGCGTCTCGGGCTTTAGCACGGCCTTGACCGCGCGAAAACGCTCGCGCACGTCGTTCATATTCAGCGCGCCGCCCGAATCGACTACGTAAATGCAGGTCGCGCCGTAGCTTTCCATCTTCTTCGCCTCGACGGCCAGATTCTCCGGCGTCGTCATGTGGCTCATCATCAGGAAACCGACAGTATCCATGCCGAGTTCGCGCGCGTACTCGATGTGCTGCCTCGAGATGTCGGCTTCAGTGCAATGCGTCGCCACTCGCACGATGCGTGCGCCAGCGCTGTACGCCGCCTTCAGGTCGTGCATGGTACCGATGCCGGGCAGCAGCAGTGTGGCGATTTTCGCGTGCTTGAGAACGTCGGCCACGGCCTCGATCCATTCAAGGTCGCTATGCGCGCCAAAGCCGTAGTTAAAACTTGAGCCTTGCAGGCCGTCACCATGCGCCACTTCGATGCTGTCGACCTTCGCTTTATCCAGCGCTCGCGCGATGTCCTGTACGTTTTTGATCGAGTATTGATGGCGAATCGCGTGGCTGCCATCGCGCAGCGTCACGTCCGATATATACAGTTTCTTGCCGTTCATGTTCTCTGCCCTCAAGCGCGCTTGTGCGATTGCGCCATCCGCTCGGCAGTAGCCAGCGCCGCGGAGGTCATAATGTCCAGGTTGCCCGCGTAAGCAGGCAGATAATGGGCTGCGCCCTCGACCTCGATAAACACCGAGGTTTTCAGGCCGCTGAACCTGCCCAGACCTGGGATGTTCAACGGCGCGCTCGCCGGAATTTCGTCAAACTGCACTTTTTGCTTGAGCCGATAACCTGGCACGTAGGCATTCACCGCTTTCACCATCTCTTCGATCGAGGCTTCGACGCACGCGGGGTCCGCCGCCTCCGACAGCACGTAGACGGTGTCGCGCATCATCAGCGGCGGCTCGGCCGGGTTCAACACGATGATCGCCTTGCCCCTGGCTGCGCCGCCGACCACTTCGATCGCTTTCGAGGTGGTCTCAGTAAACTCGTCTATGTTCGCGCGCGTGCCGGGGCCGGCGGACTTGCTGCTGATCGAGGCAACGATCTCCGCGTAATGGACCTTCGCGACCTGCGAGACTGCCGCGACGATCGGGATTGTCGCTTGGCCGCCGCACGTGACCATGTTCACGTTCAGCGCTGCCAGATGCACGTCGAGGTTCACCACCGGCACGCAGTACGGGCCGATCGCGGCCGGCGTCAGGTCGATCATGCGGATGCTGGGCTTGAGCCGACGCAGCAACGCGTCGTTCTTCACGTGCGTACCGGCCGAGGTCGCGTCGAACACGAAGTCGATGTCCTTGAACACCGGCAGCCTGGTCAGCCCGTCGGCGCCTTCATGGGTGGTCGCCACGCCAAGGCGCGCCGCGCGCGCCAACCCGTCAGAAGCCGGGTCGATGCCGATCATCGCTGCCATTTCCAAGTGCTTGCTCTTGCGCATCACCTTGATCATCAGGTCGGTGCCGATGTTGCCGGAGCCGATGATCGCTACTTTCGGTTTTTCGGAAGCCATTTGTTTCCTCAATCGGTGAAGGTCGCACGCACGCTGCCGAGGCCGTCTATCTGCGCGGCGTAGGTACCGGGCTGCGTAATCGCCACCATCGGCCCCAATGCGCCGGTCAGCACTATGTCGCCCGCGCGTAAAGGCGTACCGAGTTGCACCATGCGGTCCGCGAGCCACACGGCCGCGTTCAACGGATTGCCGAGACACGCGGCTCCGTTGCCGCGCGATAGCACTTCGCCATCACGTGCAAGCGTCATCGCGCACGCGGTTAAATCGATCGCCGCGAGCGGAACCGGCCGGCTGCCGAGCACGAACAGTGCACTGGACGCGTTGTCGGCCACCGTATCGACGAACCGGATGTCCCAGTTGCTGATACGGCTGTCCACCACTTCGATCGCCGCGAGCGCATAGGCACTCGCGCGCAGGATATCGACGAAGGTATGTTTTTCGTGCGTGAGATCGCGTTCGAGCACCAGCGCGATTTCCGCTTCGACCTTCGGATGGATCAGCGTCGCAAGCGTCATCGGCTGGTTGTCGCCATACGCCATGCTCGCGAACAGCACGCCGAAGTCTGGCTGATCAACGCCAAGCTGCTTTTGCACGGCAAGCGACGTGAGGCCGATCTTGCGGCCCACCAGTCGTTCGCCGGCCGCGAGGCGCGCATCGACGTTCGCCTGTTGCACCGCGTACGCGGTCGCCATGTCGTCCAGCGCGATCTCGCCGCGCACCGGCGTGACGGTTGCTCGCGTGCGCTGCGCATTGCGCAGGCGTTCAGCGAGGGTTTTCACAACGTTCAGGTCAGGCATTAAGGTCTCTCAAAATTCTTGCGATCCGGGGGCAGGCGGGTCAGGCTGCGGCAGCCGCAGGCACCACGCGCATCGCCTGTACTTCCTGCGAGCTTCGCTAATGAATCAATCAGGCGCGCAGGTACCGGGCTCATACCGACAGGGCTCCGGTACCTGCTTGCATACCGAGACTATTGCGGCAGCGTATCGCGCGAATAGAACAGCGGCGGCAGCGGCTGACCAAGCAGATAGCCGCCAAGAATGCCGGCCGTGTCATCCGAGTTCTGCGTGATATGGTTGGCTGCTGCGATCACGTCGCGCAGGATGCGCTGGATCGGGTTATCCAGATAGATGCCCCGTGCCGACAAGGCCTTGAAGAGCAACATCACCGCCTCTTCGCTTTCTCGGCCCACGCGGGCAATGTCGAGCATGCCCGGGACACGGTCGTCCAGCGGGACAAGTTCGCGCCGCTCAACGTATCGCGTCGTCTCATGCATCATGTGCAGAATCCGCGCGCGCGACGAACGCACGCGCGCGACGGCGTTGCCAAGCCGGTCCTTCACATACGGACTCAAGCTTGTCTTGCCCCCGCCGGTGGTGTCTCGCCGCGTCTGCATCTGCTCGATAAAGAGATCGATTGCACCCTGCGCCATCCCGTTAATCGCCGACGAAACGGCCGCATAAAAAATCTGCGAGAACGGATACAAGTACATGTCTCCGCGATCGCTCTTGCTGTAATCGGCAAGACTATGCGTGCGGTATTCCGGCACGAACGCATCCTTCACGACCACGCTCTTACTGCCGGTACCGGCCAAGCCGAACACATGCCAGTCGTCGAGGATCGTGTAGTCCGAACGCGGCACGAGTATTGACAGACGATCAACAGGCTGCTTGTTCTCATCCAGCAGCATTTGCCCGAGGAAGACCCACTGGCCGTGGTCAGTCCCGCTCGACGTCGGCCACCGGCCGTTGACGATATAGCCGCCCTCCACCTTTCGATAGGTGCCAAACGGAGCGTACGAGGAGGCCACGATCACGGAGTCGTCCTTGCCCCAAACGTCCTCGCACGCGCGTGGGTCCAGATGGCCGAACTCCCACGTGTGAATGCCGAGAATCATCATGTTCCATGCGCTACTGCAGCATCCGCGCCCCAGTTCCATCAACACTTTGTAGAACACCGACGGATTCATCTCATAACCGCCCCAGCGACGCGGCTGCAGAATCCGGAAGAATCCTGCTTCCTTGAACTGGGCAATGATGTCGGCCGGTACCGAGCGAGCCTGCTCGACCTCTTCAGCGCGCGCGCGCAGCATCGGAACCAGCGCCTTCGCGCGTTCGACCAGCACCTCTTCGGTGGGGATATCGTGTGCAACCGCCTGTTTCAAAACTGTGTTCATGCTAAGTCTCCTTACGAATTCTTAAGCTCCGCCTGATCCAGGCGTGCAAATTTCCCGCCGAAATACACCAGCGGCGGGGCTTCTTCTCTGCCACAGCGGACTTCGATGACGTCACACATGAACACCGTGTGCGATCCACCCGGAATTTCCTCGACCACTTGGCAGCCGAACGACACGAGGCTGCCGTCGAGCAACGGAACGCCACGCTTGCCGTCGCTCCAGGTCCCCGTGCCGAGAAAGCGGTCTTCGCCGACCACATCGATCACCATGCCGGCAAATCGCCGGGCAACATCTTCCTGGTGCTCGGCCAGCACGTTCACGCTGAGCAAACCAGATTCGCTGATGATGGAGTGCGCTCGCACCGAGCGGTTTACGCACACCAAAAGCCGCGCCGGCTCCGCGCTTACAGAGCAAACGGCGGTTGCGGTCAAGCCCGCGCGGCTCTCGCCACTACGCGAGGCGATCACCGAGCACGCGCCAGACAAGCGACGCATACCGGCGCGGAACAGCGATGCATCGATGGGGTCGACGGCGTCGATCGCGCTGACAACCTGCCCGCCCCCGGCGCCACCTGCCGCGAGGGCCGATTGATAAACACTGCTTGACATATCGATCACACCGATCCGGTCGAGAGAAACGTGCACATGACTGTATTGAATTCTTCGTGCTGCTCGTACTGCGGCCAATGGGCGGCATCCCGGGTCATCACGTACAGCGTTCCTTGTTGTAAGCGCGGCAGGGCAGCCTGCGCCGCGCTTACGTCGTGAATCGGGTTGTATTTCGTCCACAGCAGCAGGGTTTCGCACTCCAGCCGCTCCAGATCGATCATGTCGATCTTCTGGTCGTTGTCGCCGGCCTTGCGCATCAGGCGCCCGAAGACCAACGGCGCGGACTTCTGAAAATCGGGGCGCTCATAGATGACCAACCGGCTGCGCACCAGCTCGTCGTCCAGCAGATGCCAGTTGCCCTCATAGATCAGCCATTGCATCCGCGCGCGGATGCTTTCCATGCTCGGCGGCTTGCCGTAATTGCGCTGGCTCAGCTCGGCCAGATTCTGCAGATCACGATGGCCCTGCTCGCTGACGATGGGAATGCCGCCGGTCGTGTTGAGCACCATACGCAGCACGCGCCGCGGATACTTCAGACCGAAGTACCCCGCGACCACACCACCCAGCGACTCGCCGGAAATATGCGCGCGCTCGACGCCGAGCGCATCCATCAACTCGCGCAACTGCTCGACATAATCTTCGATGCTGTAGTCGATATCGGTCTTCTTTTCCGACAGACCGTGGCCGACAAAGTCGAACGCGATGACATGATAGTGCTGGGCCAGCGCCACGACGTTTTTCGCATAGGCTTCGGAATGTCCACCGATCCCGTGCATCAGGAACAGCGCCTCAGCATGCTGCATGCCGGCTTCGATAACGCGCGTCGCGCCAAAGCCCGGCGTACGGACGTAGCGCACTTCGGCGCCGAGAAAATCAATCCAGATACTCACTTGGTCTTTCTCCTGAATCCTGAAAATAGTCAAAAGTGTCCCTACCGGCAGCGCAATTCATGCCGGGACACCAACCGCAAACAACACAGCGGAACAGGACGCTTGCCGCCCCAGTCCTAAAAATTAGATAGGGATTGGCGACGTGCGCTTGTGGCCCCAGTCGCTCAGCTTCGAGTAATTCACGACTTTCCAGGTAGCGTCGTCGATGACGATGCCGCCGTAGCCGTATTCAATCGCGAAGCCGGACGGGGTCTGCACATAGAAAGAGAACATCTGGTCATTCGGGTGATGGCCTAGATGCAGAATCATCGGCACGCCCGCCGCGATGCAGCGGTCGTACGCGAGACCGACATCGTCCATTTCCTTGACCTGCACCATCAAATGATTAAGCCGCTTTGGTCCCGGAATCGCCGCCGTGGCCAGCGAGTGATGACGCCCTGACTTGGTATGCATGAAGGTCGCGTCCACCACGATTCCCGGCGCGCGTTCCTCGCGGATGTAATCGCTCAGGCGCAGCCCAAGCACGGAGCGGTAGAAGGCCACCGATGCCGCGTAGTCGTCGGCCGTGGTCAGGATATGGCCGAGTCCGAGCGGTCCGGTCTCGAAGCCGGCGCCCCGCAGAACGCCGGAACGAAACGGGTCCGTCATCGGCGCGATAGCCGGCCCGAAATAGAATGCATGGCGATAACCGTTCGGGTCTTGGCAGTAATAAAGCTTTTCCACCCGACGCCGCGCGCAGTAATCCCGGTCGCTTGACGCCACCGTCACGCCGCTTGAGCGCAACTGCGCCGCGTAGCGGTCCAGTTCGTCTTCACTTTCAAATTCCCATCCGGCTTCTTGAATGTCGTCGGCCGAATTCTTTTCGAGCACGATGCGTTGCACATGCTCATCCATCCGCAGCACCAACGCATTGCCATCGTCGCGCGAACCGACTTGAAAGCCCATCAGGTTGCGGGCGAAGTCCGCCCACGCATCGAGGTTCTTAACGCCGAGTACGACGTAACCGAGATTGGAAATTGCAGCAGCCTTATCGGCCATGTCTCCTCCGTCCAGCTTGTTGGTCAGTTATCGGCGACCGCGAGGTTCGATTTCGCAGGACGTCGATCTTTTCGTGAATGCGAGCTTAATAAGGCAAGCCGCGTGCCAGTTTTCCGGCGCCACCCCAACACCTTGAACACAAGGCACATCCCGACAACGGTATTGGGTAAACCACGGAGTCCCGTTCTGAGTGCAACGAGACCTCGTTCATGATTTGATAAAGCGGGCCCGAATCTTCTCGACCGCGGTGCGGGATTTCGTGAATTACCCAATGCAGTCCGTTCCAGTACCTTGTGCCACCCTCACGGAGATTCATGTGAGAACGTGAAGAAAGACTGTCTTTGGCTAGGGGTAAAATGAATACGACTTACGAGAGCCAGACCGAAAACAAACTTCCCCCGGAGTTCGTCCTGCTCGATGCGATGGACTTCAGCGATATCGCCGAGCAGCTTCACTTCAATCCAGTCGAAGGGCGGATCTGGCTTCGAGATCGCCGGATGATGCTGCTCGCAACTGAGGGGTTCGCCGAGTTGCGGCGCGAGCTGACCAATTCGCTCGGCCAGCAAGCGGCACGCGGGCTATTCACACGGCTCGGCTATGCGACCGGCTCGCGCGATGCGGAATTGGCGTGGAAGGTACGCGGTCATCAATCGCAACTGGATGTGATCGCAGCGGGCGCGCAGTTGCATGCGCTGCAAGGTTTCGTGCGGCCTGAACCGGTACACCTCGAGATCGACAGCACGCGCGGCTATTGCTATTCCGAGTTTCTCTGGAACGATAGCTGTGAAGACGAGATTCATCTGACTGACCACGGGTTGGATCATGAACCCGCCTGTTGGATGGGCGTCGGTTATACGTCGGGCTTTCTTAGCAAGATCATGGGCAAACGCATTCTTGCGCGCGAGGTCGAATGCCGGGCGATGGGGCAAGGCAAATGCCGCGTTATTGCCCAGCCCGTCGAAAGCTGGAATGACCCGGAAGAGGACTTGCATTATCTGAGTGTGGAACCCACCCGTGCGACCCGCACCGCGATCGTGTCGGGCTTCGACGCGGCTGCGGCTGCGGCTGCTGCAAAAGTCGAACCGGACGGCTGCGTGGCGGGCCCAATCGCGATAGGAACGCAGCCCAGCCTTGTCGGTTCGTCGGTCAGCTTCACCACGGCCCTGCACAAGGTGCAACGCGTGGCCAGCACCCAGGCAACGGTCCTGTTGCTCGGCGAAAGCGGTGTCGGCAAAAGCGCCGTCGCGCGCGAAGTGCATCGCTGGAGCAAACGGGCTGATAAGCCTTTCGTGGAAATCAACTGTGCTGCCATCCCCGAGCAACTGCTCGAATCCGAACTGTTCGGCGTGGAACGGGGAGCGTACTCGGGCGCAACCGAATCACGTCCGGGTCGCTTTGAAGCTGCCAACGGCGGCACGCTGTTCCTCGACGAGATCGGTATCCTGAGTTTCAGTGCGCAGGGCAAACTTTTGCGTGTGCTGCAAAGCGGCGAGTTCGAGCGACTTGGCTCCACGCGCACCGTCAAACTCGACGTGCGCGTAGTGGCGGCCACCAACGAAGACCTGCCGCAGGCCCTCAAAGAAGGCCGCTTCCGCGAAGACCTGTTCTACCGCATCAACGTATTTCCGATCCAGATTCCGCCCTTGCGCGAGCGGCGCGACGACCTGCCGCTGCTGCTCGAGTATTTCATCAAGCGGCTGTCTGCGCTGCATGGCCGGCACGTGTCGGGCATCACACCACGCGCATTACAAGCAGTGCTGAACTACAAATGGCCCGGCAATATTCGTGAATTCGAGAATGTCGTGGAGCGCGGCATTATCGTCGCGGACGATGGTGAATCGCTGGATCTCAGGCACCTGTTTAGTGTGGATACGAGCCTTGGCAACTCTAGCTTAATGCGGTTGACGGAACTCGGACATTTGGTCAAGCGCGAAGTGCTGAACCCGGCCGATGAGGAGGAGCAAGCGAGCAAGGCGCAGCACCCTGAACAACCTATCGCGCTCAACCAGTGGGCGCGCGACGCCATCCGGCAAAAAAGCGCCAACCTTTCCGAAGTCGAAGACGCGCTCATCGGCGCGGCCATGACAGAGGTGGGCGGCAATGTCTCGAAGGCGGCCGCACTACTCGGCCTGACGCGCGCGCAACTCGACTATCGTGTGAAACACCGAGGGCGCAACTAGTCCGATCTTTCGGATTTCTCGAAAGGCGATTTCGCCGTGACCGGCTATACCGCGGGAGCCTCGACCACTATTCTCGGCGCATAGATTCAAACGCGAGAATGGGAAAATGGACGAAAATTTCGATGTGGTTATAGCGGGTTGCGGCGTGGCTGGTTTATCCGCGGCAGTGAGTGCCGCGCAACGCGGTTTGAACGTGTGCGTGCTTGAACGCGCGACCCGACAGGAGCGCGGCGGCCAGAGCCGCTACACTGAAGCGTATCTGCGGATGAAGGGCCTCGACGAGGTGTCTGACGATTTCGAGGAGCATCTGGCGGAAAATTCGGGTCGCTACATGGACCCTGATCTGACGGCCGAGATGTCGCTCGATCGTGCCTCATGGTCGCAAACCACCCGCTCGCTTCCGGTCGCCGACGCCGACATCCTGTCCGCGTTCGCGCAACAGGTACCGAACGCGATCCAGTGGCTGCGCGACATCGGTGTGCGCTTCGAGTTTCTGCCCACGCAGTTCCTCACCAGCGTGCAGCCGAGACTGCTGCCGGTTGGCGGCGGCGAAGCAATGGTCGAAGCCCTCGCCGCGCAAGCTGAATCGCTCGGCGTGACCTTCCATTACGAATGCACGGCGCGCGACCTGATTCTCGACGCGCAAGGGGCCGTGATTGGCCTCTCGGCTTGGCAACAATCCTTGGGACAGCGGCGCTTCGCCGGCACAGTCGTGCTCGCAAGCGGCGGATTCGAAGGCAACCCGGCGATGCTCGCGCAGTACCTGGGACCGCGTTCGGTGTATCTGCGCCCAGTCTGCAAGGGTGGCTACTACAACAAGGGCGAAGGCATCGCCATGGCGCTACGCGCGGGCGCCGCGCCGTGCGGTGAATTCGGCAGCTATCACGCTGAGCCGGTCGATCCGCGTTCAGGCGTGTCGGAGCCGTCGGTGTTCGTGTTCCCCTACGGCATCTTGGTCAACAAGCAAGGGCACCGCTTCACCGACGAAGCGCCCGGCACGGTTGACGCCTGGTACGAACGCGTCACGCGCAAGATTTACGAGCAGGACGAAGGCATCGCCTATGTGATCCTCGATCAGCGGGTCAAGGACATCCCGAACTACCGTCTCGCGATTCGTACCGACCAGCCAGCGATCGAAGCGACAAGCCTCGCGGAACTGGCTAAGCGCCTCGGTGTCCCCACCGATGCACTGGTCTCGACCGTCGCCGCTTATAACGAAGCTTGCCGCGACGGGCACTACGATCCCCTAGTCACGGACGGCCTTGCAACCGACGGCCTCGAACCGCGCAAGTCGAACTGGGCGCTGCCGCTCGACCGCGCACCTTACTTCGCCTATCCAATCATTTCGGCCAACGTGTTCACCTTCGGCGGCCTGAAGATCGATGCCGACGCCCGCGTCCTCAACACCGACGGCGCGCCGATTACTGGCCTCTACGCGGCCGGCGAAACCGTGGGCATGTACTACGGCAACTACACCGGCGCGACCTCGGTACTGAAGGGGTTGGTGTTCGGCAAGCGGGCGGGTGAAACCATCAACAACAACCGCCTCTGATCGTTGCGCGAGGACTATTCCATGACTTCAGACCTTCTCGTCATCGGTGGCGGCATGGCCGGCTTTTGCGCCGCGCTCGAAGCCGCCGAAGCGGGCTTCACTGTCACCCTGCTTGAAAAACAACCGGAAATCGGCGGCTCGTCCGCGATGAGCGGCGGCTGTCTCGCGTTCGCCGGCACCGACCTGCAACGCGAGCAGAGTGTAGACGACAGCGACGCCTTGCTGTTTTCCGATCTGCGCGAAGTCGGCCTGTTCGACAACGACGAAGCGCTAGTGCAAGCCTATGTCGACAATCAACTCGACACCTATCGCTGGATGCGCAAACACGGGGTCGTGTTCGGCCCGTCAATAGAAACTTCATCGGGCCAGTCGGTGCCGCGCGTGCATTCGGTCGATCCGGCCGACGCGGTGCGCCAACTCGCGCGCGCTTGCAGGGACTCCGGTCGCGTCACCGTCCATCGGAACGCGCGCGCGCATCGTTTGATCCGCGATCCGCAAGGCCGCTTCATCGGCGTGCATGCCACGCTGAACAATGAACCTCACGAGATAAGCGCGCGCCTCGGCGTGGTGCTGGCCAGCGGCGGCTTTTGCCGCAACACCGAGATGGTGCATCGCTTCGCTCCACAGTACGACGAGGCGGTGTTCATCGGCGGCGACGGCAATGTCGGCGACGGCCTCAAGATGGGGCTGGAATTCGGTGCCGACCTGCGCGATATGGCCTACATCAAGGGCACCTACGGCAAGCATCCGATCGACGAAACCAATCATCATAGTTGCCTCGCCGTCTACAAGGGGGCGATCGCAATTAATCAGGACGGTCAACGTTTCGTCGACGAATCTATCTCGTACAAGCTGCTCGGCGACGCCGCGATTCGCCAGCCCTACGGCGCGACCTTCCAGATTCTCGACCAACGTATCATGGACAGCGGTGACGACCGTGTACGGATTCTCGATTTCCAGCGCCGCCATGAAGAAGGGCTCTTCATCGAAGCCGACAGCCTCGATGAACTCGCCAAGCTGATCGAAGTTCCCATCGAGACGCTGAACGCAACCGTTACTGCGTATAACACCGCCGTCGATTGCGGTCACGACACAGCGTTCGGGCGCAAGCATCTAGTCCATCACCACGGCGAGCTGTGTCGCATCGAGCAGGCACCCTTCTACGCCTACCCGTCGACGGTAGCGGTGTTTGGCACCTACTGCGGCCTGCGGGTGAACCCCGCAATGTCGGTTGTCAACGTCTTCGACGAAACCCTCGCCGGCCTGTTCGCGGCCGGTGAAGTTGTCGGCGGTTTTCATGGCGGCGCATACATGACGGGCACCGCGCTCGGCAAGGCGGCAATCTTCGGTCGCCTTGCCGCGCGCAGCGCCTGCAACGGGGAGCCGCGCACATGAACATAGGCGTGCTTCTGTGCGGCACACTCGATCCCAAATGGCCGCTGCCACAAGGCGACGAATGCCTGCTGCGTCACACGGCGCTCGACGGCATCCCTCGCAAGCTGAGTCCATTTGACGAAGCTGCGCTCGAAGTCGCGCTAACGCTGCGCGACGCGGTACCGGGATCAACCTTAGCGGTGTACATGCCCGAGTTCGCGGGCGCCGAAAGCCTGATGCGGGCCGTGGCTGCCCATAAGCCGGAGCGTGTCGCAGTGCTGGCCGTCGAGCCGGCCACGCGTTGGGATGCGACAGCGTTCGCCCAGCAGGTCATGGCTTGCGTGCCGGCCGACGGAACCGAAACACTTTGGTTGATCGGCCGCGAATTCGGCGATCTCGACGACGGCGCCTTCAGCGCCTGCGCCGCACACATAGTGGGGGGGAGCCTGATCGCCATGGCCGAAGCCCTCCAGATCGATGCTCACGGCACCCTTCGCGCGGTACGCACTCGCAGCGACGTGACCGAATTCGTTCGCGTGCCGCAGGCGTGCATGGTGACGATAACCAACGCGAAATCGAACCGGCTGCGGCATCCCTTGATGAAGAACGTGATGCTGGCGAAAAAGCTTCCGATTGTGCGTCTTACGGGAAGCGATGCTGTCGTCGCAACCGCACGCGTGCGGCCGGTGCAACGGCTGCAAGTGCCTGGCGCGACCGGTGGCAGTCGCGCGCCCATCCCCGCGTCGGCCGGCATCAATGCTCAGGTCGAGGCTGTCTTTGAACTGCTTTGTACGGCGTGCCCAACGTGAATACCGCTACAACGCCCCGTATCATCGCTCTCCTGATTGGCGATGCGAGCGATACCCATGAACTTGCCCGCTACGCCAAGGCCGTGCTGAATGCGGCTCACGTATCAGCTCAGGTATCCGATCGAACCCCGGAAGTCTTGGCGGTATGCGTCGCACAGGCACCCGATACCCGCCTGCTCGACAGCTTGCAGCAACTTCCGCTGCACGCCGTCGTCTCGCTCACGGTGGCCGACTTGCAGTCTCCATCCTGCGCGGCCGATTTCGCTCGAGCGCTGGAACGCACGCTGACCTCTGGCGCAATCGCGCCGCTCAGCGCGAACGATCTGATCTGTGCGCCAGCCGGCGCGCTAGGCGAAGAAGTCGCGGCGCGTCTCGCGGCGAAATTCGACGGTGTCGCCCTCGGCCGCATTCAGCGCTTCGGCTTCGACGCTCTGGGCCTCTATGCGCACAAACCGGTGTTCGGCGGTCGCGCGCTGGCGTGCGTGCAATCGGCAAACGGGCCTTGGTTCGGCGCATGGCGTGCCGACGGCCCCAGCCAACTCGCATCGCCCGCGCCGGACACGACACAAGTCACTGCCCGGCATGACGAAACCGCACGCAGCGGACCGCACGACCCCGACGAGATTGTCTTGCAGCCCGCCAACGAGCAACGGCGTCCCGTCGAGACCGCCCGCGTCGTCGTCAGCGGCGGGCGCGGGATGCAAGGTGCTGAAGGGTTTGCGCTCCTCGAAGCACTCGCTAGTCGGCTTGATGGCGCCGTAGGTGGCAGCCTCCCCGCCGTCGACGCCGGCTGGGTGCCGGTCACGCATCAGGTCGGCCAGTCCGGTAAATTCGTTACGCCAACGCTATATCTGGCGATCGGTATTTCTGGAACACCTCAGCATCTGGCAGGCATCGGCAACGCAACCCGCATCGTGGCAATCAACAACGACCCACATGCCGATATCTTCCGCGTGGCTGATCTAGGCATCCTCGCTGATTGGGCGAGCTTTCTGCCTGCCCTGATCGCGCGCTTTGACGCTGACCAAGCCTCGCGCACCGGAGGTGCGTGACGCACGCTCTAAAAACCGGCAGACTAGCGACCGATGCGCACACCTCGCCACTAGCCTGTCCATCTCCTCAACCGTGTGGCAGCCGTTCCAAGCGCGCGGGATGTGAGTACTGACATGTTTGAACATCGGAGCGGAAAAGCGGCATGGACAGACTGTGGGCAATGGAGGTATTTGCACGCGTAGCGGAATGCGAGAGCTTCTCGCGGGCAGCCGAATCGCTAAATCTGGCGAACGCAACCGTCACCTCGTGCGTACGCAATCTTGAGAAGCATCTGGGGGTCACCCTATTGCAGCGAAACACCCGGCATCTACGTCTGACCGATGCCGGCGAGCGCTTCTACGAGCGCTGCAAGGTCCTAATCGAAGGCGTTATGGCTGCCGAGCAGGACGCCGCACGGGATCACGCGGAAGTCCGCGGTACCCTGAACGTCGAAGCGCCCATCGCGATTGGCCATGCGCTGCTGCTCCCCTCGCTGCCTGACTTTCTCGCGCAGCATCCCGCCATGTCGGTCCATGTGAACCTGACGAACCAGCCACACGGACTGATCCAACGCGGCATCGACCTTGCGATACGCATGGATGCGGTCGAAGATTCGGATTTGGTCGCGCGGCCTCTCTATACCGCGCGCTATGTCGTCTGCGGGCGGCCAGATATCGTCGAAACGATGCGGGCGGAGTACCCGGAAGCGCTCGACCCCAGCGGCTGCATCGGCCTCCTGCCGGATGGGCGGCAAGCGCCTCAGCCTTGGCAGTTCGCAAGGAATGACGAGCAAGCTTCGGTGCAACCCGCCGGGCGGCTGGCATTCAACAGTTCCGACGCGCTGGTTAACGCCGCGTGCCAAGGGCTCGGCCTGATCTGTGTGCTGGATTTATTCGTGCGCACCGAATTGGCAAGCGGCCAGTTGGTGCCGATGTTCGCGGACTGGCAGCACGGTGGTCGCGTCTTCCATCTGGTTTCGGCCAAGTCGAGTTTCGTTTCGCCAAAACTGAAGGTGTTTAGCGACTTCCTGATCGAGGTCATCGGACAGCAAAGCCGCCCGAATCATCGCGAGCGCATTCCGGTGCAACGCGCTCGATAACCACCCGGTTAGTGTGTGTTCTGAGCCTGATGCAAGGTATCGAGACCGTAGAACGACAGAATCTCCCGGATCCGCGCCGGCTCTGGCTGGCCGGAGAAGTAGCCGCGCCGGCAAGCCTGTAGCCCGGAGGCGCGCCGCAAATCGACCAGCGTTTCGGCATCCTTGACCCACGCCGCCAGCGAATCGACCACGGGGACGCCGTCCACCTGCCTGACGCCGTTGCGCGCCAGCAGCACATTCAGCGGCGCCTCGCCCGGAATAATGACCTCGGCACCCTGCGCAATCAGCTTGCGAGCACTCTCCTCGAACTTCGCGATGAGCTGGGACGGCTCGCTGAACGCGGCCAGCACGTCGTTGAACTGAAAACCCACATGGCTCGCGCCCGCGAAACGCTCGCGCAGGCCGTGCCGCACCGCGTTGTCGGCCACCAACTCGGCCAGCTCGTTGATGAACACCAGCACGCCGAAACGGCGTCCCAACTGGCACGCGCGCAGCATCGCCGATTCGCCATAGCCGACCACTGGAATGTCCAGCAGCGAGCGCGTCTCCCGCAGCGCCGGCTCCGGCAACGTGCTGATCGCATACGCATCGAAGCCATCGTCCTGCGCCTTCACGCCCGCCGCGAGGAATTGCAGCCCGTGCAGGAATTGCAGCGACGCGTACTTGATGTCATCACCAGGATAGTTGGTCCGATACGTGCCCGGCGCCATGCCGTGCATGACGATTTCCGTGTCCGGCCGTGCGACCACGCGAAAATGCTCGCGCAGCGCGTCACTGTAAGCGCCGAGATCAGACAGGACAGTGAAGCTCTGATGCCAGATGCGAATGCTCATGGTGCCGTTCCGTGTGTGGTGCCGAGGGTTGTTTTGTTCGGTCGATCACGCGAATGCGTAGCTTTCCGAGTTCTCCGTCCGGCAGAAACGCCGGATGCTTTCGACAGAGTTTGCATGCTCCTGTGCCGAATGCGCAGCGCAGCAGTCCTCGAGCAGGACGACTTCATAGTCACGGTCATGCGCGTCGCGCACCGCTGCCTGCACCACGGCCTGAGTAGACACGCCCGAGCACACGATCCGGGTGACGCCCCGCGCGCGCAATTGTGCTTCAAGCGTCGTCGAGTAAAACGGGCTCACGCGATGCTTGACGATCTGCAAGTCGGTATCAAGCACTTCCAGTTCGGGATGAATCTCGGTGCCCCACTGACCGAGCTTAAACAGTCCGGCGGACGGCGCGCCAGAAAACACCGGCGAAGCAGGCGGGCATTCCTGATAGTGAGGAGCACTGAAGCCGACCCGCACGAAACCGGTCAGTACTCCGGCCGCGCGAGCCTTACGCAAGGCCTGTGCGGTACGGGCGAGAATTTCGCGCTGCCGCACCTGCTCGCCTAGGGGGCCTTTTCCGCCAGGGCCATCGACATGCACCAGGTCGTTCTGCATATCCAGAACGAGATAAATTGTTTGGCTCAATTTGGATTCCTAATTATTGGTCAAAAAATCAGTCTAAAAATCGCGCAATCAGTCGCACAACATGCCACCGTTAAGATCGAGAATCTCGCCGGTCATGAAATCATTTGATGACCCGGCCAGAAACAAAACTGCATTTGCCACGTCTTCCGGGCGCCCCATCCTGCCGACCGGAATCAGCGCGCGCAGCGCGTCGGGAAACGCCGTGGTCATCGCCGTTGCAATCGGACCCGGCGCCACCGCGTTGACGGTCACGCCCTTGCCCGCTAGCTCCTTAGCCAGGAACAAAGTCAGCGTGTGGACACCCGCTTTCGACACCCCATAAGCAATGTTGCCAGCGCGTAGTTGCTCGTCCGGGTCTAGCCAAGGACGTGCGTTGCCCGCATTCTTGCCGACCAACGATCCGATATTGACGATGCGTCCCGAGTGCTGTGCGATCATCGGCGCCATCGCGGCCTGACAGCACAGGAATACGCCCTTGAGGTTAATGTCCATGACGCGCTGCCATTCGTCCTCCAACAGCGTTTCGGCCGAACCGAACGACACGACACCGGCCGCATTCACCAGAATGTCGAGTGTGCTGTGCCGCTCGACTATGCCATTCACCACCTGCAAGACGCTCTCTCGCGAGGTCACGTCCAGTGCTGCGCCCTCGACTCGCGATCCGGCATCACCGTCGCGCACTGAGGCCATATCCGCACTGACGACAATCGCCCCGGCGTCCGACAGTGCACGCACAACTGCCCGACCGATCGAACCGTTGCCGCCCGTTACCAATGCGACCTTGCCTTCCAGTCCTTGCTCCATCGATGCCGCTCCCCGTCGCCGGTTATTTGTGCTGTTAGCAGCTACTCAGCGCAGCGCCGGTTGCCGGCTCGCGGCATACGCTGCCGCATGACCGCCGGCAGTACGTCCGATCACGGAGCCTGCCGTCAATCCAATGCCGCCCGCATACTTCACGTAATACAGTCCGCCGACCATCTCGCCCGCCGCGTATAACGCCGGCAGCGGACGGTCCGCCTCGTCAAGCACCTGGCCATTCACATTCACCTTCACGCCGCCGTAGGTGCAGGTAATCCCGCAGGTGACGGCATAGGCGACGAACGGGCCGGTATCGATAGGCTGCGCCCAGTTCGACTTGGGCGGATCGATTCCTTCGGTGCAACGTCCATCGCGAACCGCCGGATTAAACGGCACCTCCAGCCGGATCGACCGATTGAACGTTTCGACCGTTTCCAGAAAAGCTGCCCGGTCAATGTTATCGAGCTTCTCGGCCAGCGCTTCGAGCGAATCGGCGCTCACTCGCGTGGCGTGTCGGACTCGATACTCGTCCGGCAACAAATCGACGGTTTTCGCGTCGAAAATCTGCCAGGCCACCGCACCTGGCTGCGCCAGTACGCGCGCGCCCATGCCCGAATAGGTGTAGTTGCGAAAGTCCCTGCCTTCGTCGACGAAGCGCTGTCCCTCGGCATTGACAACAATCCCCAGCGGAAAATAATTCTTTTGCTGATTGAGCAGATTGATGTCGCCATAGGCCGGCGCATTGAGGTCGTAAAAGACCGCATGGCAACCGGTCCAATTACCATGCGCGACGGCACCAGCCGAAAACGCCAGTTCGATGCCGTCGCCGGTGTTGTAGCGCGATCCGCGCACACGAGCTAAATCCCAGTTGGGGCCGAGATATTGCGCGCGCCACGCGAGGTTTGCGTGAAAACCGCCCGTTGCCAGCACAACGCTCGTGGCACGCATCAGCGTGGTGCTTCCCCTCTGAACGAGACCGATCTGCCACCGGTCGTCCTCTCTCGCAAGACTTGTCGCGCGAGCGTCGTACCGGATGTCCACGCCGAGCGCATCGGCGCGCGCATACAGCGCTTCGATAAGCCCCAGGCCACCACCGGACACTTCCACGGTCAAACCACCCCAGAATCGCTGCTTTCCGTCGACCCGGAACGACTGGCGCCCATAGATCGGCGCAAAGCGCACACCCTGTTGGCGAAGCCAGTTCATCGTGGCAAGGCTTTGGTCGACCACGCTCTCCAGCACGTCGGCATCGGCACGGTATCCACTCATCGACACGGCTTCCTCGAAGAACTGTCCCGCCGGATAGCGGCCGAAATCGGCCCCATTCAGTTCGTCGTCGCCCAGATCAGGCATCAGCTTGAGCAGATCTTCAACGCCGTCGTAAGCAATCCGGAATGCTCCGCCGGTAAATGCCGAATTCCCACCCCGGCTTTCGCGTGGCGCACGCTCCAGCAAAACAACGCGCGCGCCTGCTTCCCGGGCCGCCAGCGCGGCACAAAGCGCGGCATTACCGCCACCGACAATAGCCACATCGAACTCGTCCACTTTCCGTTCCCCTTTGCGCAGAACCTTATGACTGGCCGCCATCGTCGCTCAGGGGTACCCATGTCGTACAGGCGTTGAAACCGAAAGGCTCTTTAGATTTTTTGGCAAAACAAAGCCCACCGGTCACCACGCAAGCCTCATGCAAGTAGCACCTTTCATTTTTTTTGAACGGGATATTCCATTTATGCGTCTCGCGAACAGCCTGCCCGCTATGTAGAGTGAGATTCACAGCACGGCAGAACACAGGAGGAGACAATGCAGAAAATCAGGACGAGAAATGCTTCGACAAAGGTTGCACTTGCAACGATGATCGGCACGGCCACTGAATGGTACGACTACTTTCTGTACGGCACGGCTTCCGCACTCGTCTTCGATAAACTGTTCTTTCCGAATTTCTCACAGGTCGCCGGTTCACTGGCTGTCTTTGCCGTATTCGGCATTACACTGATCGTCCTGCCGGTTGGCGCAGCGATTTTCGGCCACTTCGGCGACCGCATCGGACGCAAAAGCATGCTGGTCGTCTCCATTCTGGTGATGGGCATTGGGACGTTCGTGATCGGTCTGCTGCCAACCTATGAGTCGATCGGCATCTGGGCACCGCTGGCTTTGGTAGTGTTGCGCGTTCTGCAGGGCTTCGCGGTCGGTGGCGAATACGGCGGAGCGACGACGATGGCGATCGAATACGCGCCTGCTAACCGGCGCGGGCTTTATGCGGCAATCCCGCAGGTCGGCAATCCCCTCGGGATGCTGCTCGGCACGTCGACGCTCTATATGTTTGCGAAGTTGCCTGCCAGTGAATTTCTCGCGTGGGGATGGCGCCTGCCTTTTCTGTTGAGCGCGGTGATGGTCGCAATCGGCCTTTATATTCGGCTGAACATCGCGGAAACGCCGGCGTTCGAAAGATCGCGCACGAACTCCCAGGCGCGCCCGGCACCGCTCACACTACTGTGGCATCACTATCGCCGCACACTGATACTCGTCATCCTCGCACCAGCTGCGCTGAACGTTGGCTTCTACGTCTATTCCGCGTGGTCGCTTTCGTACCTGACGCATGACCTTCACGTACCGATCCACGTGCCGCTAGTCGCCGTCATGGTCGCGGCCGCGCTGAACATCTTCGCCCAGCCGTTGTTCGGCATGTTGTCGGACCGGATTGGACGGCGACCCGTCTATATCGGCGGATCGTTGTGGCTTGGAGCCGCAGCGTTTCCGTTCTTCTGGCTCATTCAAAGCGGATCGCCGGTGCTTGTGACGATCGCAATGATCCTCGTGATCACGATCGGGCACGGCGCGACCTATAGCGTCCAGGCCAGTTTCTTCTCGGAGCTCTTCGATACCAGTGTCCGCTATAGCGGTCTGTCGATTGCCTATCATCTTTCCGCCGCGCTCTTTTCCGGCCCTGCGACTTTTTTGGCCGCGGCGATGGTCGCACTCACGCATCAAACATGGCCCATTTCCGCCGCTATCGTTGCGGCGTCGGCGCTTTCTTTTATCGCGATCTTGAGCCTGAACGAGACTCACCACCTCCCGATGGCCGACAGCCCTGATCCGGCAAACGCAAACTACGATGCGGAACACGCGGCGACGTCGCCCCAGACAACGCAGTAACTAACTCCCACAAGTTGCTCAGCGCTCTGCTACCTATGAACGGCAGCCCAGCAGCCACCGGAATCCGTCCATATGAATCGTTCGCTCATGAACCGTCTGCGCAGACTCGCCGAATTCCTCTTGCCTCCCGACAGCGGCACTCGTGCCCTGCTAACACTCGCGATCGTTGCCCCGGCATTTGGCGGCAATGCCGACGCAATAGGGCTGTGGCTTGAACAGCCGCCTCCTTCGTCGCCCTTATTCCATACCACACACCGTCATACCACCACGGGGTGACTCGGATGGAGCTCATTGGTATTTCCTCAACCAGTGGCGTTGTCAGGTTGTTGGGGTCGTCGCGTAAGACAGCGCGATGAAGAAATCAAAATCGCTGTATCACGGTCACCGTTTCCCCGCTGGTGTTATCAGTTGCGCCGTGCGTTGGTATTGATATGACTTTGCGTGTCAATCGCGACGTTGGGTTTCAGGTTGTTGCATCGACGCATGAATTTCCTGCGGGCGGCGCAGCAGTAAGTCTCGACGGTGGACCACTGAGCTCACCCAAAATCCGTCGCGTTGCTCGAGAAGCCGCTCTTACACCCATGGTGCCGGAAAATACCGTACCCCCTGCTGCGGCTGGTGAAATCGGCGTTGAGGCGCAAGACGAGCGCCCTCCAGAAAGCAACGTGTCGTTCGCGCTTCAGCGGCTGGATAGCTTGGCAAGTACGCCCTCCTCCTTCGCACAGGATGCGTATCCATCCACGATGGCGACCAGTCTCGACACCTTGCGAGGCATATCGCCAATAGCAGAAGCACTTTTGAAGACCTTGGCCGGCAAAGCGCGAACAGGTCGCCTGGATGAGATGAAAGCTTTGCAGCTTTTGCAGCAAGCCATCCTGCTTTAGCGCGGGAGTTTCGCTCTGAAGGCCACTAGCGCGCACTGGGGACGGTCGAGGCTACGAGCCCTTTTTAAGCCGCCGCGGTTCCGCATAGATTGCCGCTGGCGCCACCATGTGTCGAGCTGCTGCGTACGTCTGCCCCGCCTCAATGCGCCAGGAAGTCCACCACCATGCGGTTGAATTTCTCCGCATGCTCCCACTGCGCCCAATGCCCGCAGCGACTAAAAATATGCATTTCGGCATTCTGCATACCGGCCACCAGACGCAAACCCACATCCATCGGTACGAAGCGATCGTCGCGCCCCCAGATCACCAGGGTCGGCGCCGAAATCTCGCCAAGCCGCGGACCGAAGTCGTTGAACTGCTTCGGATTGGCCGCGAGGCTCTTCACGAAGTTTTCCAGATGATCACGACGTGCCAGCATATTGTCGAGCCGCGCCTGCATCAGATCATAGGTCAGCGCCTTGGTATCGAACACGAAGACGTTCATCATCCGCTTCAGGTTTTCGATCGTCGGTTCGCGATACAGGCCTTGCAGCAGCTTGATGCCTTCTGTCGGCATCGGCACGAACTGGCTCGGGCCGCCCGTGCCGCCGCCCATCAGGATCAGCTTGCCGACACGCTGCGGATTGGCGAGCGCGAACGCCACGGCGCTATGGCCGCCCATCGAATTACCGATGATGTGCGCGCGTTCGATCTCGAGCGCGTCGAGCAGCCCCTTCAGCGAACGCGCGTTGAGTTCGGAGCGCGAGCCGTCGCACACGACCGGATCGCTTTTGCTCCAGCCCAGGCAGTCCATCAGGACGATTCGATAGCCCGCGGCGACGAGCGGCTCAACATTGCGGTTGAAGTTCGCCCAGCCGCTCGCGCCGGGGCCCGAGCCGTGCAGCATCACCACGGTTTCTGCGCCCTGTCCGGCGTCGTTGTAGTGCAACCGCACATCGCGATCGCCTTCCTTGATACGCACGAATTTGCTGGTCGACGCTTCGGTGATGGCCGATACATTTGAGGTCATGTTGCTTTCCTTTATCTGAAGAGAGTTGATTGACTGCGCACGCCGTTCAGTCGCGCGCGATTAGCATTCGGTGGCGTCATAGCGCTATGGCGCGGTGGCCGGCACATAGGCCGGCGCGGACTTGCCGACGACGAGCCACGCTGCGATCGCCGCAATGGCGATCAACGGAATGCTCGCGCTCAGCAGTACGGACGCGCTCTGCCCGATCGCCAGCAACTGCCCGGCGATCAAAGGTCCAAGGATCGAGCCCATGCGCCCCACCGCCACCGCGGCGCCCACGCCGGTGCCACGCACGTGAGTCGGATAGATGCTGCTCGCGAGCGCATACAACACCGACTGTCCGCCGACGAGAAACAGCCCCGCGAGCAATCCGCCGCACGCCATCGACACGCTGCCGTTCGCCGCGACGAGCGCCGCCAATGCCGCGGCGATGCCCAGATACATGCCGGTCACGGTGCGCCGCCGGCCGATCCGGTCCATCAGGCTCGCGATCACAATCGCGCCGATGCCGCCGCCGATGTTGAACATCATCTGCACGACGCTCGATTGCACGTGCGAGAGTCCACGGCTCAGCACCAGCGACGGCAGCCAGTTGATCAGGAAGTACAGCACGATCAGCGTGCCCAGATAGCTGATCCACAACGCGACGGTCGTGCCGGCTCGCCCTTCCTTCCACAATGCCTGCGCGATGCTGGACCGCGCTTCGCCCAACCCACGCGAGCCACCCACTGCCGAGCGCGCGGCAATGAAGTCCGCCGACTCGCGCATGAAGATCGCCAGCAACGGCAACACCAGCAGCGGTCCAACGCCGCCGACATAAAAGATATGCCGCCAGCTCGCATCAGCCGGACTCACGATGCCGATCACCGCCGCGAGCGCCGCACCGAACGGCATGCCGCAATACATCGCGCCCACCGCCGTGTTGCGTTGATCCGGCGACGCCGCTTCCGAGCACAGCGCGATCAGGTTCGGCATCGCGGCGCCCAGACCGAGCCCCGTGAGAAAACGCGCGGCCAGCAGACTGTCCAAATCCCACACCTGCGTGGTAGCAATCGAAAAGATGCCGAACAGCGCCACCGAGAGCATCAGCACGCGCTTGCGGCCGAGTTTGTCGGCGAGCCGTCCGCCGATCGCCGCGCCGGGCAACAGGCCGAGTGCGCTGATGCTGAAGGCCCAGCCCATCTGCGCGACCGCGAGATGGAATTCGCGTGCCATGCGTGGCGCGGCGACGCCGGTCGATTGCAGATCCAGTCCTTCCAGTAACGCCACGATCAGGCATAGGCCGATCGTGACGGCACCGCTGGTGCGGGTGTTCGTTGATCGCTGCATAAAAGTCTCCAATGTGTTTTCAGCATCGCTCTTGGCGGCGATAACGCTGGGCTGGTGTCGACGGCGCAGGCCGCCGCCAGGCTTTTAAAAAAATGCGCTAGACCCTGGCCGCGCGTTTCAGATCCAGCGCCACGTCGACGATCATGTCTTCCTGGCCGCCGACCATGCGTCGCTTGCCCAGTTCGACCAGAATGTCGACAGTTTTCAGGCCGTACTTCTTCGCGGCCACTTCGGCATGCCGCAGGAAGCTCGAGTACACGCCCGCATAACCGAGCGCGAGCGTCTCGCGGTCGACTCTGACCGGCCGATCCTGCATCGGCCGCACAATATCGTCGGCGGCGTCCATCAGCGTGTACAGATCGGTGCCGTGATGCCAGCCGGCTCGCTCCGCCGCGGCGATGAACACTTCCAGCGGCGCATTACCCGCACCCGCGCCCATTCCGGCGAGGCTTGCATCGATGCGGTCACAACCTTCTTCCACCGCGACCAGCGAGTTCGCAACGCCGAGGCTCAGGTTATGGTGCGCATGCATGCCGGTCTTCGTCTCAAGTTTCAGCGCGGCCTTCAATGCACGAAAGCGCGCCCGCACGTCGTTCATGTTCATCGCGCCGCCCGAGTCGACCACATAGATACAGGTCGCACCGTAGCTCTCCATCTTTTTCGCTTCGACCGCCAGGTTTTCCGGCGTCGTCATGTGGCTCATCATCAGAAAGCCGACCGTGTCCATACCGAGTTCGCGCGCGTATTCGATGTGTTGCTTCGAGATATCCGCCTCGGTGCAGTGCGTCGCGACCCGCACGATGCGAGCGCCGGCCTGGAACGCGGCCTTCAGATCGTGAATCGTGCCGATGCCGGGCAACAGCAGCGTCGCGATCTGCGCGTGCTCGACCACGTCAGCGACCGCCTCGATCCATTCGAGGTCGCTATGCGCGCCGAAGCCGTAGTTGAAACTCGATCCTTGCAGACCGTCGCCATGCGCGACTTCGATGCTGTCCACCTTCGCGCGGTCGAGCGCGCGCGCGATCTGCTGCACGTTGTCGATCGAATACTGATGACGGATCGCGTGGCTGCCGTCGCGCAGCGTCACGTCGGAGATATACAGTTTCTTGTCCATGCGAAGAGTCTCCTTAAGCCTGCACGAGGGATTGCGCCATGCGCTCCGCGGTCGCGAGCGCGGCCGAGGTCATGATGTCGAGATTGCCCGCGTACGCCGGCAGATAATGCGCGGCGCCTTCCACCTCGATGAACACCGAGGTCTTCAGTCCGCTGACACGGCCAAGGTCCGGCATGTTCAGCGGCGCATCGGCGGGGATGACGTCGAACTGCACCTTCTGCTTCAGTCGATAGCCGGGCACATACGCATGCACGGCGGCGGCCATCGCTTCGATCGAGGCTTCCACTCGCGCCTGATCGGCGAGCTCGGACAGTACATAGACGGTGTCGCGCATCATCACCGGTGGTTCGGCCGGGTTCAGCACGATGATCGCCTTGCCCTTGGCGGCACCGCCCACCACTTCAATTGCTTTCGAGGTGGTCTCTGTGAATTCGTCGATATTCGCCCGCGTGCCGGGACCGGCCGACTTGCTGCTGATCGATGCGACGATTTCAGCGTAGTGCACCCTTGCCACGCGCGAGACCGCGGCGACCATCGGAATCGTCGCCTGGCCGCCGCATGTCACCATGTTGACGTTGCGGCTGTCGAGATGCGCGTCAAGATTCACGACCGGCACGCAGTACGGGCCGATCGCCGCGGGCGTCAGGTCGATCACGCGGATGCCGGGCTTGAGCGCGCGCAGGAACGCGTCGTTCTTGATGTGCCCGCCGGCCGAAGTCGCGTCGAACACGAAGTCGATGTCGTTGAACACCGGCAGGCGCGTCAGGCCTTCGACGCCTTCGTGCGTGGTCGCCACGCCGAGACGCGCGGCACGCGCCAGACCGTCCGAATTCGGATCGATGCCGACCATCGCCGCCATTTCCAGATGCTTGCCGTGGCGCATGATCTTGATCATCAGATCGGTGCCGATATTGCCGGATCCGATGATCGCGGCCTTGAGTTTTTCGCTTGCCATGTCAGTCCTCAATCGGGTGAATGCTTATGCGGAGAAAATCGCGCGAACGCTGCCGAGGCCTTCGATCTGCGCGCTAAAAGTGCCGGGTTGCGTCACCGCGACCATCGGGCCGAGTGCGCCGGTCATGAGGACGTCGCCAGCGCGCAGCGGCGTGCCGAGCTGCTGCATCCGGTCCGCGAGCCACACGGCGGCGTTCAGCGGATTGCCGAGACATGCCGCGCCGTTGCCGCGCGAGAGCGCTTCGGCATCGTTCGAGAGGGTCATCGCGCAAGCCGCGAGATCGACGTCGCGCAGTAATACTGGCCGGCTGCCGAGCACGAAGCGCGCGCTCGACGCGTTGTCCGCGACGGTATCGACGAAGCGGATATTCCAGTTCTCGATGCGGCTGTCCACGACTTCGATGGCCGCGACCGCGTATGCTGTCGCACGAATCAGATCGGCGTAGGTGTGCTTCTCATGCGTGAGGTCGTGTTCGAGCACGAGCGCGATTTCCGCTTCGACCTTCGGCTGGGCGAGTTCGCCGAGCGGGATGGGCTGGCTGTCGCCATACGCCATCGACGCGAACAGCGCGCCGAAGTCCGGTTGCGCGACGCCGAGCTGGCGTTGCACCGCGGGCGACGTCAAGCCGATCTTGCGGCCAACGATGCGCTCGCCGGCGGCCACTCGCGCCTCGACGTTGATCTGTTGCACGGTGTAGGCGAGGTCGGCGGCATCGGCCGCGTTCAAATGGGCGAATCGTTCGTCGTCGCGCAACGGCGCAACCGTCTGACGTGTGCGTTCGGATTTGCGCAGCCGCTGGGCCAGCGCTTCAGCATTGCTTCTATGATTCATGACGGGTTCCATGATTCGTTAAGCGGTTTCGGCGACGGGCTGCGCGTGCATCGCGCCGAAGCCCGCGATCCACTCGGGGATCGGCCGGTAGTAATCGAGGCTCGCCCGATAGGGTCCGTACGCCTGCAGCGCGCCGAATGCCGCGATCCAGGTGCGCACCTCGTGCGCGGACTTGCCGGCGTCGCGTGTGATCGCGGTGTCGGTGTAGCCGTCGAGCGCGGGCAGCTCCCCTTCTTCGAGCAGCTTCAGAAACGCACGGTCCCACTCCGGATTGAGCGGATGCAGCCGGCTGTCGCCCGCGGCGAATGCGCGGGCTGCCGCGACGGTGCGAGCCTGGCGCGCCACCCGCGATTCGGGCGACGGATTGCGGCCGGCGATCAACCGCTCGGCGACTTCGTCCGTTGCGCCCGCAAGTTCAGGTACGGGTGGTTCGTGCGAGATGCCGCCTGAGCCGATCACCAGCACGCGCTGGTTGGAACGCGCGAGGCAGCGGCCCAGCGCGTCGCCGAGCAAACGCGCGCGGCGGCACGACGCCATGGGCGGTGCGACCGAATTGATGAACACCGGCACGACCGGATAACGATCCAGGCCACCCGTGAGAATCTCCAATGCCTGCGCGCAACCGTGATCGACCTGCATGCGGTACGACACGGCGACGTCGACGTCGCCGGCAAGCGCGGCTTCCGCCAGATCGAGCGCCGTGTCAGCGGGTACGGCGAGTTGCCCCGCCAGACTTCCGAAGTCGCCGATCGCGCTCGCCGAGACACCGATGCAAAACGGCGGCATCACGTCGTAGAAGAAACCGTTGTAATGGTCCGGCGCGAACACGAGGACCAGTTCCGGATCGAAGGCGACAACGCGTGCGCGCGCCGCTGAATGAATCCGCTCGACTTCAGCGACGATTTCCGGCGCGGGGTCGTAATAACCGCTGAGCGGCGTGTGGGAGAGACATTCGAGCAGGATCGGCATGTCAGGCCCCGGCCGCGACGGCGGCGACGCTTTCGGACACTTCAACCGGCTCACTTACCGCAACCGCCATGGCGGGCTGTCCCGCAGCCTTGAAGCTCAGCTTGACAGCCAGTTCCTCAATCGACGCCGACACCTGCTGCGGCGTGCACATGCCCGCAACGAAACGATCGGGCCGCAGAAACACCACGGACTCCGGCACGCGCGAGAACCACTCCTTCAGCCGTCCCTGCACGTCGCCGATGGCGATCACGCCGTCGGGCACGTCGTCATGAAAGGCGAGCTGCAAGTCGGGCTTCGCGAGCACGAAGCAGCCGCCGAGGCGCTGCCACGTTTCGCGTGCGAGCGGCGACAGTCCGAACGTGGGATCCGAACCCCAGCCGATGATCGCGAAACGATTGCCGAGCGCATCGTCGAGACGCACGACGTCGCCGTCGGAAGTACGCACGCGAGGCTGAATGAACATCCGGCCGACCGGCGAATGACACAGCGGATCACGACCATACACGAGGCGGCCGAGCAGCGACTCGCGCTTCTCGCTCATGAGGCCGAGCAGGCGTCCAGGCGCGGCATGACCCGAGCGTTCCAGCACGCGCGCTAGCACACCATGCTTGCGTTTGCGCTCCGCAAGCAAGACCACACCAGTTTCGTAGCGCGGCATCGGCTTGAAACGCATCTCCACGAAATAGCGCTTCACGGCGGGCAACACGTTGAAGGTTCGGACGAAAGCATCGCGGAATTTGATCCCGAAGCGGCTCGTCGGCGCGAAGATGTCGCCGGCCACTTCCGACAGATGGATCATCGAGCGCGCATGCGCGCGCCGCTCGGCCGTGTACGTGTCGAGCAATGCGTCGCTGGCGAGCTGCTTGACCACCATCGCCAGCTTCCAGCCGAGATTGCTGGCATCGCGAATCCCGCTGTTGTAGCCCTGCCCTTGCCAGACCGGCATGATATGCGCGGCGTCGCCGGCGAGCAGCACGCGATCCACGCGGAAGCTGCTCGCAAGGCGCGCATTGTGCGTATACACGCGCTTGCGGATGTAGTCTACCTTCTGCGGATCGGCCACCACCTTGCGGATCAGCGCGGCCATGTTTTCGGGCTTCGACAACTCCTCTTCGGTTTCACCCGGCATCACCATGAATTCGAAGCGGCGTATGCCATGCGGCAATGCCGCCGACACATACGGCCGCTTCGGATCGCAGTGCATGTAGACATGCGGCGAGCCGATCGGATCGTTGCGCACGTCGACCACGATCCATTGATTCGGCTTCGTGCGTCCTTCGAACGGCACGTCGAGCATGCGGCGCACGAAGCTGTTGCCGCCATCGGCGCCGACCATGTACGACGCCCGAACCGTGCGGCGTCCGCCGTGCTGGTCTTCCGCCTCGATCGTCACGCCCGTCGAGTCCTGCGTGAACGCGGTGACACTGCTGCCGAACAGCACCTCGACATGCGGAAAACGACGCAGGCCTTCGTACAACACGCGGTCCGCGAGCGGTTGAATGAACGCATTGCGGCGCGACCAGCCGAACTCGTCGGTGCGCGGTTCGATCGATGCAAAGCAATGACCCGTGTGCGTCACGAAACGCATCCAGTGATCAGGGGTAGTGTGCGGCAGCAGCACGTCGGCGAGGCCTACCGACTGGAACACGCGCAGCGCTTCGTCGTCGAGACCGATGGCGCGCGGGTAGTCGATGATGTGCTCGAGCTTTTCCAGCAACACCACACGCACGCCCTGCAAACCGAGGTAATTGGCGATCATCAAACCGACCGGGCCGGCGCCGATAATGGCTACGTCGGCGGACACAGTTTCGCAGCAGCCGCCAGCGGCCACCGGGTCGTTGGGTGGGAACATACTGTCTCCTTTCTCGCGGGCGGCATAGCGCGCCGCCGCATCAGATAGCGGATTTGCTTGGAATATCCAGGGGAGCGCGGCGTGACGATTGCGTATCGCCATGGCGAGAAAAATCGCACATTGGATGCGGCATGTCGTGTCTCCTTGAATCGTTATTTGCTTGCAGTCTATGGCGCGCACCATGCGGCCTCAACAATTTGTGTAAAATGTGCACAGAATGCACATCATTGATTTAATGGAATTATTTTGTGACGAAATACACGAACGTGCGCGGTCTGGCGCGCGGTCTGCAAGTGCTGCAGGCGCTCAATTCGATGGAAAGCGGCCGCGCCACCAGCCAGCAGATCAGCGAGATCACAGGGTTGCATCGGACCACCGCAAGGCGGCTACTGGAAACGCTGATGGAAGAAGGTTTCGTGCGACGCAGCGCGTCGGACGACAGCTTTCGTCTGACGCTTCAGGTGCGTTCGCTGAGCGAAGGTTTTACGGATAACGAACGAATTGCAACGATCGCGCCGCCGATCATGGGTCAGTTGCTGCAGCGCGTCGCATGGCCATCGGATCTGACCACGCCAGACGGCGACGCGATGATCGTCCGCGAGACGACGCACCGCTTCAGTCCACTGTCGTTTCACCGTTCGATGGTTGGACGGCGTCTGCCGATTTTATTGACTGCGGCGGGACGGGCGTACTTTGCGATGTGTCCCGAGGGCGAGCGCGAGGACATTCTCGATTTACTGCGCTCGGGCGCGGGCGGTGAGGAACAGAAGGCGCTCGCCTCCAACGACGCGCTGATCAAAAGCCTGGTGCGGCGGGTTCGCGCGGACGGGTTTGGCTCCAACCACGGCGATTGGGCCGCGCAGAGCAAGATCGGCGCGGTCGCCGTTGCAATCGTATCGCGCGAGCGAGTGCTGGCAAGTCTGAATGTGGTGTTCCTTTCGCGGGCGGTCACGCTTGCTGAGGCGAAACGGCGTTACGTGCCGGAACTCCAAACGTCGGTGCGTGAGATGATTGCTGCACTCGAGTCGCAGGCTGACTTGAGTGGAAAGAAGCCGGAGTGAAAAACATGCTGGCACGGGCGCGGCGATAGGAATTCGGATTTACACAACATCGAGTGCGCGTGCCACGCGCCAAACGTGCCGATCAGAGCGAGGCGATCATCGAAAGAAGCTTGCGGTTCAATGTCATCTTCATACGTAAGGAGAGCGATACGGTGCGGCCCGACGCGCGCCGGGGTCAACGCGCGACGATCATGCATACCGCCGACGCCGTTGCAACGAGCTTATCGTCCTGCCACAGCTCTCCGTTCACGTTGCACACGCCGCGTCCCCTGCGCACCAGCGTCGCCCGTCCCACCAAGCAGCCTGGCTTCGCGGGACGCAGAAACGACGTGTTCAGGCTCAGCGTTGCGCAGTGTTCGTCTTCAGCCAGTGTCGACGTCACGAGCGTCGCCGTCACGTCGTCGAGCATCGCGCACAGCATGCCGCCCTGCACCTGACCCGCCGGGTTGAGGAACGCCGGCGCGCCCACGTACTGCGCCTCAAGCGTGCCACCTCCGAGTGACAGGAACACCCCGCCAAGCGTCGTCGTCACCGGCGGCAGCGAGCCGTTCGTGCGGTGCAGGCGCGCGCGAGCCTGCTTCTCGTCGATTTCCATTGATGGTCTCCTTTTTTGAGGCTGCTTGCGGTTCGAAGCCCAAGCGCCTTTCGCATTGCTTTGACGGCTATTCGCCGCGAAATACCGGTTTGCGCTTCTCCTGCCACGCCAGCGCGCCTTCACGCAAGTCCTGCGATGCGTCCGCCTGTGTGACGTCGTGCCAGAACTCGTCTTCGTCAAGCGTGCCGGATGCGATCCGGTTCAGGTGCTTCTTCATGCCGAGCAGCGCCAGCGGCGCCATTCCGGCCAGCTCGCCGCTCAAGCGCTCGACTTCGTCGAGCAGCGCGGCTGGCGCCACCACCGCATCGAGAAAGCCGCAGGCTTGCATCTGCGCGGCATCGAACGTCGCCGCCGCAAGCAGCAGCTTCTTTGCCGTATTCAGCCCCAGCCTCGAAACATAGCGCTGCAGGCCGTCGCGATAGAACAGCAAGCCAAGTCGTGCAGCCGGCACGAACATCTGGCTCGTCTCGACACCGACGCGGAAGTCGCAGGCGAGAGCGAGATCGGTCGCGCCGCCGTACACGCCACCGTTGATCGCAGCGATCGTCACCGGCCGCGCGCTCTCCAGCTCGTTGGCTAGCGCCTCGAAGCTCGCGCCCGCGTTACCGCCGGCGACGCTGCCAATGTTGAAGCCAGCGCAAAAGTGCCGGCCTTCGGCGCATAGCCGCAACACGAGCACGTCGCGTCGCGCGTTCACGTCGCCAATGAAGCGGCGCAGCGTCGCGAGGTCTTCCGGTTCGAGGCGGTTCGCCATCTCGGGGCGGCGCAACGTGATCGTCGCCGTCGGAGCGGTGATGGTCAGTTCCGGCGCAAGGCCGGACGAAGCGGTGGCGGATTTCGAGGTCATGTTCGGCTCAATGAAAGTTGTAGATCTGCATGGTCGTCTCGCCGGCCTCGATGCGCTTGCAGATCGCGGCCTCCTCGGCCTCGCGCCTGGCGGCCTTCTCGACCACGTCCGCTGCGCGCGTGCGTGGGATGACGACCACCCCGTCGCGGTCGCCGACAATCAGGTCACCCGCGTTGACCGTTACGTTGCCGATCATCACCGGCTCGTTGATCCAGCCGATCGCACCGTAATCCTTGCCCGTCCCGCGAATCGACAGGCCGCGCGAAAACACCGGGAAGCCGATCTGCTCGAGCAGGTCCGCGTCGCGCACAGCAGCGTCGATCACGAGACCGGCGAGACCGCGCACCTTTGCCGCGGTTGTCATGACTTCACCCCAGTAGCCATGCTCGTAGATGCCGCTGGTGTAGACCACCAGCACATCGCCCGGTTGCGCGAGCACAAGCGCGCGATGTAGCCATAGGTTGTCGCCGCCGGGCGAATGCACGGTAATTGCCGTGCCGCAGATTCTGAAGCCCGGCGCGACCGGCCTGATCGCTGCCGGCAGCGCACCGATCTTGCCGCCGGCTTCGTGCAGCGTCGCCGCCGGCAACGTGCGCGCGGTCTCGATCACGCTCGCCTCGACGCGTTCAATCGCGGTGCGCACCGTCGTTGCCGAATCGTGTTCTTTCATGTTTATTGCCCCCGAGTCTGCAACTGGTGGTACTTGAACTGTTGGCGTGCCTCGTCAAGACGCATGCCGCCGCGACAGGCTTCGCGGATTGCATCCTCTGCATGCTGGATGGTCTCAGCTGCGTCGAGCACAGCGTCCTCATGCTCGCGCGGGATCACGATCACACCGTCGGCATCGCCGCGCAGAATGTCACCAGGCTGAACGCGTGCCTCGCCGATGTTGACCGGAATGTTGACCGCCTCGACTTGCACGCGATCCTTACCCGTGCGCATCCAGTGATCGCGGCTGAACACGGGATAGCCGAGCTTCAGGCACAGGGAGACGTCGCGGCACACGCCGTTGATCACCGTGCCGCCCAGGCCTCGGCGGTGTGCGATCTCGGTCAGAATATCGCCCCAGACGGTCGCGTCTTCGCGCCCACCGTTGTCAAGCACGACAACCGCGCCGGGCGGCACGTCGTCGATATAGTCGCCAACCGTTCCGGGCGGGTTCGAGGCAGGACCGTACTTGAGTGTCCAGGCGCGCCCCGCGAGCCGGAAGTCCGTACTGCGGGCCTTGATCCTGTAGCATTGCCCAGCGATGCCGAGTTTGTCGAGCGCATCCGAAAGGGTGGCCGTATCGAGTTTGCCCGCGCGTTCGACGTTGCGATTGTCGTTCGTCATGATGTGTGTCCTGGTCGATTGTGAATGTGCAATGTGCTCACTTGAGCATGTGTTCGTAGTTGCCACCCATCACCTTCCCGACCGGCGAGCCAGACAGGATCGCCTTGGCCATCGCGGCTTCCTTCGCAACGATGGTTTCCGCAGCATCGAGCACGCGCTCAATGTCTGCCGTGCGGATGAAGATCACGGCGCTGTTGTCGGCCACGACATAATCGCCTGCCGCGACCTCCACTTCGCCGATCTGCACGGGCACGTTAGTGCCCTTCTCGACCACGCGGCCGCGTGCCGTGCGCGCTGTGGTCGCGCGGCTGAACACTGGCAGCTCATAGGCGATGGCTTCGTCGATGTCGCGCACCGGACCGTCGGCCACCACACCCGCCACTTCACGCACTTTCGCCGCAAGCGAGAGGAGACCGCCCCAGCATCCGGCTTCAACACCGCTACGCTGTTCGACCACAATCACGTTGTCGCCATTGGCCTGTTCGATTGCCGTGCTGCCGAGGTGCACTGGCGGTCCCGGCGGCGCTTCGCCGGTACCAAGCTTGACGGTGATCGCGCGGCCGGCGATCCTTCCCGCGCCCGCGCGCTGTGGCAGTCCGCTCACGACGCCGGGCAGCTTGAGTTTATCGAGCGCGTCCGACACCGCGCAGCAATCGAGGCGGCGCAGGCGCTGTACATACTGGTCAGTCATGTTGGTTGTCTTCCGTAGATTTCACTGCGGCACGAAGCCGGGTCAGGCAATCGTGCGCCATGCGGCGAAACACAAGCCGGTGCCGGTCAGCGCGGGACCGCGGTAGCCTGGCGTGTACGAGACCCATTCGAGGTCGAGCGATTTGACCGCTTCGACTGCAATGATCCAGTTGCGGATCTCCGAGCTACCCGCCTGCAGTTGCTTCGGATCCAGCGCGGCAAGCCATGCACTGTCCTTGCGGCGGATTGCGTCGATGATGCCGTTGTCGAGCGCCTCGTCGACCACAAAGTGGGAGAGGCCGCCCGAGGCGAGTACACCCACGCGCAGGTCTTCGGGGTACGCCTCGATCAGCTCCCGCAACGCCGCGCCGAGCTGGATACAGCGGCGCGGGGTGGGCTGATTGGGCGGATCGAAGGTATTCACGATCACCGGGATGACCGGCAGGTCGAGCCCCTGCAGATAGCGGCGGTGAATGAACGAGAACGCGTGGCCTTCGTACTGGCCGCGCTCGAGGCCGTCCATTGCCGCCATATCGAAATCGCGATCGCAGAGTTCGCGAATCATCCAGCGCGCCATGTCTGACTTGACGGGATAATCGACGTCGGCATCGGGCTCCTGGCGCATGGTGCGTGCTCGTGCGTACCAGCTGTCGCTCTCGCCAGTCACACGCTTCGCGTTGCGGATCGTCTCCCCGTAGTAGATCGCGAATGCCGGGTTATTCGTTGTCCGGAACAACTCGCTCTGGTCGTCGCCAACGACGATCAGCACATCGAGGCACGCAGCGCGAATGCGCTCGCGCAGCTCGGCTATTGCCGCTTCGGCCTGATCGTAGCGCTCGCCCATCTTTTCAGGCGTGACCATCGCTTCGGCCTCGGCCGGCGCGCACTTCAGCAAATCGTCATAAGTGACGTGATCGCCGGCCTTGTCGAAGTAATGCGGATTCTTCGGGTCGACTGCGCGGAAGCCATGTTGCCAATCTTCGCGCTGCGATACCAGCATGATGCTGTGCGATGAACCGAATGCGGCTACCAAGCGTGCCATTTCGTCTCCTTTCGTTCTCTCGTGGGTTGAGTCACGTTCAGACTACGAACGTTTTGCGCCATTGTTCGATCTGCTCGTCTGAGTAGCCGAGCTCCTGCAGGATTGCCTGGGTGTGCTCGCCCTGTTCGGGCGCAAGACGCGGCGCCGCTTCGCGCGGGTAGCGCGACAGCCGGAACGGCTGCCCGACGAGCGCGACTTCTCCTTTGCCCGGCAGATCGACCGGCCATGCAACGCCGAGATGTTTGACCTGCGGGTCATCGAACACTTCATCGATCCCGTAGATCGGGCCGCACGGCACACCGGTCTTAAGCAGGATTTCGGTCCATTCCTTCGTCGTGCGCGTCTTGAACACCTCGCTGACCGCCTTGTTCACCGCATCACGGTTCGCGACGCGGGCCGGGTCAGAGTCGTAGCCCGGTGCGCGTGCGAGATGCCCGAGGCCGAGCGCCTCGCACAAGCGCACCCACATCGTCTGGCCGATGGCGGCGAGGTTGAGGTAACCGTCCTGGGTCGCGAATACGCCGGTCGGCACCGTGAGGGGATGCTCATTACCCACCTGCTCCGGCACCTTCCTGTCCACGAGCCATTGCGCCGCCTGAAAGTCGAGCATCGCGAGCTGCGCTTCGAGTAGCGACGTCTGTACCCACTGCCCCTCGCCCGATGCTTCCCGCTCGAGCAAAGCGGTCAGAATCGCCATCGCGCAGAAGTGGCCCGCGCACAGGTCCGCAATTGGAATGCCGACGCGCATCGGACCTTCGCCCGGCTTCCCCGTCACGCTCATGAGGCCGCCCATGCCCTGCGCGATCGAGTCGAAGCCAGGCCAGTTCGCATACGGACCGTCCTGGCCGAAGCCCGAGATGCTCGCGTAGACAAGCCGCGGGTTGATCGCACGCAGCGCCTCGGGACCGATGCCCAGGCGATGCTTCACATCGGGACGGTAGTTCTCGATGAACACGTCGGCACGCCGGATCAGCTCGTGAAGAATCTCGCGGCCCGCGGGATTCTTCATGTTCAGCGTGAGGCTTTCCTTGTTGCGATGCAGGTTCTCGTAATCGGCGCGATTGTGATCGCGTCCGCCGATCATGTCATCGCCGCCAGGCGCGCCCGGCGGAATTTCGACCTTGATCACGCGCGCGCCCATGTCGGCGAACAGACGCATCGCGGTCGGGCCGGCGCGAACGCGTGTCGCATCGATGATCGTGAAGCGCGAAAGCGCGCCTTTACGTAGGGCGCCCGCCGTCCCGGCGCCGTTGAATTCGCTAGTCATGTTCTATGCCTCAGGCCGGAGTGAACATTGGAATCGGATAGCCGCCTTCGCTCGGTTTGAAGACCACCTGAACGCGATGGCCGATTTCAAGCGTGGCAGGATCGCAGTCGACGAGATCGGTGAGCATCGTCACGCCCTCATCGAGCGTCACGTAGGCGAGCGTGTAGCGCGCTTCATCCTTGCCCATTGGGCTGAACGAGTAAATCGTGCCTTTACCCGCTGACTCGATCCATTCGGTGTTCGCGCTCAGGCAGTGCGGACAGATGTCACGTGGGTAATAGTGTGTTTCGCCACAGTCCTGGCAGCGTTTAACAAGCAGGCGGCCTTCGGTGGCCGCTTGCCAGAACGGCAGCGCCTCGGGCAACGCGCGTGGCGCGGCGATACGGCGCGGACCGGTTGGTTTTTGGGGCTTGCTCGCGGCCTCGTCGGCCGCAGAAATCTGAATAGTAGTGCTCATCGTTATACCCGCTCCAAAATGAGCGTAGCGGCCGTATGACGTGACGCGAGTGCACCACCAATGCCGCTCGCGAGCGCGAGGTCGCAATTCTGCACCTGCACGGCGGGATGTGCTTCGCCGCGCAGCTGACGTACCGCCTCGATCACTTTCGTGACCCCGCCGCGATTCGCCGGATGGTTATTGCATAATCCGCCACCATCGGTGTTGAAGGGCAGTTTGCCGACTCCGGAGATCAGGCCGCCGTCCTGCACGAACTTGCCGCCCTCGCCCTTCTTGCAGAAGCCGAGATCCTCCAGTTGCATGAGCACGGTGATGGTGAAGCTGTCGTAAAGCGACGCATACTTAATGTCGGCCGCTGTCACGCCCGCTTCCGCGAACGCTGCCGGGCCCGACCACTTGGCCGCCGACCACGTCAGATCGATCTTGCCGCCCGCAGCGTGCTTCGGCGCTTCGCCCGCACCACGCACCTTGACGAGCGGGCGCTTGAGCTGGCGTGCAATTTCAGGACGCGCGACGATGAGCGCACCGCCACCGTCGCTCATCACGCAGCAGTCGAGACGATGCAGCGGATCGGCGACCAACGGCGAATTGACGACGTCCTCGACAGTCACGACGTTGCGCAGCATCGCGTACGGGTTGTGTTGTGCGTGATGCGAGGCCGCGACCTTGATCCACGCGAGCTGCTCGCTCGTGGTTCCGTATTCGTACATGTGTCGTCTGGCGACCATCCCGTACAGATTTTGCGTAGCTGGGCCGAACGGCAACTCGAACTGCACCTCGGGCGAATCTGGGTCCGGCGCCCTGAGCGCGAGCGCCGCGTCCGCCGCGCGCGGACGGCCCGCCAGCGTGATCAGCGCGACATTGCAGCGGCCCGCGGCAATCGCCGCGGCCGCGTGCGCGACGTGCAGGATCGGCGCGGAACCGCCGCATTCGGTCGAATCGACATGACGCAGCTTCAGGCCGAGATATTCGGCGATGGTGGCCGTGCCGAGGCCCGGCGCGTCGCCCGCACAGAAGTAGCCGTCGATGTCGTCCTTTGTCAGGCCCGCATCCTCGAGCGCGCCCTTCGCGACGTCGGCATGCAGACGCGCCACAGAAAGGTCGTCGGCCTTGCGTGTCGGGTGCTCATAGGCACCCACGATATACGCTTGTCCATTCAGGCTCATGCGGCCTCCTTGCTGAGGCGCTGCGCGGTGAAACGATTCAGGTTCCAGGTCGCGTCGCCGTAGGTCATGTTGATCGCAAACATGCGCTTTGCGTAATGGCCCGCGCGGCACTCTTCGGTCATACCCATCGCGCCGTGCAGCTGGATTGCCCACTCACCAGCGGTACGGCATGCATCGCCAATGAAGGCTTTTGCGGCCGAGACGAAGCGCGCTCGGCGTTGCGGGTCGTTTTCGTCGACCGCCACCGCGGCCGCGCACGCCATCGACTTGCTCTGTTCGAGCGCGATCAGCATGTCGGCGACGCGGTGTTGCAGCGCCTGGAGGTTCGAGAGCGGCGCGCCAAACTGCGTGCGTGTCTTGAGATGCTCTGCGGTCAACTCGAGCAGTGCTTCCAGCGCGCCGACCGATTCCGCACACAACGCGGCATTCGCGCGGTCGAGCGCAGCTTCGATGAGTCCGCAGCCTTCGCCGGCTTCGCCGATCAGATCGTCTTTGTTCACGAGCACATTCGAGAACGTGACGTGTGCTGCTTCGCGTGCATCGATCGTCGCAAAGCTCCGCAGCGCGATGCCTGCTGCCTTCGCGTCGACGAGGAAGAGGGACAGGCCAGCGGTGTCGCCGCGCTCGCCCGAGGTGCGCACAGCGACCACGAATGCATCCGCGATTGCGCCGTCGAATACTAGCGTCTTGGTGCCGTCGATGCGCCAGCCGTTACCGGTCTCCTTCGCAGGCACCGCGAGTCGCGCTATGTCGTAGCGCGACTCGGCTTCGTCTACCGCAAACGCGAGTACCTTCTCGCCGGTCGACGCTGCGTCGAGCCATTGCGCCTGCTGCGGCGCGCTGCCTGCCGCACCGATCAACGCAGCGGCCGGCAGACCACTCGCGAGCCATCCTGCGCCGCCAAGCGCGCGGCCCAACTGCTGCGCGACGAGCATCGTCTCAACTGCGCCGTAGCCGCTGCCGCCGTGTTCCCCATCGACAGTGAGCCCGGTCACGCCGAGTTCGGCGAGCCCGCGGCGGCGGCGAACGGCGAGCGCCGCGTCCTCGGCATTGCCGCGCTGATGCGCGGGATATTCGCCGTCGCAGAAGCGGCGTACCGCATCCTGGAGCGCGACGTGATCTTCAGTGAGAGAAAAGTCCATGTTTTATCGTGTCCCGGTTCAGGCGTTGAAGAACGCGCGGCTAATCAGATTGCGCTGCACTTCGTTGGTACCGCCGTAGATCGACAGCTTGCGTGCGTCGAAGTAATTTGCCGCTACTGCAATGAGGTCGTCGGGGCTTGGCGGCTCGTGGCCGGCCTGGTCGAGCAGCGCGGCCTCGTCGAATGGCACGCCGTGCGGCCCGGCGACTTCCGTGAGCAGCGCATAGATCGCCTGGCGCAGTTCAGTGCCCCGCACCTTGAGCATCGAGGCCTCGACTGCCGGCACCCGACTCTGCTGGTTCGCGCTCAGCATACGTAGGCCGGTGAATTCGAGCGCCATCAGTTCGATCTCGAAGCGACTCACGCGCGCCTCGAACAGCAGATCGCCCGCGACGCCCTGCTGCTTGCCTAGCGCTTTGACGCGTGCGAGTTGCTGCTTGCACGAGCCGATCCCGGCGATGCCGGTGCGCTCGTGACCGAGCAGATACTTACCGTAGGACCAGCCCTTGTTGAGCTCGCCAACGAGGTTCTCGACCGGCACACGCACGTTGTCGAGATAGACCTCGTTGAGGTCGGTGCCGCCTTCGAGCATGCGGATCGGGCGCAACTCCACGCCGGGCGACTTCATGTCGATGAGGAGGAACGAAATGCCTTCCTGCGGCTTCGCATCAGGATCGGTACGCACGAGCGCGAACATCATCTCGCACCAGTGCGCGTACGAAGTCCACACCTTGTGGCCGTTGACGACGAAATGATCGCCCTTATTGTCCCTGCTCAGCACCGCCGTCGTGCGCACACTCGCGAGGTCCGAACCCGCTCCAGGTTCCGAGAAACCTTGCGCCCACCACGTTTCGCTGCGGCGGATCGCGGGCAGGTAGCGCTCCTTCTGCTCGGGCGTGCCGAACGCGTTGAGCACTGGACCGAGCATGTTGATGCCGCTCGCGATGATGCGCGGCGCGCCGCCAACCAGCGTTTCTTCGTCAAAGATGTAGCGTTGCAGCGGGCTCCAGCCCGGGCCGCCAGCCTCCTTCGGCCAGGACGGCGTGATCCAGCCACGCTCGTAAAGCCGCGTGAACCATTCGACATAGTCGGCGCGCCCAAGGCGCAGGCCGAGTTCGGCCCTGCGCTTGACTTCGGGCGACAGGTTCTGCCTGACGAACTCGCGCACCTCGGTGCGAAATGCGTCGTCCTCTGCGGAAAATTCCAGTCTCATTGATTCATCATCCTTATGATTAGTGCGTGCCGTCGAGTGCACCGCATACGACCAGTGCGTCGAGCGCCAGAACGCGGTCCGGATACGCCACGAGCGGGTTGACGTCGATCTCCGTGATTTGCGGGTTCGCGCGCATCTGTGCGCCGATCGTGGCCACGGCCTTCGCGATTGCGTCGACGTCCACGCCGTCCGCACCGCGTACGCCTTCGAGCACCGCCGCGGCCTTAAGGCGGCGCAGTTCAACCACGATGTCTGCCTGGGTCAAGTCGGCCGGAATCAGGCGCACGTCCTTGAGCACTTCGATCCAGATCCCGCCGAGGCCGACCAGCACAACCGGACCCCATTCTGCGTCGTGCTTCGCGCCAACCACGAGTTCGAGGCCGCGCGGTCCCATCGCCTCGACGAGCGTACCGTCGAGCACCAACTCGGGTCGATGCGAGGCCACACTCGTATGCAACTTGTTCCAGCCCGCGCGCAGCGCGTTTGCGTCCGCAAGGCCGACCACCACGCCCCCCACGTCGCTCTTGTGCGGCAGTTCGCTCGCCTGGGCCTTCAGTACGACCGGGTAGCCGATTTCGTCGGCAATCTTCAACGCGTCATCAATCCCCTTCGCAAGCCTCCCCGGCGGGACCGGCAGGCCAGCGGCTGCGAGCCATTGTTTGCCCTGGTACTCAGGGAAGATGCCATTTGCCGGCACGGGACCCGGTAGCGGGATCGCGACCGGAAGAGCCGTTTGTGCGCGCTTCGCGCGCTGTAGCGATTCGCCGTAGGTCGCCACACGCGCGCAGGCACGCAGCGCGCGGTCCGGTGAGCGGAAGAACGGCACGCCGCTCGCGGCGATCGCCTCGACGAAAAATGGCTCGAGCACGTTGTTGTCGCCCATCACCGCCAGCACGGCCGGCTTGGTGGCACGCGCAAGCGCCGGCACCAAGTGATCGGCCTTGTCTCGCTGCGCGATCGGCGGGCCGCCCATGATCGCCAGCACAAGGCTGCCAACGTTCGGATCGGCGAGCACCGTGTCGATGAGCTCTCCAATCAGGCCCGGGTTGCGCACACCGATCGTCGTATAGTCGAGCGGGTTGTCAGCCACCGCAAAGTCCGGCAGCAGCTCTGTCAGTTTCTGAAGTGTCGGACCGGTCAGGGACGGCAAGGAAAGGCCAATGTCGTCAGCGAAGTCCAGCACGATATTCTTCACGGCACCCGACGCGGTCATCACGGCCGTACCCGCCGCGGGCGGCATCGGAAAGCGCGCGACGATGGTCGTGGTATCGAACAGTTCGTCGAGCGTGTCGACTATTACCACGCCTTCCCGTGCGAGCAGCACACTCGTGGTCGCGTGGTCGCCGGCCAGCGCGCCGGTGTGCGACTGCGCCGCTTCGCGTGCTCGCGCGCTCTTGCCCGGCATAAGCATCACGATCGGCTTGCCGGCCGCGCGCGCCTCGCGCGCCAGATTGATAAAGGTTTGCGGACGGCGGATCTGTTCGGCGTACACCGCGATCGCGGTTGTCTGCGCGTCGCCAATGAACCAGGACAGGTAGTCCTCGATACCGAGGACTGCTTCATTGCCCGTTGACACTGCCGCCGTGATCGGCTGCCCGCGCCCCATGAACGCATCACGCAGGTTCGCGGCCATCGCGCCGCTTTGCGCGATCACGCCGACGCCCTTGCGACCCGCGCACGGATACGGCGCGATCGCCTCAAAGGTGACCGGTACGCCTGCCTCAAAATTGGTGAAGCCCATACAGTTCGGGCCGATCAGCGCCATGCCAGTCGCGTTCGCCGCTTCGGTCAAAACCTCTTGCCTGGCACGGCCTTCCTCGCCCGCTTCGGCGTAGCCCGAAGCGAAGATCACCGTCGCGCCGGTCTTGCGCGCACCGAGCGTGCGTACCGCGTCGAGCACGCCTGATTCCGGTATCGCGAGCACCGCGAGATCGATGCCCTCGGGCAGCGCGTCGATGCTGCTGACGCACGGCCGGCCGTTGATTTCTTGGCTGCTGCGTGAAACGAGATGGATTTCGCCCGCATAGCCGAACCGTTCAAGGTTTTGCAACACGAAATTGCCGAACGCTCGCGGGTCAGCGGACGCGCCGACGATCGCTATAGATCTTGGCTTGAGCACGCGCTCGACGGACAGCACGCCGGCGGCGTCGGAGAGTGACTTACTCATCAGGTCATGCCTCTTCTTGATTGAGATCCCAGCTCGGTGCACAGGAATCATGTCGGATGTGTGCATTCTGGCATACCACGATCCACTTCTCAATACACCACAAGCAATTTTATTGTGTTGGTGTTTTCCCCTATCGGAGGTCAGACAAAGGATATAAATTTATTCAACCAATTGATTTTAAATGATATTTATCATAAATCACGATGGATTCGTCGTTGCTCGGCTCGGCATAAACATAACCTTCTATTGGATACCACAACAAATCATTGGTATATTTAAGCCTTCTGAACAGCACCAACCTCTGCCATGAAACCTGTAGTCGACCTGTCCGTTGAGCGCGAAGGCGGAATGCCCAACATGCCGGAAGCGGCGCCGCGCCTGCGGGCCAGCCTTGCGAATGACATTCGCGCGACGCTGCAGGCCGATATCGAGGCGGGCGACCTCGCCCCCGGCGCAGCGATCGACGAGCGAGCGCTCGCCGCGCGCTTTAACGTCTCGCGCACCCCCGTACGTGAGGCGCTTCAGCATCTCGCGGCGCGCGATCTGGTCGTGATCTCGCCGCGCCAGGGCATTACCGTGGCGCGGCTGTCGATCGCCAAGGTGCGCTCGATGCTCGAGTACATCGGCGAGCTGGAGGCGCTGTGCGCGCGCTTTTGCGCCCGGCGGGCGGGCGAAGCGCTACACGAAGCGCTCGACCGCGCGCTGCAGGCGTGTCAGCAGGCGGCCGTCGAGGGCGACGCAGTTGACTACGCACACGCCAATGCACTATTCCACGACACGATCTATGACGGCAGCCGCAATGAGTGCCTCGCCGAGCAGATTCGCGCCGCACGCCGTCAGTCGGCGCGCTATCGCGTGGCCGACTTGCGCCACCGCACCCAGATCAGCCGCTCGCTGCAGGAGCACTTCGAGATCGCCCGCGCGATCCAGGCCGGTGACGAAGCGAAAGCCGCCGAGGTCATGCGGCGTCACGTACCGGCAGGCACGACTGGCTTCTCGGAGTTTCTCGCGGCGGTACCGCGCCACTTTTTCGAATCCGGCGCGGACTGACGACCGAGCCGTCCTCAACCAGCCATGCGGAGAAATCATGCCCCGTTCGATCGATGTCACCGGTCTCGCGCACAACGCGCCAATCCCGGTCGGCGCGCGCGTCGTCAACGTCTTGTGCTCGTCGGCGATCGCCGGCAAGGATCCAGCGACCGGCGGCCTCGCCGCCGAGGCCGCCGACCAGGCGCGGCTCGCCTTCGACAACCTCAAGCTCTTTCTCGACGCGGGCGGTGCCACGCTCGCGGACGTGGTGAAGCTCACTGTGTACATAAAAGACGATTCGGTCCGTGAGCACATCAACGCGCACTGGCTCGCGTGCTGGCCTGACCCGGCACAGCGGCCAGCACGCCATATCGTCGTGCACGACCTGCAGCACGGCATGGCGCTGCAGCTAGAAACCCTCGCCGTCGTCGCCTAGGCGTCCCGGCAGACCCATTCAACGTATCCGTTTCCACTTACCTTCTGAGGTTCCAACGTGATCATCGACTCCCACGCCCACGTCGTCATGCCACCCGAAAGCTTCCGCTTCATGGCGGAACTGGTTGGCGGCCGTGCCAACCCGTCGACCAAACCCAACGTGCCGGACGCTTCGCTGCGCAAGGTCGCTGAAGAACTCGTACGTAGCATGGACTCGGTCGGCACGGACGTGCAGTTCATCTCGCCGCGCCCCTACCTTCAGATGCACTCGGTCAAGCCCGCGCGCGTGACCGAACTCTGGTCGCACCACTGCAATGACCTGATCGCGCGCTACGTCGGGATGTTCCCGGACCGCTTCCGCGGCGTGGCGGGCCTGCCGCAGTTCATGAACGAATCGCCGGCGGTTCGCGTCGTGGCGGAACTCGAGCGCTGCGTGAACGAACTGGGTTTCGTGGGCTGTTTGCTGAACCCGGACCCGACCGAATCGGAAGGCCCGACGCCGCCGGGGCTCGGCGACCCGTTCTGGTACCCGCTGTACGAAGCGATGACCGCGCTTGACGTGCCCGCGCTAATCCACTCCGCCGGCAGCTGCAGCCCGCGCGAGTCGTACACGCTGAAGTTCATCAACGAAGAGAACATCGCGGTCATCTCCCTGCTCGACTCGGAGGTGTTCAAGACGTTTCCGAACCTGAAGATCGTAGTCGGCCACGGCGGCGGAGCCATTCCCTACCAGATGGGACGGTTTCGCTCATGGGCGGTGCGCCGCAACCATCCGGAAACCTTCGACGAGCAGCTCAAGAAGCTCTATTTCGACACTTGCAATTACTCGAAGGAATCGATCGAACTGCTGCTCAAGGTGGCGGGTACGGACAACGTGTTGTTCGGCACGGAAAAACCCGGCACGGGCAGTGCGCGCGACCCCATCTCCGGACGCGACTACGACGACATGAAGCCGGTGATCGAAAGCATCGAATGGCTCACCGACGAGCAGCGCAAGAACGTGTTCGAGTGCAACTGCGCACGCGTTTATCCGCGCGCCTTCCGAAACTACAAGGAAGCCTGATCATGGCCATGACCGCCGAAGAGAACGAATTGCTCACACGCGTCGAAAATGGCGCGCCGATGGGCGAGATGATTCGCCAGCACTACTGGATGCCAGCGGTGCCCTCGGCCACGCTCGTGGCTGACGGCGCCCCGGTTCTGGTGCGCCTGCTTGGTACGAACTACGTGGCGTTCCGCACCACCGACGGGCGGGTCGGCGTGATCGACGAGCTCTGCCCGCACCGCAGAACGTCCATGATGATGGCGCGTAATGAGGACAACGGCCTGCGCTGCATCTTCCATGGCTGGAAGACAGACGTCCAGGGCAAAGTCATCGAAGCGCCGAACCAGGTCGGCGATCAGGCGCACTTCTGCAAGCGCGTGAAGACCGGCCAGTACCGCGTCGAGGAACGCGGCGGCATCGTCTGGGTTTGGCTCGGCAAGGCAGATACGCCACCCCGTTTCCCCGACCTGCCGTTCACGAACCTGCCCGCCGACCAGCGCTCGGTGACGAGCGCCGAGGTGCCGACCAACTGGGTGCAAGGCGTCGAAGCCTCGATGGATTCATCGCACGTTGGCGTGCTGCACGAATCGACCACCCAGATCACGGCGGGTGGTGGCAATGAACGTTTGCACATGAATAGAGCGCTCGCGCCGCGTCTCGAATTCGAGGAGCGTCCCTATGGTTACCGGTACGCCGCGCTACGCGATCTGCCCGACGACAAGGTCTATGTACGCGTGAACAACTTCGTGATGCCGTGGTACGGCATCATCTGCGCGCCGGACGCAAGTGGCCCGAGCACGGTGTTCTTTTCAACGCCCGTCGACGACGTTACGCACCGCGCGTGGTTTGTGCACTTCAATCCAACCCGCAAGCTCGGCATGACCGTCATGTCGGCCACGCCGGACGTCTGGAATTTTCCGCCGTTGCCGCCTGGCACGCGCAAGGACGGTTTCGGTCAGAACCGCGATCTCATGAAACGCGGTCACGCCACCGGCTTCCACCAGCATCTTGGCACTGAAGACTTCGCGATGTTCCTCGGTCAGGGACCGATCGCGGACCGCACGAATGAGCAACTCTGCTCCGCCGACGGCGCAGTGCTGCGCGTACGCACGCTGCTGCTCAAATCGGCGCGCGAGTTCATGGCTGGCAACACGCCAACGCTCGCCGACAATCCCGAGCTCGATTACTCGCGCGCAATTTCGGTCGGCGGTGTGTTGCCGAGCGGCGCCGACTGGCGAGTTCTCACCGAAACCGTGTAATACGGAATGACTTCGATGCTTGCCCCCTCGCTGCTTACACTGCGCGTCGCTGCGCTCGACACGCCCACATCGCTGATCAGGTCGTTCACGCTCGAAGCGGCGGACGGTGTGCTGCTGCCCGGTTACGAGCCGGGCGCACACATCCAGGTCGAAATTCCGTCTTCTGCCGGTGAAGCGCCGCAATGGCGCTCCTATTCGCTGATCAACCTGGACCTGTCTGTCGATCCGCGCGCCGGCGTACCAGCGTACCGGCTCGGCATCCGGCGAGAGGACGAGGGTCGCGGCGGCTCGCGTCGCATGCACGCACTCGAAGTCGGCCAGACGCTCAACGTGCGCGCTCCGGTCAACCACTTCCCGCTCGCCGCACCGGCGCGCGTGCTGCTCATCGCAGGCGGCATCGGTATCACGCCGATCGCCTCGATGGCCGCTGAGCTTACCGCGCAGCAACGCGACTTCGAATTGCATTTCAGCGGCCGCACGCGTGATTCGCTGCCGTATGTCGAGGAACTGCGGGCGCTTGCGGGCAAACGCCTTGTGCTGTGGACCGACGACGACCCGGACACGCGCCTGTCGATCGGCGCGCTGCTCGAAAACGTGCAAGTGAACCAGCCGATCTACGTGTGCGGCCCAGCGGGCATGGTCGACGCGGTGCTCGCCGGCGCGCGCAAGCGCGGCTGGCACGAGTGCGACCTGCACTACGAGCTGTTTACTGAGGCCACGCCTCAAGAAGGCGATGCTGCTTTCGAGGTCGAATTAAAGTCGTCGGGCACGCGGCTGACCGTGCCGGCCGACAGGTCGTTGCTCGATACCCTCATCGAGAACGGCACCGACGTCATGTACGACTGCCGTGCGGGCTACTGCGGGCTGTGCTCGACCCGCGTCTGCAGCGGCGAGATCGATCACCGCGACACCTACCTGTGCGACGCGGACAAGACGAGCGGCAAGGTCATGCAGGTCTGCGTGTCGCGCTGCAGGCGCGGCCGCCTCGTGCTCGACCTGTAACGCGCTGCCGCGACCTGCACATCCAACAAACGGAACTCAGAATGAGCCAAACCCTAGTTACTTACGAACTCGTCGGCGCGGTCGCGCTGATCGGCCTGAACCGGCCTGACAAGCGCAACGCAATCAACGAGGACATGATCGTGCAGCTGCGCGACGCCGTCGTGCGCGCTGGCGAAGAAGCCGATGTCGGCGTGCTGTTCGGGCACGGCGGCAACTTCAGCGCGGGTCTCGACCTGCGCGAGGCGCTCTCGCGCGCCACCGGCCAGAGCGCGCCGCCGCGCAAGCGTCGCCGCCACTCTTGGCACGAAGTGTTCGATATCATCGCGCGCGGTCCGATCCCGTTTGTAGCGGCGCTGCACGGCGCAGTGGTCGGCGGCGGACTTGAACTCGCGACCGCCGCGCACCTACGCGTCGGCGACGCGACGGCGTTTTTCGGCCTGCCCGAAGGTCAGCGCGGTATTTTCGTGGGCGGTGGCGGCACCGTACGAATCCAGCGCGTGATCGGCTACAGCGTGATGGCCGATCTCATGCTGACGGGCCGCCTGCTCTCAGCCGAGGAAGGTCTGCGTGAACACGTGATTACCTATCTGACTCCGGCTGGCGAGGCGCTCGCCAAGGCGAAAGAGCTCGCGGCAAAAATCGCGCAGAACGCGCCCGACACGAACTGGCGCATCACCAACCTGCTGCCGCGCGTGAACGATCTCTCGCACGAGGACGGTCTGTTTCTCGAATACATGAGCTCGAACATGGCGCGCTCGCCTGAGACCGCGAAGCGCCTGCAAGAATTCGTGGACGGCAACGCGAAGCCGCTCGAGCGTCCCGACCAGCCTAAGACCCCAGCTTGAGGTGCTACGAACCATGAATGCAACAACCGAACTGAACCCGCAGGAAGCGGCCGCGCGCGAGCAGGCGCTCGCACACGTGAAGGCAGCGGAAAAGACCGCCGCCCAGATTCCCGTCGGCGACGCCCAGCCGCGCCCGATCGGGCACTCGGCCGTGATCGGCGCCGGCACGATGGGCAGCGGCATCGCCATGGCGCTCGCCGCCGCCGGCATCCCCGTCATACTGATCGATGCGGATGAAGGCGGCCTGGCACGGGGTCTCGCCCGCATCCGCGAGAACTATGAAAGCAGCATCAAGCGCGGAAGGCTCGAGCCCGCCGTGCGCGACGAGCGCCTCGCGCGCATCACGGGCTCGCTCTCGATTGCCGACGTGAAGAACGCCGACATCGTGATCGAGGCAGTGTTCGAGGATGTCGCGCTCAAGCAGGGGGTTTTTCGTGAAATTGACCGGTACGCGAAGCCAGGTGCAGTCCTCGCCACGAACACCTCGGGCCTCGACATCGACGAGATCGCCGCCGTCACGAAGCGTCCCGCTGATGTGGTCGGTGCTCACTTCTTTAGCCCCGCGCACGTGATGCGCCTGCTCGAAGTAGTGCGCACAGCGCAGACTGCCGACGATGTCATCGTTACGCTGATGGACCTCGGCCGCCGCATGGGGAAGGTTTCGGTTCTCGCACGCATCTACCCAGGCTTTATCGGCAACGCGCTGTTTCGCAGCTACAACCGCGAGGCGCACTTCCTCGTGGAAGACGGCACGCTGCCGCATGAAGTGGACTCGGCGCTCAAGGACTTTGGCTACGCGATGGGCATCTTCGCGGTGCACGATATGGCGGGCAACGACGTCGGCTACCAGACGCGCAAGGCGCAGATGGCGACGCGTCCCACCGACCGCCGCTGGAACGACCTGATCATGAAGCTCGTCGAGATGGGCCGTCTTGGCCAGAAGAGCGGCAAGGGCTGGTACCGCTACGAGCCAGGCAGCCGCGACCCGCAGCGCGATCCGGAACTGGAGCAGTTCGTCGTCGAGGAATCGGGCCGCCTCGGCCTCATCCGCCGCCCCATTACGGCCGAAGAAATCATCAAGCGTTGCGTGTACGGGATGATCAACGAAGGCGCGAAGCTGCTCGAAGAAAGAATTGCACTGCGCGCGAGCGACATCGACATCGTCTACGTGACAGGCTATGGCTTCCCGGCGCATCGCGGCGGCCCGATGTACTACGCGGACCAGATCGGTGTCGCGAACGTCTATCGCGACGTGCAGCGCTTTTACGAGGAGTACGGATACTGGTGGAAGCCGGCACCGCTGCTGGAAAAGCTCGCCGCCACGAACGGCCGTTTCGCCGATCTCTAGGCTCGACCAGGCGCCTGCAACCGACGTTGCAGGCCTGAAACGCAGATGGGCCACGGCAATGCCGCGACCCACTCCCGACTACCGGCAAGCCGTCCGGTCAGTCGGTGCCCTGCGTGTTATCCACCAGCTCGGCCGCGGACGTGTCCCGCGACAGCACGACCGGCGTATCGTTGAAAAACTCGGCCGGCAAAGTCGCAAGAAACTCGGAGAAGCCTGCGTCGCCACCTGGCGAATGCTGCGCCATGATATCCCCGGCGGCGGTCTCGTCGCCCGAAAGCAGCGCCTGCGCGAGCGCCTGGTGTTCGGCGATCGCTTTCTCGCGTCGGCTCGGCGCAAGGAACGGCTTGGGTCGGTAACGCGAAATCAGACGGCGAATCGAGCGAATCTGGTCGGCAAGATAGTCGTTATGACACGCCTGGCAGATCACTTCGTGGAATTCCACGTTGCTACGCGCGAAACGGCGCGCGTCGCCCTGATTCAGCGCCTCGACGCCTTCGTCGATGGTACGTTGCAGTTCGGCGCGCTGCGCGTCATTCATGCGCCGCGCGGCAAGCCGCGCTGAAACGACCTCGAGCTCGTTGAGCAGTTCAAGCATGTCGCGCAATTGAGGCACCGTCATCTTGGTGACGAACACGCCCTGGCGTGGCACAATCTGCACGTACTGCTGGGCAGCGAGCTGCTGCAGCGCCTCGCGGATCGGGGTGCGAGATACGTTGAAGCGAGCGGCAAGCGTGCGCTCGTCGAGCGCCGCGCCGGGTACAAGCTCGCCTCGCTCGATTTCCGCCTCCAGGATCGCCTTGACTTCGGTCGAGCGGCTGGGTTTTGGGGGCTGACTCATTGGATGGGACGCAATAGGTTGTCGAGGCTGCGATGCGACCAGAGAACGGCATCATCGCGTGAGTCCAATATCATACCCCGCAGGTATACCAGACGCCTAGTCAGGTCCACCCCACCAGAGAAAAACGGCGCCTCATTGATGCGCGACGCCGCTGAGAGCCGATGGCACCGCAGAGTCCTCCCGCTGTGCGCCGCCGAAGACGTCCGTCAGAAGAGGTGGCGAATACCGGCTTGCACGGCTAGCTGGTTGGCGCTGGTGGAGGCGAGGTTCCCATACAGCGAACCGCCTGCCCCCGGCACCGAGTATGGCGTGGAGACGAGAAAGTTGTCCGCATACTTCTGGCCCGCGAATGCATGCTGCATAGTCCCGAACAGGTACACATCGGTACGCTTGGACAAGTGGTAATCGAGGCCCAGGCTGTAGAGGTCGTACTTGCCGAGCTTGTGCTGGTCGACGTAGGTGAAACCTCCGCCTAACGACAAGAAGGGCGAGAACCGGTAACTTGCACCGAGCTCATAGGCGCCCACGGTGACGACACCGAGCGGGCTCTGCGACGCATTCGTGTAGGTGTAGACACCATTCACCGTGATCGCGTCGGTCACCTTCGCCTGGCCGCCGACCGCAACCGTATAGATCGATTTTGCGTTCAGTGCGACTTGGGCCATCGTGCCGACACCGCGCGCGGCATTCCCGCCGTCGGTCTTGGTGATCACGGCTGCCATCGAGTACGGCGCGTCGAACGTGCCTGTCGGGCTGAATTTGATGCCAGCGCTGATTACGCGGGGGTTCCCCGTGGGCGTGCCTCCAAAACCGTTCGGGACGTTGCTAAAGCCGTACATCACGCCCGCGCCGAAGCCGTGCCAGTTCGGCGTTTCATAGCGCACCATGTTGCTGACCGGCTCGCCCGCGAGACGATCGACGTCATAGGCGCCGTGGAACGCGTACGAAGGCGCAAACTGCGCGACATTCGTGTAGTACGAAATGTAATCGTAGATGAAATCGTAGTCGTAGCCGGCGAGCAGCGTGCCGAAGGTCGTGCTCGACAGGCCGACGAACGCCCGACGCCCGAACAGCGCGCCGCCGTGGCTTGCCGTGCCGGTGTTGAGCGAGAAGCCGTTTTCGAGCGTGAAGACTGCCTTCAGGCCCCCCCCTAGATCCTCGACGCCGCGCAGGCCCCAGCGCGATGCCTGGTTGATGCCGTCATCGAGCTTCCAGAGTGAATGTCCGCCCGCGTTGCTCACGTATGTGATGCCATCGTCGATGATCCCGTACAGGGTCACGCTGCTTTGCGCCTGCGCCGTGCCCGCCAACGCCGTGGCCACCGCACCAATAATCAGCTTCTGTTTCACCTTACTGTCTCCTTTTGTATTGCAGGCAATCTCACCTGTTTTGTTTCCGTTTGCTCAGAGCTGTTTGCGTTCAACTTCCGCGACGCATGTGACGCGACGCGAGGAAGTAGTGCACCGACGACCAGATCAGCACCACGCTCACGGCGAGCATCGCGTAGCGGATGCCATAAGCCGACGCGTCGTGGCAGGCAGCCGCGGACTGGCCCTGCGGCGCTATTGCCGGGGCATGCGCGCCATGCGCACCTGTCGCCGCGCAGACCAGACGGAACTTGCCCGGCGTGAACAATCGGTCAGTGAAACGATCGCTCAGGAAGCCGATCGCCGTCGGGCCGAGCCCTTGGCCGACGAGATTCATGAGGAGGAACACGAAAGCCGAAGCGGTAGCACGCATGCGTGGCTCGACGATGCTCTGCACGACCGCGAAGGTAGGACCGTTCCAAGTGTTGAGCGCGATCGTGGCGACCAAAAGCAGCGCCACGGCGACCGGCCACTGGTTCACCATAAATGCAGCCACAATGAGTGGAAAACCAATCGCCGTCCCCAGCGCGGGCACCCAGGCATACCAGCGACGGTCCATCTTGCTCGCCCAGTCGGCTGACATACCGCCGAGTAAATTGCCAACGATGCCGCCGATACCAATCACGAGGCCAAAGACAAGACCGGCCTGGGCATAGCCCATGCCGTAGACGCGCGTCAGGTAGACCGGGATGAACAAGTTGATGCCAAACTGTGCGAACGCGCCGATTGCGGTGCCGAGCAGCATCTGCACGAATGCGCGACTTTTCAACAGCACCGTGAGCACTTCGCGTAGTGAGGGCACCAACGCGCCAGTGATCACGCCGCCCTCCTCGGCCGCGCCGCGCTTCGGCTCCCGCAGCGTAATCCAGGCGAGCAGGCCGAACGCCAGCCCAGGCAGGCCGACCACGTAGAACACCGGTCGCCACCCCATGTGCTGTACCATCCAGCCGCCGCCCAGCGCGCCGGCGAGCACACCCAGGGGAGGACCGAGCGCGTAGATCGCGAGTGCGCTCGCGCGGCGGTGCGGGCCAAACTGGTCGGAAATCAGCGAATGCGCGGTCGGCGTGCTACCCGCCTCGCCAATTCCAACGCCGAGACGATAGGCAAGCAACTGCCAATACACGCCGGCTGTGCCGCACAGCGCGGTCATCACCGACCACGCCGCAATCGACAGCGCGATCAACGTGACGCGGTTGAAGCGATCGGCGAGCCGCGCGATCGGAAGCCCAAGCAAGGAGTAGAAGATCGAGAACGCGAGGCCGCCAAGCAGACCGAGCTGCAGGTCGCTCAGGTTCATCTCAACCTTCACCGCCTGACCGACCACCGCAATGATGATGCGGTCAACGAAGCTCGACGCGTAGATGAGCACCAGAAGCAGCAAGAACCAGCTGCGATACCAGCTCGCGCTAGTTCCGGCTCCAACGTTCCGGGCTGTCAGTTCCTTCATTCTGTTGTCTCCAATGCTTAGTGCAAATAAGGCCGAAACCTTTGTGTATGCCACAAAGCTATCTGTGGGATTTTTTAGCGATTTTCTAGCATAATTTTTGAGCGCGCAAGAATAACGTGCAGCAACCACGTCATCGTTTTCACCTACTGGGATCGTGCAGACGAATGGCGCAAAAAAACCCGGCGCGCACGCCGGGTTGGATGAACGTCATGGGGCCATCGAGGACGGACCGTCACGCGGCGAGTTGCACCTGACGTGACATGGTCCTGTTCGGTTAGATTGTTGATACTTCGAAGGCCGCTCCTTCGTGTCCTCGGGCCGCAGGCGACCAATCTTCATCTCACACGGCCCCGTTGCGAAGCGGCATACGCATCGAGCGCGACAGTGCCCGGTGGCAGCACCCAATGTTGATTGCCTCGCTGAAAAAGGCTTTTGCCGGAGCCACACCGCTTTGCCCTGAGTATGATGTCTACTGTCTGGATCGACCCGATCCAGCGTCATGTTCGGGTTCAAGCAGTTCAGGAGTGCCGCGAACACGATTTCAGGCATCGAGTTGATACAACGCATTCGGAAGGGTTAGTTCGACGTCTCCGCTTTCGCGCTCGAGGGTACCCCTGGTGCTCTCCATCTGGATTTCCGTCCTGCTCAATCGATAAGGAATCCATATCTATAAAAAACTCTCGGCCACACCACCTATTTGCACCGGATCCCGGGACGAGCCAGGAGTGTTTAACGAGATATTTCTGGTTCAGCGCTGTCGTTGGATGCTCAATTGACTCCTCTCCGGGACGGGCAGCGGGGTGGACTTTCCCATTGGCAATGCAAAGCTCGCGACCAGGGCGACCGCGCATGTGCCGATCAGATAGTAAGCCGGTGCTGCCAGGGAGCCGGTCTCGCGAATTAACGCCGTTGCGAGCAACGGTGCGAAGCCGCTGAACACGACTACCGAAATGTTGTATGCGAGTGCGATTCCACTGAATCGAACCTGAACAGGAAATTGATCCGCGAGGACCGAAGCCCAGGTCCCGCTGGCCAGCGAGAAGACCGCACCGGCCAGCACGAATAGCAGGACCGGATTGACCGTGTGCATGACGAGCGCCTGGTAGAACGGATAGCTCAGCATAACGAGCAGCGCCGCCGACGTTCGCAACAAGTAGCGGCGCGGAACCTTGTCTCCCATCCAACCTGCCGCCAGTAGGCCCAAAGAGCTGACGATCAAATAGGCGTTTTGCGCAATCGCGGCAGTCCGAGGCGCGTAGTGCAGTTGCTGGATGAGGTATGCGGGCATGTGACCGTAAAGGATGCCGTTCACGCCAGCCATCACGGCGATCGTGAACGCTCCCGCAGCGACGGCTTTGCCATGACATCGCAGGGTCTCGCGAAACGGTTGCTTAACAACGGCTCCGTGCATCTCCTTAAACTCCGGCGACTCATCCAGATTGCGGCGCATCCAGTACGAGACGATCCCACATGCTCCACCAAAAAGGAACGCAATGCGCCAGCCATACGCGGCGGCATCGACGCTGGAGAGATAGGTCTGGATACCGAGGTTTACAAAGGTGGCGAGGAACACGCCTACGTTGACCGCGCAGATGATGATCCCCGCAGCAAGTCCTGCCTTGTGCGGTGCCGCTTCTACGGCATAGGTGATCGCGCCGGGCATTTCGCCGCCGACGCAAAAACCCTGGAGCATCCGCAGCAGGATCAGCAGGATCAGCAGGATCGAGGCTGTCATGCCCCAGCTCTGAAAATTCGGCAGCAGCCCCAAACAGATGGTTGCCGTGGTCACCACGATGATCGAGCCAAGGAACACCGGGCGTCGGCCGTAACGGTCGCCCCAGCTACTCAGAACGATTCCGCCCAACGGCCGGATCACGTAGCCGATCGCCAGCACGGAGAAGGCGAACAGCATGCTGATCAACGACGACGCGTTCGGAAAAAACTGAGCGGCGATCTGATGCGCGAAGAATCCATAGACAATAAAGTCGTAGAATTCCAGCGAGCCGCCAAGGCTCGCGATCAGAATCATTTTTCACTGCGCCCGCGATAGCCCGCGTGACTCCGGATGCTCGGCAGCGCCGGCGGGATTGCGAATACTTTCCACGACTCCTCCAATGATTGTTGGCTTCTTTGTCCAACGATTTGCGTGTGTTGCGGATAACGTGGACCGCTTGTCGATATGACCCGCGGGCTTGCCACTGTCATGCGCTCTCTGTCTGCAGCGACGGCAACGCGTGATCGAGCAGGCAGTGCAAGGATTGAACGTCCTGTGCAATGCCATACATGTAGCGGTCAGGGCGCACCAGCACAGCGGCGGCGCCGACCGATGTTAGCCAGTCACGAATAGCGGCCCCTTCATCGTCGACGATCCTGGCGCCGGCGCGCGCGGCGCGCTCGGCGATGTCGTGAGACTCGGCCAGCAGCTCCGGCAGCACCACGAGCGCGAAGCGGTAGCCGACCACATTGTCCAGCAGGCGTCCGTCCGACAGACGTGGCTGCGGCGCGATATTGCCGTTGATGCCTGATTGCTCGTCGAGATAGGCGCCCGGACCGAGCTTCGGCTGCGGGGTGACGAAATCGCGAATCGCCACGGTCATCTCGCCGTCGCGAATGTCTGCACGGTCCGGCTGGGTGGTCTGAATGACCGAGCCAAGCTGTACCGCTGTTTCAATAAACTCCCGCACGTGCGGCGAGCGCTCTGATTCGTAAGTATCGAGCAGGGTGTCAGGTCCCTTGCCGCGAATGACCGCGCCGAGCTTCCATGCGAGATTTGAGGCGTCGCGGATGCCGGCGGCCATGCCCTGGCCCATGAAGGGCGGCGTCTGATGCGCGGCGTCGCCCGCGAGCAGGAGCCGTCCGCGGCGCCAGCCGTTCGCGACGACCGAGTGAAAGGTGTAAATCGCCGAGCGCTCAAGTCGCGCATTGGCCGGAGAAATCCAGCGAGCGAGCTTGTCCCACACCCATGCGTGCGACGCGAGCTCTCCAGCATCATCGCCAGGCATCACCATGATTTCCCAGCGACGGCGATTGCCCGGACCGCGCGTATAAGTTGTCGGGCGCGACGGATCGCAGTATTGAATGGAAAAGTCGCCAAGGTCGGGGCGCGGCGCATCGAGCAACACATCGACAACGACCCAGCGCTCGTGCGATTTCAAATCGGTCAGTTCAGTGCCCATGAAGCGCCGTGCAATCGAGCGGGCGCCGTCGCAGCCGATCACATATCGCGCAGTGGCAGATCCAAGCTTGCCGCAGCTCGTGTCTTCAAAGCGCAAGTTGACACCATCGCTTGTCTCATCAAGCGCGAACACTTCGTGACGCAGCCGCACGTCGACACTCGATTGTCGTGCGAGGCGCTCGCGCAACGTGTTCTCAAGGTCGGGCTGGTGAAACTTGTAACTGGCACACCAACCATTCGGTCCGATACAGGTCGGGCGCTGCCAATCAATGAGCAACTTGCCATCGCCGTTCACGAACTTCATGCCCGGACCGACGAAGAGATTGGGAAGCAGTGCATCGGCAATGCCGACGGTCTGGAACACGCGCATGCATTCGCCATCGAAGTGGACCGCGCGAGGTAGCGCGAAAATGTCCTTGTCACGTTCCAGCACCAGTACCCGCAGGCCTTCGATGGCGAGCAGGTTCGACAGTGTCGCCCCGGTCGGTCCGAGGCCGATCACGGCCACGTCGTAGTCGCACCCGTGGTGCGTCGAAATGGTTTTATCTGACATATCTGAATCCGCTCGGTAGAGCGCCGGCCTAGCACAAGTGCGACCGGCAGCAACGTTTATGCTTCGTCTGCAATCGGGTTCGACAGCACGCCGATGCGGTCAACCTCCACTTCCACCACGTCACCGGGCTTCATGAAGAGCGGTGGATTGCGCTTCGCTCCGACGCCACCTGGTGTACCGGTCACGATCACATCGCCCGGTGCGAGCGGCGTGAACGTCGAGAGGTAGGCGATCTGTTTGGCAATGCCGTGGATCAGCATCTGCGTGGTCGCGCGCTGCACTTCCTGCCCGTTCAGGCGCGTGACGAGTGTCATTAACGCGTCGGGTTCAATCTCGTCGCTGGTCACCATCCACGGCCCGAACGCGCCAGTGCGATAAAAGTTCTTGCCCGGTCCCCATTGGCCCGTATGGCGCTGCCAGTCGCGCACGGAGCCGTCGTTGTAACAGGCGTAGCCCGCGATATGGTTCCAGGCATCGGACTCGGCGATGCGCCTACCGCCGCGTCCGATGATCACCGCGATCTCACCTTCGTAGTCGAACTGCTGCGACTCGGGCGGACGCAGCATCGGCTGGCCGTGGCCGACCTGTGAAGCCGGTACACGCAAGAAGATGACGGGCTGCTCGGTGGTTTCGCGATTGGTTTCCTTGACGTGCTCGGCGTAGTTGAGCCCGACGCAGAAGATTTGGTCGGGGTTCGGAATGACCGGCAACAACGTCACGTCCGACAACAAGTAGTCACCCTGCGCGCCTTCGACTGCCTGAGCGGCTTCGCGAAATGCTTCAGCGGCGATCAACGCCTTCAGGTCGACATAACGGCCACCGAGACGCTTACCGAGATCGAAGACGCTGCCGTCGCGAACGACGCCGAACGACGGACCTTGATGGGTAGAAAAGCTGACGAGCTTCATTGATGTTCCAAGTAGATAAAAAGACGATTGAATCAGCGCTTCGAAGTCTTAAAAATACGTGTGTTTATCGTTATTTGAGAATTAACCAAATTTAACGATGAGCACAACGTGTTTTTAGTCAGGGTTTATCACCATCAGGAGACAGCATGGACGGTATAAAGAAAACGCGAGCAGGCCTGTCGCTGAGTCACATGGGCTTTTACGTGAACGACATAGCACGCATGGAGGACTTCTATTCGCGGGTGCTGGAGTTCACCGTGACCGATCGCGGAGCCCTGCAGACGCCGAACGGCGAGGTGCGGCTGGTGTTCCTGAGCCGCGACCCGCAGTACATCACCAGATCGTGCTAGCGAGCGGCCGGCCCGAGCACCTGGCGTTCAATCCGATCAACCAGATCTCGCTTGAAGCGGGCAGCGTTGCCACGCTGAAGCAGTTTCACCAGCGGTTTGTCGCGGAGGGCATGGAGGAAATCATGCCCGTCACCCACGGCAATGCGATTTCGTTTTATGCGCGCGATCCCGAGGGCAACCGCCTTGAGATCTTCATCGACACGCTGTGGTACGTCGATCAGCCGATGCGCGTACCGGTCGACTTCGGTTTGCCCGACGACGTACTGATGGCGGCCGTTGAACACCACGCGCGCGCTGCCCGGATTCAGACTGCGAAGCGAGTGGCAAGCGCAGATGGCAGCGCGCATGGGGCTTGCGTAAGGGTGCGTAACGGTGCCGCTTGCCTGTGGGGCAAGCTGGCGCACTCTCAGACGAGAGTGAGCCGCTCGCCGACGCCGGTTTTCGGGATCGAGAGGGTCGAAGTTCGTGGCGCCGGCCTCGCTGTCGCTACGTGCGGATTGCCAATGTCACGAGTAGATATAATACATCTACACATAAGGGACTCAGCGCTGAAATGTCGAGCATCACCAGACTTTTATCCATACTTGAGCTATTTTCGGAGGAGAAGCCGTTTCTGTCCGCCGAAGAAGTTGCCGCCGAGCTCGATTGTTCAATTCCAACGGCCTATCGCTATGTGCGAGAGCTTGTGGATGCAGGTTTGCTGGTCCGGTTCTCCGGCGGGGACTATGGCCTCGGTCCGCGAATCATCAAGCTTGACTATCACCTGCGGATGTCGGATCCGCTGCTTGCCGTCGGGCAACCGATCATGCGCGAGCTGAGCGAGCACTTCGGCTTAGATGTGGTGATGTCGCGTTGGTACGGCAACGAACTCGTTGACACACATCGGGAGACCCACGACGCGGCGCTCGATCTCCGATACGGTCGAGGTCGTCCTCGCCCTTTGTTTCTCGGAGCCGCTCCAAAAGCGATTCTTTCCACCTTTCCGAAGGCCAAACTTGCGATCTTATTCGATCAGTACACCGGTGACGTAGTGCAAAGCGGTCTTGGAGCGACGCTCGAAGAGTTTCGTACTTCGCTGCTCAAAATTCGACGCGCAGGCTTTTACCTCTCAAGGGACGAACTGGAAGACGGCGTTTCTGCATTAGCTTCACCGCTATTCACCGACGACTCCGGTGAAGCAGTCGGATCGCTGGCGTTGATCGTGCCGACCCAGCGACTCGAGTTCGCGAATCTGGACCGTCTCGTCGCATCGATCCGGGAAGCAGCGGCACGAACCTCACAGCGCACGCGTACGATCATCGAAGACCGAGCGACCAGTGCCGCCCCTTTGTCGCACACGGTGTCGCGAGCCAAGCAGTCCGCATAGGTACCATCTTCCCCGGTCGCACAGGGTCGCCCACCCGCGTCGCACCGAGTAGGCTACAAGTCTGTCCGGAACGCACGAACCTTGCTCGGCGTCTGCCCCTTAAGCATGCGTGTGGCGAACCGGCAAGCCGCGATCATCGGCCCGACTGTGCGGGAGCTCGACAGCCCGATGCCGATTTTGAAGAGATCGAAGGTACTAACGTTCATGGCTATCTTTTAGAGTCCAGCGTACACACGCAAGCGCGCGCACAATGCTGCGACTTGTGCACGGACAGGTTCCTCGCCCCGGCTGTCCCCCAGGTTGTCGAGCACATCGCACATCAGCGCGGCCGTCAGCACAGCATCGGACTCGTTGAAACCACGCGTTGTAATGGCAGGCGTTCCAATCCGGATGCCGCTCGTCACGAAGAGCGATTGCGGATCGTTTGGCACCGCGTTCTTGTTGACCGCGATGTGGGCACGACTTAACGCCGCGTCCTTGCCCGTCATACCCTTTGCGACCGGGTCGACGAGAAATAGGTGATCGTCCGTGCCGCCGGGCACGACGTCGTAGCATTCGATGAATACCGCAACCATTGCTCGCGCGTTCGCGCTTATCTGTTTTTGGTACTCGACGAAGTCCGGTTCGAGCGCTTCCTTGAATGTAACCGCCTTTAACGCAATCAGGTGCATCAGCGGACCACCCTGCGTGCCTGGAAAGACCATCGAACCGAGCCTTTTTTCAATCTCGTTGTTCGCTTTGGCTAAAATCAGTCCGCCGTGCGGGCCGCGTAAGGTCTTGTGCGTGGTCGTAGCCGTGAGTAATCACTGCGATTTCTTCGGCAGACTTGATCATGCGCAGGCGCATGGTCTGCACGCCGATGTCGACGAATTCAACTTCGGGCAACGACGCTTTCAGCTTCGGGCAACGACGCTTTCAGCTTCGCCAGCATGTCGACCGCATGTGATCGAACTCGATGCCAACGCGCCCTTTGTTGTCCACTTCAGCCTGCATTGCACGAAAGAAGTTATCGCGCTGCACGCTTTCAGGGTGTCATCGGCGGCGGGGCGTCGATGGTCCTTCACTCCAAGATCATCCTTCATCGCAGAGTACCTATGACGTTATCTCCCCCGGCATGTTCCGCCGCCGTCTCAGATGGGCGAGGTCGCCAGATTTCGGGCAGTGCAACGCCGAGCGATAATTTTCACAGGGTTCTGTTCCACAAACGCAGGGACTTTAAATTTGGGCTTCGCAAAATGGACCCTTCGAAGTAAATAGTCAGGTCGAGAAGCGATAGGACAGGTGCCTAACGGTTGCACTGCTACAAATGATGATCATGTAGCCGGCCTCCTCGCCGCGGTTATGCGACGAGGGTTAAAGTCAGTTTGCGAAACACACTTTGACCCTGCGGAGACCGACATGAACTATTGTGGCATAGACCTGCATTCGAACAACTGCGTGGTGATCGTCAGCGACGAGAACGACCGGATCGTGTACCAGAAACGCCTGCCAAACGAGCTCGCGCAGATCGCGGCGGCGCTTGAGCCGTACCGGCACGAACTGGCGGGTGTGGTCGTCGAGAGCACGTATTATGGACGCCTCGGGATTATGCATGGTTCGTCAGTCATTCCGAGGTGCGATAGCCCAATTTCGCTGGACTCCGGGTGCGCTTCAACAACTATAGACTTCGCATAACAGACCGTGCTCTGCTCAGATGGCTTCGCCGCCAATTCAGAGGAGAGCAACCATGGTCACGCAAGTTGTTTCTGAAGTCGTCGTGCACAATCGCGCACGGAACGGCGCACTTGAACCAGTTGTCGGAGCATATTCTGGATACTTGATGCATCACAGATACTAAGTATTACTATCGAGAACTACCTGCAATGCGCGGCCTACTTGGGACGGTGGTTGACTGCACAGCACATCGATCTCCATCACGTCGATGAGCCGGTGCTACATCACTTTCTTACGGTGCACCTTCCCGTGTGCCATTGCTGCAAGCCAAGTCCTCGCACCCCGCGAACCTTCGCCGCGCGCTCCGTCATCTGCTTCGCATGCTGCGCTCGGAGGGAATCGTTCCGCCGAAATCGCCGCTGATTTCCGAGCTTGTAAGTGAAGAGCTTCGGTGCTTTGACAAGTATCTCAAGGATGTACGCGGACTGGCGCCGGGCAGTTTCTCGAGGGGCTGTGATTATGCACGGCCAGGAGAGCCGGCGCGATCGGCGACGGCTGTGAGGTTCGCAGATTCGGATCCGTCGCACGGCGTGGTTTGCACTTCGGTTCGTATCGGCACTTACGCCGCGCACTTCAATTCCCTCAACGACTAACCATGCATAATCCCGGTGCGCCCATAAAACGTCTTGTACTAAACCGCTGACGCGGTAGTGGGAGGGAATCGGAGGTCAACGGCTTACGTTCTGTCGTGACAGGTAGCGACGGGTTGGGGATGCGAAGGTCGCTGCCCGGCGCAAGGGAGCAGCATGGATGTGCCCGACAGGGCGTTCCATTACTCTTCCGAGGAGTTTCGTCATGACACCGCTCCGCCAGCGCATGTTGCACGACATGCAAATCCGCAATCTTGCCGAGAACACACAGAAATCCTATTTGCAGCAGGTTTCGAGTTTTGCCCGGCACTTCCGGCGCTCGCCTGAAACGCTCGGACCTGAAGAGATTCGCGCCTGGACCATCTATCTTGTCAACGAACGCAAGCTTTCTCCGAGCAGCGTACAACTCGCGGTCGGCGCATTGCGCTTCCTCTACCGCGTGACACTCAGGCGCGAATGGATCGACGAGGATTTTCCCTTGCCGAAGAAGCCGGTGAGACTACCGGTCATCCTCAGCTTCGACGAGGTTAGAGCCTTCTTCGATGCCATTCCCAGCCTGAAGCACCGAGCCATGCTGATGACCGCGTATGCCGCCGGTCTGCGAATATCAGAAGTTGCGCATCTGAAGGCCATCGACATCGACAGTCAGCGGATGGTCATCCGCGTGAACCAGGGCAAGGACAATAAGGATCGCTATGTAATGCTGTCCCCGCGCCTGCTCGAGATTCTGCGAGCGTACTGGCACGACGCTCATCCTCGCGACTGGCTTTTCCCCGGCGACATTCCCGGACGCCCGATCACCCCTTGCGCGATCAGGCTGGCATGCAACATGGCACGGGAGCGCAGCGGCATCAAGAAGCCAATAACGCCGCATTCCTTGAGGCACGCGTTCGCCACGCACCTGCTGGAAACGGGTGCTGACGTACGAAGGATCCAGTTGCTCATGGGCCATAGGTCCCTTTCGACCACGTCACGCTATTACGCGTAGAAGAACGTTATGTAGAGTTGAGAGGGCAAACGCTACGTGGACAAGGCGTCTGCTTTGGATTGCTGCACATAAAAGTTTCATGATGGGGGTCCTGGCGACCATCGGGATCGCCTTTGTGAGGAGTTCGATCATGAAGCAGTCCACCCATCAAGTTTCAAGCCACCTGCCTTTGGAACGGTTCATTGCCGGTGCCGAAGCCGAACTGGAGAGACTGCGCTATAGCAGAAGATCGCTGCGGCGCTATCGGACCGTCTGGAGACATCTCATGGAGTTTTGTCACGAGATGAGCCTGAAAGATGAGTTCTCGCAGGATCTGGCAGCGCAGTTTTTCAACGCATATCAGATGCGTGCGGGAGAATGCCTTAGCTGGCGCCAGGCGTGGCGACGGCATATCGTGTTCGCCCTTAAGGTACTGGTGGACTTAGAGCGTGACGGGCACATTGAGCGCACCGTCACTGACATGCAAAAGATACGGACACCTGAATCCATGGTCACGCCAGTGCGCGACTACGAGCAGTACTGCCGGGATCGCCTTCATCTTCGTCCGACGAGCATTCGGGAGCGGATGCGAGAGATCGCCATATTCGCGGATTTCCTTGGATCAAGGAACATCACGTTTTTCGACCAGATGCAGCCGGCCGATGTCTCCGCATTCGTGATATCACGACATCGTCTGGCAGCCAAGACCGTCTCGCGAATTGTTTCCGGTGTCCGTGGTTTTCTGCGGTTTCTTCTGCTGCGAGGAATTCTGCAGCAGGATTTAAGTCAAGTATTGCCGGTAGTTCACGTTCCCCGTGATGCGACTGTTCCATCAGTCCGGGACCGGGAACTCGTGGTCAGGTTGCTCGAAATCGTTGATCGTACCTCGCCCAAAGGCAAGCGCGACTATGCGATTCTTCTGCTTGCCTGCCGCCTCGGATTGCGAGTGAGTGATATTCGGACACTGTCTCTCGAGGACCTCAAGTGGGAAACGGCCACGATAGAGGTTATGCAGTCGAAGACCCTTGCACCCCTTTGTTTACCATTAACGGAAGAGGTTGGCGAAGCCCTGATTGACTATCTGAGGTCGGGCCGTCCTGAATCAGAATGCCGTGAAGTGTTTCTCACGTTGACGCCACCTTTCTCACCCTTCTGCGAAACCGACAACCTGCATCGCATCGTCGAGCATTGGAAGGCCCTCGCCGGTATTCGCTTCCGGACTCCACAACGCCGCGGTTTGCACTCGCTACGTCATACGCTCGCAACACAACTGCTGCATGAGCAAACGCCATTTCATGTCATCAGCGAGATCCTGGGACATGCGACGACGACCTCGACATTGATCTACGCCAAGGCCGACGTGGAAACCCTTCGCACTGCCTCGTTGAACACCGAGGAGGTGCGCCATGTCGAGTAGAGAATTCAAGGGCCATTTCCGAAGTGCTGTCGGCTCACTCATGGAACAGTTCGTCCAGGAGAAGCGGGCATGTGGTTACCGGTATGATGAGCCGGCGCGCTTGCTGGCGCGCTTTGATCGCTTCTTATGCGCCGAAGCGCTATCGCAATGCGAGCTACCGCGCTCAATCAGCCGCAAGTGGCTCGCCAAACAACCGCACGAGAGTCGGGGCACCCACTGTCATCGTATTTGCGCGGTTCGCCAATTCGCCATGTACCTGTGCCGGCTGGGATATTCCGCGGATGTGCCGGATCGATCGCTCACGGCAAAGCGCGCGGACAGTTTCTCGCCACGCATCCTGACACATGCAGAGATTAACCGGCTGTTCCACGCGGTCGACCAGCTCACACCGACCGCGCGATCCCCAATGCGGCATCTCATCATGCCGGAAGTATTCCGGCTGCTGTATGGCTGCGGCCTGCGGCTTGGCGAAGTGCTGCACCTGCGCGTGGCCGATGTCGACCTCGGCCGGGGGATCCTGATGGTGCGTGAGGCCAAATTTGGGAAGGACCGCCTCGTGCCTCCAGCCTTGCCGTTGGTGCAGCGCCTTCGAACCTATGCGGCAGTCATGGGCGATCGTTCGCCCGATGCCTACTTCTTCCCGTCGCCGGCTGACGGCCCTTACAGTCTCTCAGCCGTCTATTGGCTATACCGGAAACTACTGCTCCGCTGTGGGATCGCGCACGCCGGTCGAGGTAAGGGGCCGCGTGTACATGATCTTCGTCACGCCTATGCCGTGCATGCCATGCTGCGCTGGTGCCGCGAAGGTGCTGACCTCGATGCGAAGCTCCCGGTGCTGGAGACCTACATGGGACATCAGTCTCTTGCCGGAACGCAGCGCTATCTGCATCTGATTTCCGAACTGTTTCCGGAGATCACAGTGCGCACCAACGCCGCCTTCGGTGACGTCATCCCGCGGAGGAGCGAGTCATGAAACCGACGGACTTCTCCGTGCACGCGACCAGCTTCCTGACACACCATCTGGCCGCACAGCGCAATCTGAGCCCTAACACCATCAAGGCCTATCGCGACGTGTTCACTTTGCTGCTGCGATTCTGTCGCGACGTTCGTGGTATTGCCCTGGAACGCTTGTCTCTTGCTCAGATTGATGCCTCCCTTGTGGAGGCGTTCCTCGATCATCTGGCCAACGATCGGCACGTCTCGATCAGCACGCAGAATCATCGCCTCGCGACGTTGCACGCATTCTTCCGCTATTTACAGGCGGAAGTGCCCGAGCGCCTGCTGCAGAGTCAGCAAATCCTCGCCATTCCGCTGCGGCGACATGCGCGCCCCAGCGTCGGGTACCTCTCCAAGGAATACCTGGCACAGGTTCTGGCGCAACCGGATCTGCGTACGTGTCCCGGCCGTCGGGATGCAGTCATGTTGAGCGTGCTCTATGACACCGGCGCCCGGGTACAGGAGTTGATCGACCTGAACGCCGGCGATGTGCGCCTGGATCCGCCATCACAGGTGCGGCTCATGGGAAAGGGTCGAAAGATGCGCGCCGTGCCCCTGATGGACTCGACAGTCGAACTGCTGCGCCAGTATCGACGCGATAACAACCTCGATCGTCCTGAACACGCGGACAAGCCACTGTTCCAGAACCGGCAGGGCACACGGTTATCGCGCTCGGGTGTGCGTTATCTCCTGCAAAAGTATGTGATTCTTGTGCGGCGAAGTCACCCCGACTTCACACAGCGGGTGAGTCCACACAGCCTGAGGCACACAAAGGGAATGCACCTGCTGCAGAGTGGCGTCCCGCTCGAGATCATCCGCGACTTCCTGGGTCACGTGGATGTGAAGACAACGGAGATCTACGCTCGCGCAAATCTTGAGATGAAGCTCAAGGCACTCGAGAAAGTGGCGGACGGCGCGCTGCTTCCCAAGATCCCATCTTGGCAGCAGAACAAATCCTTGCTCGAGTGGCTGCATTCGCTGTAGGACCACGGAGGTCACGCACGCCGGTTACCAGCTGCGAGCCTCCCCACCCGTCCAAACATTTATGTCGAGCTCCTACGACCGGAATCCTTTGCTATCAACGAGCGGGATTCGAGACTGCACATAACAACTTTCTGTCGGTAATAAAGCAAATGTGCTGCAGCACATTTCATCTACTTACGAAGCGCGACCAGTACCGTGTGCGCTACCACCAGTCCTTTCGACTTGCTCCCGCATCCCGAACCCATTTCATCTCCGCCTGCTGCGCCCGAGTACTTCTGAGCGCAACATGCGAGCGGCGCTCGAAGTGGCGGACATCTTTCGCCGCTGTGGCCCGCAGTATCGGCAGACCCATGCCGAGGGCCTCACTCGTGTCCAGCGGCGTGTGATGAGCGCCGTCGAACTGTGTCGTACCGCCGGGCTTGGCGCCCATCTCGAGCAGTGCGATGCGTGTGGCCATCAACGCATCGCCTACGACTCGTGCCGCAATAGACATTGCCCAAAGTGCCAGTCGCTCGCCCGCGCGCAATGGCTCGAGCGCCGGCAGGCCGAGCTGCTTCCCGAGATCGAATACTTCCATGTCGTCTTCACACTTCCCGAACCCATCGCGGCTCTCGCGTACCAGAACAAACGCGTTCTCTACGACTTGCTGTTTCGCTCCAGCGCCGAGACATTGCGCACAATCGCCGCCGATCCGAAGCACCTGGGCGCCGAGATCGGCTTCATCACGATCCTGCACACGTGGGGGCAGAATCTGCTGTATCACCCGCACGTGCATTGTGTCGTGCCCGGCGGTGGCATCTCCCCGGACGGCGAACGCTGGATCGCCTGCCGCCCCGGCTTCTTTCTGCCCGTGCGGGTGCTCTCACGACTCTTTCGCCGACTGTTCCTCGACCAGCTGCGCCGCGCTTTTGATGCTGGCATGCTTCGCCTGCACGGCCAGCTCGAGTCGCTAAGGGATCCAAGGGAATTCGCCGCTTGGCTTGCGCCCGCTGCCAAGTCGGAGTGGGTCGTCTACGCCAAGCCACCCTTTGGCGGTGCCGAACGCGTGCTCGATTACCTGGGCCGCTATACCCATCGCGTCGCCATTTCCAATAACCGGCTGCTGAGCTTCGACGGACACGCCATACAGTTCCGCTGGAAGGACTACCGACACGACGCCCGGCATAGCACCATGACGCTCACGGCCGACGAGTTCATCCGCCGCTTTCTGCTGCACGTGCTGCCCGACGGTCTCAAGCGAATTCGCAGCTACGGGTGGCTCGCCAACTGTCACCGGGCAGACCGACTTGCCACCTGCCGGCGGCTGCTCGGCGTCGAGCAGCCCGCCGCTGCGTCAGTCGAGCCGGGCGAAGACTACCGTGAGCGCTACCAACGCCTGACCGGTAAGTCACTGCGTGACTGCCCCGTGTGCGGCAAGGGCCACATGCTTCGCATTGAATACATGCCCGGCAGCCTCCCACGCGCTCCGCCAGGACTTGACCATGCGCGCTAGTTACCGCCGCACCTGTTTCCGCGTACGTTTGCCTTTCTCGACGAGGCTAACGCAGCCGGACTCGCGCGATCGATCCGCGATCGATCCGCGATCGCATCAGAATATGCCAAACCTGCGGGTTACTGGCCTGCCGACGCATACTCTTCTGAGTCTTTCACCTGCGAGGCTTCTCTTGATCGCTGGAAATCTGTTTGCGCTCGCCCGTGCTGGGCAACAGAAATTATCGCCGTGGTCATTCAATGCCCATAGCGGTCACCGCCTGCGGAGCGGCTTAGCACAAATGGTTTTTTAGTTACCGTTCGCGGACTGATCTTGATCGGCTCCGTTATCCCTCTGCGGCCGCGATCGCTAACCAAAAAATCCTCTGCCCTATAGCAATATTTCTATAGGACGTTCAACTGGTACTGGCTGGTGGATGGACTGATGGATACGGGTTACCGGGTACACCTGGCCCATCCCGCTGCCATCAGGAAATACGACGGACTTAAACACAGCGGAGATTTCGCCGATGCGGCCTATCTGGCGCAGCTGCTGAGGCTCGGGCTGCTGCCCGAGGGCTACG
>Ga0153932_1000059_pt1 | contig 73874 bp, 97 predicted proteins | sample TSNJ016MetaG_FD_102273 | JGI IMG/M metagenome (GOLD analysis project Ga0153932, IMG submission 102273) | Attine ant fungus gardens microbial communities from New Jersey, USA - TSNJ016 MetaG | ecosystem: Host-associated > Fungi > Mycelium > Unclassified | place: USA: New Jersey, Wharton State... | reverse complement strand
CTGGCGTCCCTGGGCGGCCGGGAGATCTCCCGCAAGGTATTTGTGAGACATCTGCGCGGGGCGGTCGGCGAGCCGTCGATCCCTTGGCGCTTCGACAAAACCGCGCTGCAAGAAACGCTTCGGGTGAAGTCTAGCAGCTCTAATTCGTGAGCGCGAAGTCTCCGATGAGTGGGCAAATTTTCACCTCGCCTGTCCCACTGTCACCATTTTTGTTACCTGCCCTCGCGTCCGCGCGTCTCCCAATAAGGGGATTGACGGCGTTGAGAAGACGTCAGTTGAATAACCGGTCTAATTCAGGCGCCGGGTTCTCAATATAGACGGGTAACGCCTCGCCGAAACACGCGCTCACATAGCAGAGCAATGCAGCCTCAATATCGGTATCGCCCAAAAAGGCGTGGCTGCCGATCCGACCGCGGTCCACATCTCCCGAGGGGTCAATCCACGCTAGCGACATTTCGCCGAGCTCGGCGTCGACAATGTGACTGATAAGGATGTGCTCACGCACAATTATCGCGTCAGCGAGCTTTGAGTCGGACGAATAATTTCGAACCACCAGCGGCAAGTCCTCGCGATCCGGACTCTCCCTCGTTCGTTCCGCACAACTGACCCAGTAGTCGAGTTTGGCTTGGTCCATATTGCTTTCTCACGACAAGATACTTCACTGTGCCCTCCGGCCCCAAACGCGCGAAGTGGCGCAGCGTAGGGGCCTCTAAAGCGGCCGTCATAGTGGACGATCGGCTCGCGATCTCGGAAAGAGCTCGACAGCGTTTGGCATCGTCTTTCAGTCACCTCGTGTTGACTATGATACTGTTTTTTTATACAGTATTTCAAGGCCTTTAGTTCTCAGGCAGTAACTCGCGGTTCGCGACACATCGGATACTTAAATGCGCATGAAGGTCACGCCCAGGCTTCGCCGTGGCAAAGCGCTATCTCAGCAGGAAATCCAGACGACAGAGCCGGTAACCGGCGATCTAGTGGTTGTGCAGAACATGTCCAACCAGCTCAATCGCTATTCAAACATCGCGCGGTTTCAGATTCCCGCCGCCAATGAGATGCAGCCGCTTGCGGAACTGCACGATGCAACGCTATCGTGGATGGGGCCGAACGGGTTCGTGCTCAGCGGGTTCGAGGTAATCGCCGGCGTTGCTTATGCGCAGTCCTGGTGGTGCCGAGCACCCAACTGACAGGTTTAACAATCGGGGTAAAGGTCATGGGCACACGGAGATCACAAAGCAACGAGCAACGTCGCATTCTGCGTCACCGCAATCGGTGTCTATAGAAGAGTGAGGCACCGAACGGAACTCAATAAATTTTTAATGGCTGAAGGCTTGCCGAAAGCGGCGCCTCCTACTTTGAAAGAGTTCGTAGCGCGCGGCTAGGCGACAAGCGAATAGACTTTTTAGATGTTTCCATAGGAGGCGAGAATGAAAAGCAATGAAGCTGCCGTGGCCTATGTATCTCTTGCGATCGCCGGCCCGACCACCTCGCGAATGCGCCGCCGCAGAGCCGTTCTAAGTTTGCCCTTCTATGGAGTCGCGGCGCTCGCACTTGCACCCTTTGCAACATGGGCCGACAGCGCATACGTCCGGAGAAGGCCTATTTATGTGGGAATTGGCCCAAAGAATAACGGTGTGGCATCAACCAACCCGAACCACATGGGCGATAAGACTTGTCTTTTCGGGTATACCATCGACTACTATTCTGCCGTTCCGAAAGATCAGTTTGTGGAAGCCTATGTCGGAGTCGGGCCGAAAAATATGGCCGTCATATCCAGAGACAAAGATTACAACTACGACGCGACGCAATCCATTGGAATGCTTGCTCTGAACGCAACTTTTCCCAATGCACAACAGCTCTACGTGGGCACAGGGTCCAGAAACAATGGTGTCGTGACACCGAACGCCCATCACCTGGACGACATAACAACCTTTTTTGGGTGGGCACTTCCTCCGGACACGCAGGACTGTCCGGCATGGTAAAGCCTGGCACAAACTGAAGATTTTGGAACCTCTGCCCTCAAACTGGTTGGAACAGTTCGTAGACGACCACTTGTTTTCATGGTTTGAAGGTCGCTGCCGTAGGCGACGACCGGGCGGGGAAGCTAGGCCAGCCGATGGCAATCAGCGCATCGGCTGCTTTCCGGTGAACACTGAACGGCTTGGTCTGCCGAAGGTGCGCATGCTGTTTCTGACGTTGTAAGTCCGGGCAGAACGTTCAAAGTTAAGCGAATCAAGATCGAGATAGTTCAGAGTTAGGTGAACCAGCGGTTCAAAGTTAAATGAGCATCGTCGCCTCAAACGCCAGCTTCATTGCGACTACGTTCAGAGCTTGCTGAATTTCGACAGTCTGGAAGCCGAGCCAAAGTAAAAGGCCCGACAAAAGTCGGGCCGTGAAATCAAGGTGGGAACCCCCGTTACCGCCCTGATGGTGTTTCTCTCGTATATGACCTGCTGCCTCTGAATCGTTGGTTTTTATGGTTCGGGCGGTTGTTATCGGTCAGTGAATGCATGGTAGGTGCAAACGTTTGATCGCAATGTGGTGCGCCGCACATTTCGCTTACTTTCGGTTACAAGTGTCGCCATATTGCGACATTTCTTAAGTGGCGTGCGAAAGGCGATTCAGTGGCTATTTGCGGCTCGCGGTGACGCCCCAACGGGGGTGCGCTATCATTGACGCACGAAAAGAGGTGACTCTCATGGGAAGAATTCCGATCGACCCCGCTCTTACCGAGCACGACAGTCTCGAAGAGGCTGAAGCCTACGACGCATGGTTCCGGGCTGAGGTGCAGGCTTCGCTTGACGAGGATGCACCGAGCGTCCCGCACGACCAGGCCGTCGCGGAAATGCGCGAGCGTATCGAGCAGCGGAAACAGGCACGCAATGCTCGTTGAGTGGCAACCGCGCGCAATGCGCCGGCTCGATGCCATTCACGAACGAATCCAAGAAGAGAGTGTCACGGCGGCCGACTTCGTATTCGAGGCGATCGTCGCGGCGGCAGCGGCCCTTCCCGACCATCCCTACGTCTACCGCGAGGGTCGTGTGCCGAATACGCGGGAAATGGTGGTGCTGCCGAATTACATCGTCGTCTATCGAATCAAAACCGACCGCATCCTCATCGTCAACGTGCTGCACGCGCGGCGACGCTATCCCTAGCTCTTCCTGAATCCAAGCGCGGCGGGCCGGCCATAGCCGGCGTATTTGATCTCTGCCACTCATTTGAACGACCGCGCTGGTAGAGCGAATCCAGGCGCTTCGCCACCATCCCCTCAAAGCCGTGCGCCTCGACCTGCTCGAAGACCCACTCGCCGGCCGCAATAATCCCATTCACAAAGACCAGCGTCTTGGTGTCCGTGAAGCTCTCGCGCAGAAAGCCTTTGCGCTCGAGCAATGGCAGCCCACGCAGGTCCCGATTGCCGAGCGTCAGAATGTCGAACACGTAGAGCCGCGCGGGGCTCGCGATCGAGGCTGCCAACACACGCGAGACGATTGATGTGGATGATCGGGAGAGGAGCTTCTCGAAGTCGGAATGCCCGGTGGATTTATCCACTGTCAGCTCAGCATCCCATGTGAAGTCACCGGGTATCTTGGCGACCGCAGCGACGATCTCGGGGAAGGCGCGATTCAACGAATTGCCGGGCCTGGATGTGAGGCCGACGACGCCCTGCCGTTTGGTGACCAGGCAGCGAAAACCGTCATATTTCCATTCGAATATCCACCCGTCGAGGGAGAATGGCGCTCGACGCAGGGTTGCCAACATCAGGTCGCGCGCCTCAATGGGCTGAACGAGCGGCACCCCAGGCTGCTTGGTCCGAACGCTCAGCTTCTTGGCAACACCTGGTGCTTGCAGAGCGCGCGGCATGTGCGCATCCTAGATTTAGGTAATCCACATGAGCCGCTCGGCATCCGGGTCCAGCTTGATGATCGTGCGGTAGGCGTTGCGCAACTCTGACCACTCCATATCGAACACGTCGGCCAGCTCCAGCGAGAGACCGAAGAGCGGCGCGACGGCGCCGTTGATCTCTTGCCAGAAAACATACGGGCTGCCCAGATGGCGTGGTGTGAGTCTGAGCACGTCGTGTGCCATCTTCGAGAGCGTGCCGCTTTGGCGCAGTTCGTTGGCACGGTCCCACTTTAGCGTGATAAGGCTGTCGATTTCCAGATCCGCTTCCAGGCCGAACAGCACAGCAGCGGGGCGCGGTCGTGTGAGTGTCTGTAGACCCGCGCGAAGCTCGCCAAGCGTCATGCGTTCTTGCGGTATAGCAAACCCGAGAATTGGCACCGCTAGAGCGGGTGTCTGCACCGCGTGTATTTGCGCCATGACGACTTCTGCAATCCGGCGCGCTTCTTCACCGTGCCCGTCGAGGGTCAGTCGTGTGAGGAATGCGTGTAGCTGAGCCGGGTGAAGTTCGTCCAGCGGCTTGTCCCAAAGCGGGGATGCCGATAGCGGGGTGTTACTGAGGAGAGCGGTGATCTCTCCGACGTCTTTGAGCGCCTGCATTTTCTTTCTCCAGAGGCGCTCAAAGATATCACAGGGGTTATCGCTGCTGGTCCTGCATCATCGAGGCATGGAGCCGGGCGAGAATCTCTCGACGCTTGTCCGATTCCGCCTGCAGTTGATCGATGGCTTCGCGCAGCTTGCGGATCGTGCGAAGCTTTTCACTCACGAGCCAAAGCCCGAAAGCAAACGCCGCAAGGAGCGCGAGCCCCATCATCAGCGCCACCTGAATCTCATTCTCGGCGCGCTGCACGATCGTGTAGGCGAGGACCGCGTAACTCGCGAGGAACACCAAGCCGTATCTCATGCCGCGGCCCCGCGTTGCAGCGCGATCACCTTGCCGTTAAGCCGGTTGAGCACCTGGCGCACGCACGCTTCCTGGTTGTCGGCATTGAACGCCGGCAGATAGACGTCGATCTCCGCATCCCGGATCAGGTTGATCCACGAGCGCTCGGTGGTCATCATCTCCGCAAGCCGCTTGCTGTAGCCGGTCGTCACCGCGGCCGCGGCTTGTGGGTCTTTGTGGATCATCGCTTCGGCGATATCGATGCCGGCGCGCTTCATGAATCGCTCGGCGATGACGTGCGGCGGGTTATCCACGTAGACCGCGATGTGCGGAGTGCCGTTTTTCTTTGCCCAGTGGGCGATCTGCCGCATGCCTTCAGGCTCGCACACCAGCACGACGTCCTTGCCCGCCGCGAACGCCCGGGTCACTTCGCTGCCCGTGATGCCGTAGCGGTGGCCACCGAAGATGACGTTCTCGATGAAGGCACCCTGCGCGACCAGGCGCGCAAAGGTGCTCTTGTCGCGGTAGTAGTAATTCACGCCGTCTTTCTCGCCCTCGCGCGGCGTCCGGGTCGTGGTGCTGATAAGGTTCATGAGCCCTTCGGCCTTGAGCAGACCCTCGAGCGTCGTCTTGCCTGCGCAGGACGGGCCGGTGAGTGTGACGATGGTTTTACGCATTTGCGCTCTCCTGCGCCGGCTTGATGGCCAGCCTGTTGGTGATGACTTCCAGGAAGCGGCACATCGTGAGCAGATCCACCTCCTGGTTCTGGTTGTTGAGGACCACGATCTGGCCGCCAATCATTCCGCGCTGCGCTGGCAGAATGTGATGCCGCCAGGGCATCGTTGCCTGCAGCGCTTTAAACTCTTTTTCATCCATCAGATCACCATCTCATCAAGGTCGATTTTTAGCGGGACGTCCGGCCCCGTGTGTATGAAGTCGCGAAACGCGAGCGCTCGCATGTCGTTCAAATGCGCGCGCACTGCTGCCAATTCACCGCGATGCGCGTCGCTCACTTCACCGCTTGAAGGACGTAGCCCCGCTTTGTATAGCGCGTCGAAAAGCACCTGCGCGGCACGCTGCGTGAGCGTGAACATCGGCTCGGGCGGCAGCGCTTCGCCAACTGCAATGTTCTGGATGACGGGGTTCCCGATCGGTCGGAAAATCCCCGCGCCGCTCGGCCTCTTCCAGCTCAGACCGTGCAGATCGAAGCCGCCCATCGCCATGTTCGGATCAAGGCGCGCATCCTCGAGATGGACGCAGGGCACGATTACCGCGTCCGTCATGCGGCCTCCGCCAGTTCCGGGATGCGGGTTTCGCCGCGCACTGCGGCGTCGTATTGCTCGAACACTTCCTCGAGCGTGTCGGCTTCTTCCTTGTCCGTGCGGAACCCGGCCTCGACCATGCGCGGCAGGAACAGCGAGTGCAGGTCGTTGCTGGCTGAAGGCTTCATGATCTGGTTGAACCGCACCGCCCAGATGCAGCCAATGAACGCCCGCGGATCGGCTTCGATCGCGTCGCGCAGCGCCTCGTTTTTCACCGCAACATTCACACGCAGCAAGCCATCGCGCGTTTGCATCATCACGCGACCCGGACGCCCCTGGTTTTTCGTGCCGTCTTCGCCGTCGAGAATGGCTGTCGAGATAAGATCCACATCGACTTCGAGCTTGAGCTTGACCACATCCTCGTTGCCGCTCTTGGTGTCTTTCCAGACGCCGGCGCCGTTCTTGAGCACCGTGCCCTCTTTGCCCTCGACCTGCAGGCTGCTGCAATGCTCGTAGGCTTCCTTGAGCGAGTGGACGATCTTGGTCGGGATCAGCTTGACCGACTCGGTGCCGGCGTGGATCAACTGACGCAGTAGCGCCGTGAAGCGCTCGCGATACGGCACTTCATACACGCCCTTCGGCACAACCGCAGTCAGCGGGATTTGGTCCCAGGCGTAGAACACAGGCACTTCGTTTTCAGCAAAGTCGCCACCCGAGAGCACGCTGTTCAGGATGCCGTTGCCGATCTCGCGGTTTGCGATGACCCCATCGACCTTCACGACAATTTCGCCGTGCGTCTGCGTGCCGCGCTGTAACGCGCGCTGGATCTCCGGCACCATCTTTTCAAACTTTTCGATCGGCAGTTCGCTGCCCTGACGCGTAGTCAGCCGCACCACGCCGCGCGTATCGTGATCGACGTTCGTAAATGCGCCGTCTGCTTTGTGCTGGCTGAACGCACCCGCCACCCAATCCCACTTGTCGAACTTGGCTTTACTCGGCAGCACGCAGCGCATGTAAGGGAACGTCTGAATCAGACCCTTCACCGCCTTGTTGACGGTTTCAGCCGAGAACCCCGCGCGCAGGTCTTTCTTGATGATTCGCCAGAAGAGTTCGCTCGACGCAGGCTCGAGGCGCTCCATCTCAGCCCGCACCGCATCGATGGCTGCGTTACCCGACATGCCGGTCGTCGCGCGGTTGATCAGTAGACCCAGCAAGTCCCACGTCGAGTCCTCGAACAAGCCCGTGCCGACCGTATCCGGGCTCACGATCGGGCGCTTGGAGATGCCATAGCTGATCAGCGGGTTGAGCGCCGCGGTCAGGGTCATCGAAAACTTGTCGTCGCCGATGTGCTTTTTCACCAGCGCCTGCTTTTCGTTCTTGCTGGAAGTCGCCGCGATCTCCTCGATCGCGCGGTAGATGTCATTGGAATTCATGGTTCTCCTTGTGCGTGTGGTCTGGGTTATGCCGCTGCGCGTGCTTCACGCATGCGCTTGGCGAATTCGAGCATCGACTCGCCCGGTGCCGGTTTCAGGCTGGGCGTCGCGATGGGTTGGGCTTTGGGCGGTTCGACCGGCTTGGGCGGCTCGGTGGGTTTAGCGGCGACCGGAGCCGGTTGTGTCTGTTGCATCGCTGCGTTGATTGCGGCCGCATAACCGCCACTGGCATCGACAACGGGCGCATAAGTTGGGGCGGCCGGCGCCGGTCCCGCTTTCTTCGTAGCGGCCGCTTTGCGAGTCGCCTTGCTCGCCTCCTTGAGCTCGTCAAGGAACGGCGACGTGATCGGCAGCTTGATCTGCTCGTTCCACCAGGCGAGTTGCTTCTGGCGGTCGATGAAGTAGAGCGCACGGCCCTCGAGCAGCTCCTTATCGCGCAAGCCCATTGCCGGACAGGTGCGACTCTGGATGCGGGTCGTGCAGCTTCCGAGCTCGGCGTGCAGCCTCCCCTCCTGGACTGCCTTCACCTTGTGCAAACAAACCGCGTAGCCAGGTTTGCAGCCACCCGACTCGCAGTAGTCGAGGTAGTAGGCGTTATTGCCGCCCAACGATGCGGACGGCGGGTAGTTGGTGTCATCGACAAACTGCGTCTTGGCTTCAGCCATTGCTCTCTCCTTACCAGGAGCCCCACTCGGGGCGAGTTGCGTCTACTGTTTTCAGCGTAGCCAGCGCTTGCACCTGAAGGGCGAAGATCGACTGGACGTAGCGCTTGTTGCTCTCTTGCGCAGCCGCTTGACGCAGCACGCTCGTGAGGCGAAATCGGGCGTCGTATTCGACGAGTCGGCGAACGTCGGGTGACATGGCCGCGAGTAGCTCTTCAGCAGCCTCTGCGCGGCCGTCGTCGCGACCTTCGAAATAAGCGGCGTTCTCGGCGTCGTGGTCATCCATCACCACGACCCCCACTGTTCGCCGCGATCGACCGGCGTCTCTTCGCGCTTGAGGGGTTCGGGGCTCGCTGGCGCCGTCGGATCGATGCCGAGCTTTTCGAGAATCGAATCCCTCGTCTTCGAATCGCTGTAGTGCGCCGCAATGCCGCTGCCGATTTGCGCCTCGCCATGCGTGCCGTTGTTGGAGTGGAAGACGTGCTTGGAGGCAATCGACCGATAGCCGCCCTTCTCCTTTGCCTTGACCTGTCTGGCGCTCGATGCCGACATAGCCTTCAGATTCGGGTGACTATCGACGCTCGCTTGACCCCCACCTCTGGTCAACTGATCGGCCTTACCCCAGCGACGGACCTCGACAGAGTTCCCGTTCGTGAGGTTGTCAAACGTCACAATCTCGTAAAACTTGGTGCCACCCTCGTGCATCATTGCGGTCGAACTAACAGTGATCGCTGTGCTCATGCGCTCCTCTCTCGCGCGCTACTGTCGCGCTCTCAATGAAAATCATTCTACGCATCAATGTGCGGGAATTGTAGTCAGTTTTGACTATTGCAAACGGCGAAATTTAACGACCTTTGGTGAGCCTCATGCGCGTTGCCGTCATCGGGTTAATGGTCGTCGCTTTCCAGAAGGCATCACGCACGACCGCCGGCGGCACTTCGTTGGGATCACGGTTCTCGGGGAGCACCGCCACACGCGATGTGAGCCCGATTTTCTTGACCATCAGGGCCGCTTCAATCGCCGCATCGATTGCCTTCGCTTCGCCGTCCCACATGAACGTCACCACCTGCAGGCCACCGTCGCGCAGCTTGGTGAGCTTGGCCATCTGCGACTGTTCATCGCCGTGCGACAGGTGCTTGCCGAAGCTGCCGATTGGCACCACGTCGCGCAGCTCCAGTTGCTCGTCGAGCGCGATCTTCATGGCTGCCACATCGAACACGCCCTCCCCGATCACCACGTGCTTGGCCGCAAGCGCGTTGTGGCCGTTGTAGAGCACGGAGCCCGTCGAGGCAAATCCCGGCGGGAACAGATACTTCTTCTCCGCCGCGCCGGTAATGTCGCGGCCCTGGAACGTCACGAGGTCGCCCTCGAGGTCGAACACGGGGATGATCACGCGCTGGCTGTAATCCTGGGCGCGCGTCTTGCCGTCATCGTCCTTGTAGAAGAACTTGCCATCGTGCGAGTAGCGCAGGCTGAAATAGCTTGAGGTCGTGCCGGTGATATTGCGGTTGTCCAGATACTTCAGGTTGCGCCGGTTGTGCGGCAGCGCGATCGACTTTGGCAGCTTCAGGTCCGTATTCAGGTTGACGGCCATCGACGCTTTGCGCTTGGGGCGCCAGCCCTGGCTCTTCGCGAAGTTCTGGATGTGCTCCACCACGTCGCGGTTGTTGTCCGAGCCGAGCGACGCCTTGATGAAGCTCCATTTGTTGAACTTCGTTTCGCAGTCACCTGCGAAGCAGTTGCCAAGACCCGTCTCCAGGCCGATGTAGACCTTCCAGTTCGAGTTGCCACAGCACGGGCATTCCTTGACGTTTGCTTGCCGGCCGCGAGCCCCACGCGCTTGCTTATACGCGATGCCCTGATCGTCGAGCCACGACTCGATGTCCAGCGTCTCGATTGCTTCCTGAAGCTCCGCGTTATCGCTCATTACGTCACACTTTCTTAGTCAGATGCGCGCACGATACGCGCTGAAAACAGGGGTTTGTGAGACCCCTGTGAAATTGCCTTAGAAGCGGGAGATTCTGCTTGCCAGCACGCCGGAAAGCTCGCGCATCAGCGCGTGTTGGTAACGCAGGTCGAACTTCTCCAGGTTGTCCAGGCCCGCGAAGATAGGCGTGTCGAAGAATTTGATGAGCTTCTCCAAGCGCTCGTCGTTCTCCGCCTTCTCCGTCACTACGCGCTGCTGGTGCGGCAGATATTCTTTGGTCATGCGATAGCTCCAATTAGCTGCACGCCATCGCGAGCAGAGTGACAAGGGCCGGCACCGTCAGCCGGCCACCTGTGAAAATGATCATCAGAAGGAAAAACACCCAGGGATGTGCCATTATTCAATTCTGACTATGCTCTCGATGAAAGTCATAGTCGAAAGGTTCTGGCGAATGAACACCGTGATCCCCGACTCCTGATTTCGAGACGCTGCGAAGTAAAGCCGTGCTTCGCCCTTCGCCCGCTCCTCTTCCGTCGCGTTAATGGAAATCACCACGTCCGCGATCCGAATCTTGTTGAAGTCTTCTGCCACGTGCTCGGCTTTAGCCACCGTAGACTTGGACCCGTCCCGGTTGGTCTGCGTTGCGGACAGGAGCGCCACGTCTTCCTCGAAGGCGAGCCCGCGCATGTCCACAAACACGGACTTGCTGTTCTCGATCGGGTCGTTATAGCGATGGTTGGGCGCCATAATGTCCAGGTAGTCGACCACCACTAGGTCAAACTTGATGCCTTTCGCCTTGTAGCGGTCGATCAGCGAACGAATCATGTTGGGCGTGCAGGTGCCCGCCGCATATTCGTGGATCTTCAACAGACCCGCGCGCTTCTCTAACGCCTCAACCTTCAGGCGAATGTCATGGATGTTCTTGCCGAGCTCCTTGACGAGATTTTGGGAAATCGTCGCATCCAGACGCTCCGCGATAATGCGTGAGGCCACTTCGAGGGTGATATAGAGCACGTTCTTGCCCGCGAGTGACGCGAACTTGGCGAACGTGATCATGGCGGTCGTCTTACCGGACTTCGCCCCGCCCATCAGCAGCGAGAGCTCCTTGCGGCCCCACCCTTTGTGATAGAGGATCTCGTCGATCTTGAGCATGCCGGTGCTGATGCCGCGCGGTGGCACCTTGCCGCTCGCAATGTCGAGCCGCTCCTCGGTTCGGGACTCGATCTCCTTGAAGTAGTCGTAGCCCTCGTCGGCCTCATTCAGCCCGATCTCGATTGCCGCCTTGATGGCCTTTTCGATCTGCGGCAGCTTCTTTTTTTCCAGCAGGCTCACAGACTCGAGGATGGCCTGGCTCACCGCTTGGTGCCGGGCGAACTCCGCAACCTTCTCTTCCACATAATCGCGATCGGCGATCGTGCGGTCCTTGAGCTTCTTGAATGCCGCGACGACTTCGCCGGCGGCGTCTTTCCTCAGACGAGCGTTTGCAATGGCGTCGCGAATGACGGTCGGGAAAACGGCCGGGTCAGGAACGCGTTTAAATCGCTCGTAATAGCGCAGCGAGAGCTCCACCACACCCGCTTCACCGGTCTGCTCGAAATACTCGGGCTTAAGCAGGTGCGCGGCGCGGCGCATGAATTCCGAGTCACGCAGCGCGAGCGTCGCGATGGTGCTCTGGAACTCGTCGTCGAACTCGAACTTGTTGGCGATGAAGTCATCCGGCTCCTCGCCCGCAGCAGTTGCGGCGGCAGCGCCGCTATATGCAGCGCCCACCATCGCAGCAACCGATTCCTCGACGCGATCGATGGTGGCTTCGCTCATGCTGCAAGACCCATTTCATCAACGACCGGGGTCTGTGCCTGAACTCGCGGACGCGGGAGCGGCTTGAAGCGCTGGATCGCGTGCTTGAAAATGACGTGGGTGTCGCCCTTCACTTCCAGGGAGATCGTGAACGCGTCGGCCGCGCGAATCTTGCCGGTGAGCACATCGTCATCATCCAGCAGGTGCACCACAATCTCAGCGCCAGAGTCCTGCAGCGCCTTCAGAAAAGCCTGGTGGCCAGACGGGGCCGCTTTGGGTTTCGGACGGCTCATGCGGGGCGCTGACGCGCGGCTCGGGCTTTCATAGCCTGGCCGAGTGGTCAGACGGGGGCGACTGCTAGGAATCGCGTCATCGTCACAGCGGGCCAGGCGCTGCCCTTCACGTTGTTGTTCGATGCGCAGTTGTTCGGGGGTCATGAAACTCTCCAACACGGGGAAAATGGGTAGATCAAACGTCACACTGACATGCACATTATAGTCAGTATTGACTGATATACTCAGGCTAATTTGAGCGCTTGATCGAGTGTCCCCGGTGGGAAGTTCTGGATCGCGGCCTCAATGCGCAGCACGCCGTGCGTATAGAGGGCTGCGGCGAGCGAATAGTGTGCGTGGCGCCGCTGCTTGATCTGGGTGATGAGGAACCGCTCGTAGGCAATCTGGTCGGCGTGACCAAACCAGTTGGCGGCCAAGTAGCGCTCGTCCTGACAGATTTGCAGGCTGTTGCGGCACTCCTCCTCCCACGCGATCACCATCTCGGCCAACATCTCTTCGTTGGCGTTGATGTGCGAGGGGCGCGGCGCATGGTGCCAGTTCCGGGCCATCATCCAGTTCATCGCGAAACGCAGGAAAAAATTGTATCGAATGCCGAGCTGATCTCCCGTTTGCCGCAGCATCCAGAGCGCCTTCTTTTCCTTCGCTTGCATGAAGTCTTCGCTCCCTTTGAATGGGCGCATGAATTTGCCGCGCTGGTAGTCGAGCGTCGTCACCATGAAGTCCTGATATGCCTTCAGGTAGCACTGCGCGAAGAGATACGTCGCCTTTGTCGGGTGCATGCGCCGATAGTCGAACCACTTGGTCGTGAGCAACTCGGGTTCGCGCTTCAGGAGCTTGCCGTCAATGTTCGCAATCGCCGCCACTTCGCAGCGCAGGAACGACAGGTCGTGCCCGTAAAAATCCCCAAACCATTCCTTGAGCTTGGGTTCCGCGATGATCGTTTGGGTCATCCTCTCCGCCTCGTTAAAAACAACAATATTTATATTTAAGTCTTAAGATTCTTTAAAACTAACGGGAACGCATTGGGAGCCCAAGTCACGGACCCGGGAACCCAGGTCTAGGGAGCGGCCCCAACCGAGACCGCTCCGTTTCCAACCGCGGCGCCTTAAATCAAGGGCTCGCCGCTATAGCTCGACCAGGCGGATCGTGCTCGAGCCCACGCGCCGATGAACTGCTTGACGCTCGAAGTTTGCGGCTGCGCGTAATAGCCCACCGCGGCTTCGTCGAACTCGTCTGCCCGCAGCCGCAGCGCGTGATCCGGCGCCAATCCATCAGCCTCAGCCCGCGCGTGCATCTTCTTGGCCAGATCGGTCTCGTGGCTCATGCGGCCGCCTGCTCGTAGCTCTCGAGGATCTCCTGAATGACCCCGTGCCGCACCACATCCTTCTTTTCGAAGCGCACGTGGCCGACAGTCGGAATCCACCTCACCCGGTCGATTGCGTCGGCGAGACCGGACTTGCCGCGGATATCGACCTGCCCCGTGTCGCCGTTTATGATCAGACGTGAGCCCTCCCCGATCCGGGTCAGGAACATTTTCATCTGCTCGGGCGTCGTGTTTTGAGCTTCATCGAGTATGACGATCGAGTTGCGGAACGTGCGCCCGCGCATGTAGGCAAGCGGTGCGCCTTCGATGTTGCCCACGCGCTTGTGATACTCGTAAGCGCCGGTGCCAAGCCGCTCGACCATCACCTCTTCGAACGGCACGAGGTAGTGGCTGAACTTTTCTTCCATTTCGCCAGGCAGAAAGCCCAAGCTCTCGCCGGCCTCGACCGCCGGGCGCGTCACGATGATCTTCTCGATGCGCTTCTCGCGCAGAGCATCAGCGGCAAGGGACGCGCAGACCCACGTTTTGCCGGTTCCAGCGGGTCCAGTCGCGAATGTGATCGTCTTACCCTTGATGGATGCGATGTAGCGCTCCTGGGCATCTGTGCGAGCGCGGATCGGGTCAAAGCTGGGTTTGACCACCTTGCGCTGCTCAAGCTCAGGGGCGGGGTCGTAATGTGCGTTGTGATCCTCATTGCGCCGACGGTCGGTGCGGGTCTTCTGACGGCGTTGCTGCGGTTGCTTCTGGCGGGGCATGAGGGCGTCCTAGGTCGGTTCTAAGAGCCCTCATTATATAGTCAATAATGACTGTTACGAAAGACGAAAGACCGACTAGTGGGCGAGGCTCGCAAGTTTGGCCAGCAGTGCCGGACCCTGCTCTACCCGGATGCTCTCGACGCCAGCGTCCGCCGGATGGATGCCGTCATACGAAAACACCTTGTCCGGATCGCCGCCAACGGCCGCGCGCCAGAGACCACTGCCGGGCGAGCTTTCGAGCGACGCAGCGACGTCGATCAGGTAAGCAATCGGGTGCCGCGGGTCGCCAATCCGGAACGCATCCATGCTCGAGACGCCCCTGGGCTGGTTGACGAACCCCTTCGCAAGCGAGCCGCTCATCGGCGCGCCGTCTCGCAGCCAGGCATTCCAATGCGCATGCGCCCCGCCGATGGCAAACGCCGGGTTCGCAGGCGCCTGGCCCTGCACGGTAAGCATGCCGTCGCTCGAGGTGGTCGAGGGTGGTGTCGTCGCGGCGAACACCTGCAGCCCACGCCGCTTGAGCGCTGCCGACACTTCCATCGCCGAGTTGTAGAGGTTCTGCTCGGGCAACTGGCGCAAAAAGTCGTTCATCCCATACGCGTAGACCGCCACATCAGCGTGACGCGAAAAGGTGAGGCGTGCCCGTGCATCGCGCGCGTGGAAATACTGACCCACGTCCGATGGAGATCCGAAGTTCATCAGCGGGAACTTGCCATCCACAATCACGCCCAGCCAGCCTTGCGACAGGTGATTGCTACCAGTGCCCGCCATGATCGAGTCGCCATAGCCCGCGATGGCCAGGTTCGAGCCCGTCGCCGTCTCGCCCACCACCGCGCTGTGGGAGAACACGAACTCGTAGACGAACGGCCACTGGTGGTCCGGGTCTCCCGTGATGTTGCCCACGCCCGCGGTGTGGTCCACGTAGAGTCCCGGGAACTGGCCGCCGGCGAGGATGTTCGTCGGATATTTGCCGCCCGCCGGCACCTTGCCATAGTATTGAAACCAGGCTGTCGCGCCAGGCGGGATGTCGATAAACACGTCATCCGTTTTCAACTGGCCGCCCGGAATGAGCGTGCCGGACTGCGACTGCCCGAAGGTGAACGAAGAGTAAATCTCCCGCTCCGGGTATTCGAGCTTGCCCGAGATCGTCACCGGGTTCGGCAGCAGCGGCTCGTTTGGCGCGCCGTTATAGTTGCCGTCGAACGCTGCGGCGACCGACTTGGCGCCAAACGGGAAGTAGACCGGGATGCGCACATTGAACTCGGGCTCACTACGCAAGCCGTTCGCGTTCCAGGCGGAAAAGCCCAGCGCTCGCGGAGCCGCGCTCGCCTTGACTTTGCTGATCCCTGCGAGCGCCAGCCCTACCTGAAGATCACCGTAGTCAAGGCTCATTGCGGCACCCACCCACTTTCGGTTGCAGGCTTGTTCGTGGCGCTGAGCGTGTAGGTCTTCACCCGGACCTTGTTCGTGCCGGGTTCGGTCGCCTTGATGCTCGTCAGGTTGTCTCCGCCGTCATAGGCGTATTCCTTCTTGCACGACTCCAGGCTGAAAAGCTCGCCATTGGCGTCCACCACCGTGCCGATGGTGTAGGCGCCGCCTCCGCGCCCGATCTGAGGCACCGAGGTGCCCCTGATGATGTCTGTAAGCCAGCTCACGTCTGCTCCTTAGTGGATGAGGGATTTGATGATCGAGTGGTCCATTTCGGAAGCGTCGCGGTGATACCACTTGCCGCCCGATACAGCGAAGTCGGTCACGGCGATGTAGTCGAAGTTGCTCGCCCGCGTGGCTGTGTCCACGTTCACCAGTGCAAAGCCGTTGTGCCAGCGCTCGCCTTCGCAATAGGAGGCGCTGCGCTTGTGGCCGGAGCCAAGCTGGTGCCACTCATAGGCGCCGTAGATCGGGCTGAAGTGCGACCAGACCTGATGGCGGTGATGGTGGCCATTGACACCCGGCAGGCCCATGTTTCGCGCGTGCGGGAAGTGGTGGCACAGGACAGTCTCGAAATAGACTTTGTAGTTGTTCGCTAGCTCCTTTTCGAAGTCGCGCTTCGTGAAAGCGGCCAGGTCGGCTTTGGCGATGTAGTTGATCTGGAACTGATCCAGGCCCAGGAGCTTGCTCACAGTCATGCCGTGCAGGTCCGAGAGCACCGAGCGAAGCGCTGGGGTTGCGTCGCTCATATGGCGTAGCAGACGCGCTTCGTGATTGCCCTCAATGAAGTCGATCTGCGAACCCGGGCATGCGCGGCGCAGCGGGCCGAGGATGTTCTCGTGCGTGAAGCGAATCCGGCCGGTCACGTCCCACTCGCGCGGGTCCACGCCGTATTTGCCGAACTCGGGCAGGTCGAAAATGTCGCCATTGAGCACGATCACGTCCGGCTGCACGCGCTTGGCTGTGTCGATCAGCACGCGCAGGTAGAAGAGGTCAATCTCCTTGTCGTGGAGGTCCGAGCACACCAGCAGCGTCTTGAAGCGCCGTGCGTTCGTGCGCGTGTAGCGATCGGCCCAATCGCGGCGGTCTTCGTTGGCGCGCCGGTAGTGATCGACCGACACGTGCTTGGCGATCTGACGCTCAAGCGTGTGCTGCTGGCGGTTGAGCTCAAGCTGCGCCTGGCGCTTGAACTCGAGGAAGGATCCAAAGTGGCAGTTCCAGGCCGACTCCGCAAGCGGCCCGTAGAGGCGGAACGAATTGCGCGTGACCGGCTTTTCCGGGTTCAGCAGCGCGAACGTGCGCAAAGCCTCGATACACGCTTCAGGCGTCGCTTCGGTAATCCGGTTCACATTCTCCGACATCGGCAGCTCGACGCCGTTGCGGTTGATGATCTTGCCCGCGTATTCCTTCGTGCGTCGCAGCGCGACCGCTTTGTTCTTGACCGTCTGGACTGACAGACCGAGCTCCTGCGCAACGTCTTGAATGGTCGGGAACTGCTTCGTGTTGTTGAAGGTGATGACGAATTGGTCTTGCAGCATTCGAGTCTTCCTGGCGGATATGGAATCGGCCTGTTGGGACAGGCCGTTGGCGGGATTACTGAGCGGGTGTTTCGGTGGCTTCGGGATCGTCTTTGATGCCGAGACGCTTACGCTGGTCGGCCTGGTAATCCTCGACCGACTGCACGAGCGAGTTGTGACGCTCGGACAGGTCCAGATACAGCTTGGTCAGGTCTTGGTCTGCGTCGATGAAGTCGGTAAAGCAAAGGGCTGGAGCGGCGTCGCCCGCTTCATCGAGGCCGCCGGCACGATCAAAAGCGGCTCCTTGACGACTGGCGTTGAGCATGCGCACAGTGCCAACATCAAGAGCGAAGCCGCCGCAGCGCGAAGCGCCAGAGGAAGTCGTTTCATCGTGATACTCCGTAGGGTCAAAGGTTGAGTGAGGCGCCGTTGCCGCGGCGTGGTGTTTGATCTGTGCCGATACACGGTCGTGGATCTGGCTCTTGTTCGCGTCGATGTTCGAGGCGATTTGCGCCACCTTCCCCTCGACCTTGATGCTCGTTTGCTGCGCCTTCTGCACGCTGGCCGCGTCGGTCTGGCGAACCGCCTGGACTTCCTTGATCTCTTGCTTCAGTGCGCTCGAGCCATGCGCGAAGAAGCCGGCGGCGAAGCCCGCAGCGAAGACGACAGCGGCGAATGCGATCTGCTTGAAAAGGGTTTTCATTTCTTGTCCAGGAATTCATAGCGCGGCCGGCGCACGATGAGGATGTTCTTCACGTAGCCGCGGTTGATATCGAAGAAGGACTGCCCGTAGCCCTTGACGGCGGTGCGTGCGCGAAAGCTCGTGTTCTCCACGTGCCCGAACCACACATCGGGATTGCACCCGGCGGTGGCACGGCAGACCTGCCGGTCCTTGACGAGCCCGCCGAGACCGCCGTTGTAGGCTGAAAACATGAAGGCGAGCCGGTCGGTATCGGTCTTGCCGTAGTTGATCTGGCGATAGAGGTTGCGGTCGTAGGCGACGAGCGCGCCGAGCTGCATCTTCGGGTCGAAGCGCTCTTCCCACTTCCAGCTTGCGAGCGACTTGTCCCACGTCTTCGCAGCCTCGAAGTTGTTGAACTTTGGCGTGATCGTGAGCTGCCCGAGGCCAAACCCGTATTCCCGATCCGTCTTGAGTTCGGTCTTGGGGTTCCAGCAGCCCTTGCTCTTGAGCGAGACGCAGGTTTCCTGCTCGACCTGAGCGGCAAGCATCGACGGCGCTGGCATCGTGGGCCAGAGCGCCGCCGTTTGCGCGACCAGGATGGGCAGATAAACTGCCGCGAGTGCGGGCAGCATCAGCCGCGCACCCACCACACCGTGCATATCACCAGCACGGCGCTATAGGCAGCGGTCGCAAAAAACACGGTGGCCGCGCCGATCGAGGTTTCTTTGGCCTTGCCGGCGAGCTCGCCCATCGAGATGTAGTGCATCTGCATTTGGCGCAGCCAGTGACCGACGCCTACGATGAAGAGGATCGCCGAGATCGAGAACAGCAAGCTGTAGAACACCGGACGGTCGCTCATGAGAACGGCCGCGGCCGGCAGCAGCAGCAGGAACAGGCGATGGTCGAAGAAGGATTTAAACCAGTGTTTCATGATAATAATCAGTATTGACTGTTTTAGTGGACGAAAGAGACGACCGCGTATTTGCCGATAGCAGCCACCACGGCAGCGCCGATCACCATCCAGACGATCTTGATGGCGCGACTTGCGCCTTCAGCCATTGCGAACGCCTTGATCTGGGCTTTTTCGAGTTCTGAGGTTTTGTCGACGTTCGCCTGCAGACGCGTTTCGAGCTTATCGACGCGCGCGAGCGTGTTCTGATGGCGGTCCTCAAGCACCGCAAGTTTCGTGATCGCGCTCGCGATCTGGGAGAGCGCCCCTTTGATTTCGCCAACGTCTTTTTGGACGTTGTTTACCTGCTCCTCGAGCACTCCAAGATCGACCGGCATTTCGTCAGTTCCCGTATTCATTTGCATGATTCCTTTGTCGATCGCTTGCAAAGGGGTAGCCCAGATGATAGGCCAAAACTGATCTTTATGGCAAGTCAGTTTTGACTGTTCATGCACCCCGGCCTATGCTACTACGCTTCCGCCGGCAAATGTTCCCGCCTTGACAAGCTCCGCCTCGATGAACGCAAGCGGCGCTTCGTTGTCTACTGGCAATCCCTCGACCGATGCGATGATTCGCTGGAAGCTTGCCGGGTTCTTGCCTGCCTTATAGGTGTCTTCCGACACGAAGCTGATGAGCGTCGCCATCGTGGTCTTGGCCAACAGATCGAGAGAGATGGACCCAACCACGTGACAGCTTGCGTTGCCACCGGTCGCCTCGAGCGTCAGGTCTTTAATGATTGGCATGTCTATTCCTTATGCGAGAAGAGCCGCGCGATGCCCTTGAAAATGTTCGGGGTGAAGCTGTGCGGAATGCGCCATTCCGGACCCCACGGTTTGCTCGACCACTTCGGTGCGCCCTGCTCGTCCATGCCTTCGAAGTAGTTCCATGCCTTCCACCCGAGCTTCCACGAGCCCCACGCGCCGTCGTAGCTGACGCACCAGAGCCGCCCGTCTACCGTGCGCGCGTGGAAGCGCGTGTAGTCTTTGCCTGAGACGAACGTCGTGACGACCCACTCCGCAGGGTTAAATGTCTCGCCCAGCGGCCAGTAGGCGAACCCATAGGCGGGGTTACGCCATAGCCATCGAGTTCGCATCCACCACAGCCAGAGCGAGGATCGTTCGGTCGGCACACCGTTGGGCGTGAAGTAGCCGTCTCGCCAACCGACATCGAGCGGCGCATCGAAGGTCTGGAACCACGACAGCCAGCGTGGTAGATAGCCGTTGTCCTTGCAGAAGAGCGCAACAAAAGGTGCCAGCACGTAGGCGAGCCCGGTGAAAAGCAAGTTCAAAACGGTGTAGATCGCGTAAACCACGGCACCCTCTGCGGTTATTTAACGATAGTCGCGCCGGCGAACACATAGGGATTGATCGCGGCAAACTGCTCAAGGATCGCGGCCGGATCAGTGCCGGCCGGGGCGGCTTTTGCCAGTGCGGCGTCGGCGAATGCCCAGACATCTTGATTCGCTTCCGGTGCCCCATTGACCTGGATCGTGCTCTGCGCGAGCGCTTGGGCGCCCGCGGCGTAAACCTCCTGGGTGTAATAGCTCGCGATGTTGATACTCGCGTTTTCGGAGCTCTTGTTCAGCGTCACGTTGGTCACAGTGTGAAAATCAGCCGGAACACCAATCGACTTAATCAGGACACTTTTAAGCAAAGACATTCGATACTCCTTCGGGTGGGTAAAAGTTATTGCGGTGCGATCGGCCAATCAACCTCACTCGGAAAACCGGGCTGTTGAGGCAAGTCGCGCAGCGCCTGGCGATAGCTCGCGTAGCTGGCGCGTGTTGCGTTCGGCACGTCGGGTTGTTGTGTCCAGTCCGTTTCCGACAGAAGTTGGTTCCGCTTTTTGCGAAGCCCGATCTCCGCGAGGGCCGGGCGCAACGTAATGGCGCGCTGCCGAACCACGTCAATGAGCGGCTGCGGTGTGAGGTTGCGCCACTCTGCGATCTCCGCGTCTACCAGTTGGACACCGGTTTCCGCATCGATCTCATGCCACACAACATAGTCCTTGCCGTAGGTCAGATTTGGGCAGAGGTCTTGCATGGCGAACCGAAGCTCATTGGCTGTAATCACACTTGCTCCTTATTGGTTGACGAGACGGGATACGCGCAGGCGGACGGCTCCAACGCAGTCACCGTTGGGTCCATACCACCCGACTACAGCCATGCCGATAACCACTGCGTTGTCCGGGGCATCTTGAAACCCGCGACTGCCGTGACCGTCGATGTCCGCCAACTCGAATGTGCCAGTGCGGCGCACCGTAGCGCCGGCAGTTGCTGGACTCAAGTTGCCCTCGTGCCAAAGGCGGTAACGGATCGTTCCATGCGATCCGCCGCCCACAGCCCATTGGTTGTCGGTGTCGAGCCCGAAGTAAGCGGCGAACGACCCTTCACGGCGGAAGTTGATCACGCACGAGGCTGAGTTGTTGCCCTGGTTCTGCAACGTCAAGCAGGCGGATTGCGACGTGATATAGGCAATGCTTGGGGCCGCACCGGACGTGAGGCCAAAGCCACTGCCGTCGTTGTAGACATACTGGCGGATATAGCTGCCAGCAGGCTGATAGGAGCCAGGGTTGAAGTTGCCGTTATCCCACGGGACCAGTCCCGCCCATGTCGGTCGAGCACGCGGAAAATTCACCGCTCCACCGTCACTGATCGTCAAATTCCACGCGCTTTGGGCTTGATTCAAGAACCCGCAATACCCAACGTCGCCGCGCAGCACGCCAAAGGAGCCATTCCCCGGTGCCCAAAGTTGAATCGCGTTTGCATTCAACATTCGGAGGGTCGTGTTGTAGTCGACTTGGCCAGAGAACGTGCCGCCAGTCGTCTGCATCGGGCTTGGCAGATTCCCACCGTGCCATACCCTGTTCCCGTTGGCGTTTAAATCCCCACCAGAAAACTGGAAGTTAGTGCCGTCGTAATACAGGTATTTGTTGTTGGCTGCGGCCCCGAAATAGAGGACGCCGCTCGCGGGATTGTTAGACCAGCCGCTGATAACCATCTGGCCGCTCGTGCTTGTGACAGCGCCTGTCGCATTGAGTGGCCCGGCCACGGATAGTCCGCCGCCAGCAAGCGTGTAGGAGGAACCGTCATAGAGCAGGTATTTCGAACCGTCTGCCGAGAAGGTGTAGACGGCCTTGCCCGTCGAGCCGCCCCAGCCGTAGTTGTAGATGGTGCCGTTGGTGTTATTGAACCCTGCCTGTGCAGTTAGCGCGCCGGTGATGGTCGCAGTGCCGCTAGTGGTAAGCGTGCCTTGCACGTCCAGCCCGCTTCCAAGCCATACACGACCGGTGCTGCGCGTGATCTTGAGAGCATTCGAGAGATAGGCGCCCGCGTCGCTCATCGCTTGAATGTAAAAGTCCGAGCCGACGTTTGCGCCGCCCTCAGCAGACGAATCAGTAATCACTCTCCACCGGTCAACAGCCCCCGACTGGAAACTGATTTGACGCTGGAGACCCGCGTTACCACGCAGTGCCAAGCTTGAGGCGTTATTAACGATGACCGCCCCGCCAAAGGTCGTGCTCGCGCCGGGTGCGTCAATGGTTACTGCACCCGTCGTCAGGCTCCATTGGAACGGTCGGAAGCTGTTGAACGTCCCATACTGATCGCCGCTGGCGGTTTGCATCAGGTAGACATTGCTGCCGTCGTTGCGAAGCAATACCCCATAGCTACCAGCGACAGCGCGGAACTGGCCCGCCGCATCCAACCCCGAGCTTTGCACGCCACCCTTGAAGCGTGCGTTTCCATTCACCTGCAACAAGCTCGTGCCATCGTCGCTCACAGAGCCGAGCAGCAAACGGCCGGCGCTTGTCAGGCGCATCCGTTCCGCTTTGCCAGTTGCGCCGCTTTGCGTGGTGGCAAAGCTCAGGTAGGCCGCAGAGCTTGTGCTCGATACGGCGCCATCCGCCCAGGCGTCGATAGAAGCCATGTCCTGGAAGTTCGCGCCGTCGTAGCCACGATACGTCAGCGTGCCAGCCTGCGACCCTGTAGTGAGGGCGGTCTGAGCCGCTTGCGTCCCGGACGCTGCGCGCAAAACGAGAGCACCCCCTGTTCCGTAGCGAGTCGAGACCACCTTGGCGCCGTCCATATACAGGTCGCCCGTCATCGTGTCGCCGCCCTTGGCGACCGGGTTGCCGATCCTGGCAGCTACGTCGTCAGCGTGCGCAGCGCTGGCGGCGGCATTTGTTTCGCTGGTCTTGCTGTTCGTTTCGCTCGCGGCAGCAGCTTTCTGCGAGGCAAGCGACGCTGCGGCAGTTGCAGCGGAATTAGTCTCGCTGGTTTTTGAGTTCGTTTCGCTGGTCTTGGCGGCATTCTGCGAAGCGAGCGCGGCTGCCTGTGACGCTGCAGCGGCGCCGGCCGAAGACAGCGCGCCTGCGGCTGACCCTGCTGCCGCGGAGGCGCTGGCGGTGGCGTTCGCGGCCTGGGTTTGTGCATCGATATCTACGTCTTGCCAGCCCTTGCTGGTGTAGACGCGCATGATATTGCGCACGTTGTTGAAGTATTCCGCCCCGACCTTGAGCGCACCGCCGTTGTTGTCTTTCGTCGGGTCAGCCGCTTGCTCGCCGAGATACAGCTCGTTCATCGACTTGACGATACCCTGCACGGTCGCGCGATCAGCCGCAGCGCTCGATGCTGAAGCAGCGGCATTGGTCTCAGAGGTCTTGGAATTCGTTTCGCTGGACTTGGCGGCATTTTGCGACGCAAGCGCTGCCGCAGCAGAGCCGGCTGCCGCTGTCTTGCTCGCGCCGGCATTCGTTTCGGAAGCGCCGGCATTCGTTTCGCTCGTTTTGGCCGCAGCAGCCGAGACGGCACTGTTGGTCTCGCTCGTCTTCGCAGCATTCTTGGACGTGAGAGCGCTTGCCGCCGATCCGCTGGCGTCTAGTTGACTGGCAAACGCGGCCGATGCCGATGCGGCGGCCGCATCAGCCGAGCTTCCGCTTTGCGTAGCCGAGGTGCGTGCCTGGCCCGCCGAATTCGATGCGTTGGTCTCGCTGGTCTTCGAGTTGGTTTCGCTGGTCTTGGCCGCATTCTGTGACGCAAGCGCTGCCGCAGCACTGTTGGAGGCCGCCGATTGACTGGCTGCTGACTTCGTTTCGCTCGCCTTCGAGTTGGTTTCACTGGTCTTCGCAGCCAACTGGGAGGCTGCTGCGGCCGCTTGGGTGGCGTTGATCTCGGCGATGAAGGCTGTCAAACCCGCTGGAGTGACGGAGCCGATCATCTCTTGGAGCCGATACATGGCAGCCGTCCAGACTGCGGCCGTGCCGACGTCCCCCTGAGAGATCAGCGGCAGGTTGTCAGGCGCGGTGAAGTCGGTCACAAACGAGCTCGGCGCCATCGCGTTCGAGGCGCCCTGATAGGCGCCCGTGAGCTGGACCACCGTATTCACGCCATCGAACACCGCGTCGGTCGCGACCGTGTATGGCACCAACTCGTTGACCACCATGAACATGTTGTTCGCACGAATGCGATACGCCACATTCACGCCAATCACAGTGATCGTCTGCGATCCATTCGTGACGGTGCAGACCTGTTTGAGTTGTGCCATGCGCTCGTTCTTCCAAGGGGTAAGTCGATGGCCGATTATACAGTCAATATTGACTGTTATTCAACCTTCGGAAATGACTCCTTCACGGTCTTGCAGTGCTCAATCCAGGCAAGCGTTTCCGGTGGCAGCTCGATGCCGAGCTCCTGCATGGCGACGAACCCCTTCATGATGGCGTCAAGCTGGTCGCCCAGCTTCATGTAGGCGCCCGCGCGGTGCGGCGTGACGTCGATTTTGTGGTGGATCTTCATGCTTGCGTGACCTCAAAAGTGGCGTCGAGCATCGGCCAGGCCGAAACCGTCACCGTGTAAGTGCCCGGGTGGCTAAAGGACAGGTCCGCCGTTGCGTCGGTGCACTCGTGCGCCACGCCCTCCACCGTAATGACGCAGGGCTTCGGAAGCGAGCGCAACTTCATGCCTTTAAGTGTCGCTGTGTTGGCGGGGCGCGGCGAAATTACCCCAGCGCTCACGTAATCAAGCAGGGGGTCGGCCTCGCCTGCCACCACATTTTCGCCCTGAAGCGACAGCATCGAGGACGGAACGGAGCCTGTGAAGGTGATTCGACCCGTCGCCGAGTCATATTTGGCAAAGTGAGTGATGCCGGTTTCAATATCTGTCATCGCATAACTCCAATAATCGTAACTGACCAGGCCCTCACCGACCACGAACCGCTGTTCCAGTCGTTGCCAAAGTGGACGGTAAAGGTGTGGGTGCCAGCGCCCACGTTTGCGCGACCCGACCCCGTAAAAGCGCTCGTGAAGCCCTGCTGCGCCGAGTTAGATTGGTTGATGAAGGGGTTGCCATCCACGCGAACCTGGGCCACGGAGTTGGTTGAACCACCGCCGTTGCTGGCCTGCCACGAGACGATTGCAATCACGCTCGCCGCATCTTGAAAGTTCAGGGTTATTGTGCCAAGCGGCCCCGTCATGCTGCCCGGACCAAGGTTGTCCGCCCCGCCGCTACCGCTCATGAAGCTTGGCACCGTCACCGAGTTGCCGGCGAGCTTGAACGTGTTGACCTGCAGATCGCCAATCTTCGCGTTGTCAATCGACGCATCACCGATCAGCGCACTGCTGATAATCACGCGGGGCACACCGTAGACCGCGCCAATCGTGAACGGATGCACACCGTTGTATCCCGGAAGCTGGACCGAGAAGGTGTCGGCGCGCACTGCGAATTCGCTGACGATGCCACCGTTCACCGGATACGAGGCCAGGCCAAAGCCCGAGACGTAGCCGTTGTTGTCGATCTTGACCGTGTATTGCGCGCTCAGACCGTTGATCGACGAGTAGGCGCCCTGGATCAGCGCGTAGTTACTGCCGACCTGCGTTTGCAGCGAGCCGATTTGACTTGCCGAGGCACCATCGGCGTCGATGCGCGCGAGCGTCTCTTGCTGGATCAGGGCGTTGGTCTGCCCCACCGACGCAACCACCGTGTCGATTCGCGTCCCAAGCGCCGTGTCGGCCGTAGCGCGCGCCGTCGCTTCACCTCGCACCTGTGCGCCCGCGTCGGCGACACCCACTTCCACCGTGTCGATGCGACTACCCAGCGCAGAGTCGGCGGTCGCGCGTGCGATCTGCTCAGTCTGGATCGCGGCAATGACGCCCGGCCCGACGCTTGCCGCCACGACGTCGATTCGGGTGCTGAGGGCGGAATCGGCATCGGTGCGCGCGGTCTGCTCGCTAACGATCAGCGCGACGTTGGCGTCGGTCTTCGCGCTCACCGTATCCACTTTGGTCGAAAGCGCGCTGATTGCGTCAGCCTGGCTCGACTGGACCGAGGTGATCTCGGTCTTAGCCGTCGAGAGCCGTTCATTCACGCTTCCAAGGATGCTCGGCGGAGCGTCGATCAGGTCGATGCGCGACTGGAGCAACGGCGTCAGCTTCGAATCCTTCAGCACGCCGTCGGCAATTGCCTCCACATCCATGAACGGGGTGCGAAAGTGAAACTGCGGCGACGGGATCGTCTCGTCCAGCCCGAATGCGTCATATGGCACGATCACGAAGTTGTAATCGGCGTTGAACATCAGGTTGGTGAGGAGCACCTGAACGTCCGGACCATCGTAGGCGGGCGTGTCCGTGCCCAGATCCACGTCGCCGTTCCAGCGCAGATAGACCTGAGCGCCGGCATAGTCCGCGTCGTCGGTGTGCTGGAAGTTGATCTGCACCCGGTCGAACGCCGGGTTATTGACCACGCTCGTGATTTGCGGCGGCGGATTGTAAGCGTCGAGCACCGCTGGCTTGCCGATGTTGTTAAACACGTCGCGCACGGCGATTTCGAACGTCAGGCGGCGATGCGTGCCGTCGGCCACGTTCTTCTCGTAGGTGTAGATGAACGAGTTGTCGGTCGTGTGCTCGGTGCGCAGCAGGTTGTGGCTGTGATCGTAGACACGGACCTCGTAGTCCATGAAGTGCGGATCACGCGCGCCACCATCGGCCCCATTGGGCTCGCTGCCGAACTCAAAGGAGCTCGTGACGGCGTTGTAGTTCCAGAAAATCTTGCAGTCGCGGCCGGCCCAGATGAAGTTCGCACCCGATACGTCCGCCACATCGATGTTGCCCACCTGAGCCACGACCGTGTAGCTCGCGGTCGGCGCCTTATCGACACTTGCTCGTTTGCCCCACAGGTCATAAGCCACGACCTTCACGAGCACCTGATCTTTCGCAACGAGCCCGGGCACCACATAGCTGGTTGCCGCGCGCACGGTGTCGTAAAGGTTGAGCGGGCCGCCATTGACCGACACATACACGTCGGCGCCGGCATACGAGCCCACTTGCGGACCCGTCCAGGCCGCGCGCACGTTCGAGAGGATCTGCGTGCCGTTGACGTAGGTTTCCTCGTAGACGCTCAGCGCCTGCACCTGCCCGATCACAGCTTGTTCGGGTGGCAGCAGCGGAGGCGTGAGCGTGCCGATGACGTCGTTATAGGCTGACAAATCGTAGACGGCCAGGTTGTATTCCAGCGCCTGGATGTGTCGATTGTTCGTATCGGTGGCGAGCGTGATGGCCTTCACGCGGAAGGGCTTGCGGACCTTGTTGGACTCACCGAACATGAAGTTCGTGAACTGGTCCGGCACAAAGCCCAGGCCGCTCTTGAGCGCGAGCGTCTCGGTCGTTCCCGGCTGCGTCACTACGTCCACGTCCGTCACCACGTCCGTGTCGAAAAGCTGCACCGACTGGCCCGTCGCAAAGCCGCTTGTGTCGTCCACGTAGATGCCATCGGGCACGATCGTGTTGATCGCCGTTTCGACGCCGTTGGAATTGCGAATGCGCATGATGCGATTGTTGACGTTCACCCCGCCCACGAGCTGGACGAAATTGCCCGTCACCGCCTGCACGATCGCGTTCGAGCGCACCACGAAGTTGGTCAGCAGCAGCGCCTTGTATTGCTTGCCGGCTTCCATCGTGACCGGCTGGTCGAGCACCAACGTGTCGTTTGCCGAGCCGCGGTCAAGTCGTCCCGAATAGGCCCAGTTCGGCATGTTGTGCTGGACCAGCACCACGTCGCCCGGCGTGCAGGCAATTGCCTCGAGCGGCGCTTCGAACTCCACCGACTGGGTGAGGAGCTTGTTCAGGTTGAGCTGGAACGCGCCTTCCTTGTAGGCTTGCGTGATGTCGTCGATGCCGAAAAGCGTGATCGCCGAGACGTTCTGGACCTGCCCCGCGAGCGCAGCTTGCGAGTTGGTGACTTTAACGGTTTTGGACTTGTTCTTGTCCGTCTTGTCGAAGTAGGTAATGTCGATTTCAGTGGCACGGTCCTGCAGCGCGAGCCACGTCATCTTGAACGTGTCCTGGACGATGTTGCCCATGCCGAACATCATCACAGGATCGGCCGGCGCTTCGGTGGCCACGTAGTAGCGCGTGCCCACGCGGATCACCTGAGCGTGACCCACGCGCAGCACGAGCGCGGACGCATCCCAGAAGTTCTGGACCTGATCGAGCGGCCCGTTCCACGTGAGACCTTGCGCGTCGCAGTAAGCCGCCCAGGTAAAGATCGAATCCATATCGATGCGCGCCGGGTCAATCTCGGCGCCATAGATCGGGTTCGTGGCCATGTCATACCAGATCCACGCCGGGTTCTTGCCCGGCACCGAGGACGACATGACCGTGCCGTTGGTGCGGGTCATGACCTCGATCAGCTTGCCGCCGTGCTTGAACGTGACCGTTGGCACGCCCGAGAGCTGGTTATCCATCTGGATGCGCAGCGCAAGCAGTGCCTGATGGTTATAGGCCACGCCGTCGAGCGTGATCTCGTTCAGGTCGGTGAGGTAGGTGTCGCTTTGCGCGTTTTCCGAGGAGTCGGTCGGAAACACCGTCTTGATCTGATTGTTGGCGTTGTTGACCGTCTGGATTGAATAGTTCGGATTGCGCTTGACCCGAATCTCATACTTCGCCATTGGCAACTGAGGCGAAGTAAAGCTGCGGCGCACAGTGGCGCGCAGGTTGTCGGTGATCACCAGGTCGCCGGAGGCTGCCTCATGCGAGACCGTCATCGTGACGGGCGTGGCCGTCGTGTTGCTGCCCCATTCATTGTTCGTATCGAACGGCCAGGGCTTTCCGATGTAGCTGCCGTATTGAGCCATTGCGGTCGCGCGATCGGCGTCCGATGCGAGGCTGCCGTCCTGGTTCCTGACCGTGAGAGCCGTCACGACGCCCGGCTGACCGATGCCACTACCGTGATCGCCGCCAGAGGGCGGCAGGCCCGCTGAGAGCGTCGGCGTGATGATGATGGTCGAGTAGACCGTCTTGGTCGTGCCCATCGACGTCCAGGCTCCATTGGAGCCGAACACGCGGTAATCGACGTCGAGCGCGACCGTATTGGGGTTGAAGGAGCCATCCTTCGAGTTCAGCGAGTAGAGGCCAGACGGACACGCGAAGTCCAGGCGGAACTGCTCGCACTCCTCGGCGGTCGAGACCGTGACATAGGTGCCGGCCGACGGGATCAGGACGTTTTTGTTGACCGGCGTGATGACCTTCGAGAACCAGTCGATGGGCGACTGCACCCCGTAGCCCAGGCGCACCTGTGTCGTGACGTCGAGGAACTCGCTCACCGGGCGGTCGTTGATCTCTATGTCGGTGATGGACGCGATCGGTCCCTCCCCGGCACTGATCAACATGTAGAGGATCTGGTTGTTGCCGTTGTTCGAGGCGTCCGAGCCGCTGACGTTTTGCTCGGTGTAGAGACCGATGATGTTGCCGGCGTAGCGATACTCGCCGTAGATCACAGGAATCGCGATGCCTTCGGTGCTGGTGTTCTTCGCGCCGTCCGCTCCGTAGGAGGGGCTGTTCGAGAGGCTATTTCCCTGATTGGTTGCGGTGACGGGCGGCAAGATCGCGTTCACGAGCAGGGAGCCTGCGACCGTGACGGCGGTGGCGGCGACCGCACCCGCGGCGAGCGCGGCTCCAGAGCCCGCTGCGACGTTGAATGCCGAGCCGTAGGCCGCTGCTGCTGCGCCACCCGTATAGGCGGCAGCGACCGCGACCGCGATCATGGCGACGATGCGGAAGATGCCCTTTCCACCGCCCCCGCCGCCCCGCGGGATCGGACAGAGCACCACGTAGTCGTTCGGCTCGAGGAACGTCTTTTTCAGTTGGTCCTGCTCGACGACGGCGCCGTTGATCGACACCACGTGGTCGTCCGCAAGCCCTGCAGGCAGGTAAGTCGCCAGGGTCTTGCGCTTTTTCCACGCCCATTGCTCCGTTTCGACCGCACGCAAGGGTTCAAACGGATTGGTGATCCGGCGAACCGATACGAATTGCGGAGCTTTAGCTTTGCGCTGCTTGGGTTTTGCCGTTGTCGCAGTATTCATAAAATCCGACGATTCGATTCTTCCATTGGTCGAGCCGCTCGATCACCACCCCACCAGAGTCTTCCCAGGTATGGATGAAGCGACAGTCAGTAATGACTATTCCAACGTGCGCGATAAAGCGCCCCGTTCGGAACATGACCAGCGCACCCGGTTTCGGGTAGTCGATCGGCTTCCAAAACATCGCGGAGCTGACCATCACCGCCTGGATGCGGCCTTGGTCTTCCGGCGCGCCGTAGTCCGGCACTTTGATGCCGGTGTCGCGCTCGATGATGTGCATGCACAGCCCGTAACAATCGAAACTGTCCGGGCCGCGCCCACCCCGTTCGAAGGGGATGCCGATCAATTCTGCGTTGGTCATGTCGTATAGTCACTATTGACTGTTATTTTACCTGAAGAGATTGCCGCCAGGAACCAGATTCGGCTGGCCACCAAAGTTGACGACGTTCTGGTGCGCGCGGCACCCGAGTTGCCCCTCGAGCGTGTGGTCGCAGACCGTCATCGAGCCCGCATAGCGGCAGGTTCGCGCGTCCTTGTATTTCCAGCGGCAGAAGTCGCGCCGCTGCACGCCCTTCGGGAATTGCTTGGTGAGCGCGTTCTCCGCGCCAAGCGTGAATGAGACCTGATAGTTGGTCGCGGAGGCGGCGATCACCTCGAAGAATTCGGCCACTTCCGGGTCGCCGTCGAGGTTGTTCGACGCGAGCACGGTGATGTTCGCGTTAAACCCCACCCCACCCCCGTAGTTCTGCATACGGGAGAGCACCTCTTGCGAGTAGTCGAAAAAGCTCAAGTTGATCTGCGGCGTCTCGCCCGAGGCCGAACTGAGTTCGAGGGAAAACTGCACCTTCGTGTAGGTGATGCCTTTGCGCACCACGTCTTCGGTGTTGTTCACGTAGCGCAGCGTCTCGAGGACATCGCCCGTGGCTGGATCGGGCACTTCGATTTCGAGCAGCGCCAAGTAGGCGACGTCACTCGAAATCTTGTTCTTCTCGATGATGCTCGCCACTGAGAGCTTGTTGGCCATTTACGCCTCCTGGAGCTTGAACGAGGTGTCGTAGCGACGCATGGCGCCCGCCCCCGTGTAGGTGAATTGCAGCACCGTGTCGGTCGTGAAACGCACCGCGACCACCGCCCCGGTTGCAGGGTCGGTCCAGTCGAAAATCACCGAGCCGCCATACACCGAGTCGAAAAACGCCTGCATCAGCGTCTTTTGCGCTTCGGTGAGCGAGGTGAAGCCCGAACTCCATGTCTTGCGTGGGCGCCGGGTGTGGCGCGGGCGGGTTGCGACATAACCGCCTTCCATCTTCGGAGCCAGGGCGGTGTTCTCTTGCTGCACGTTGTATTTCGCCGAGTCCTGGAGATCAGCGAGGGGCATGACTGGATTGCTCATCGGATAGCCTGTTTCATCCCATCGCGGAACTGGCCGGGAGACTGCGCCGCGGTCAGAACCACATCGAGGATCAGTTGTTTGCCGTCAAAGCGAGGCGAGGCTTGCTGAGCGCCCACCTGCTGGCCGGTCTGGTTGATGACGTTGACGGTGACTGCCGGTGGCACAGCCGAGCCAGCACCACCTGCATTAGCGCCGCCGTTCAACGTCACGGGAATGGTCTTACCATCGGGCAGCGGCACGTATGCTTCAGGCACGGAGCCCTCGCCGTAGAGCGCGAGTTGCGGCGAGTTGGCCACGCCACCCGTTGCATACTTGCGCAGCGTGGCGACGCCCTTGCTTGTCATGATTCCGCCGTTGGCGAACGCCGGCATGGTGAAGCCATAGGTGTTCGCGCCCACGCCGTAGCTGCCTGCGCTCGCACCTGCACCACCCATGCCGAAGGCGGAGCCCAGCGAGCCGAAGAGTCCGCCGAGGCTTCCACCCGCGCTGGAGCCGCTCACACGGGCGAGTGCTTGCGCTGCGATCATTGCTGCGTTCGCAAGTGCGCCCATCGAGCTCGTCGCCGCGCCCTGAACGTTGCCTGCCGTGATCATCTGCGTGACTTGCTGACCGAGCGCATTGGTCGTCGTCTGCACGCCCTGGGTCGCGAGCGTCGAAAAGCTCTTGGTGAGTGCGTCGGCTCCTTGCGTGACCGCTGCGCCGCCAGCGTCACCCAGTGCGCCGGCTGCGGTGTTGTTTGCAGCAGCGCCGGCCGCGGTCGAGGCGTTCGGGAACACGAACTTGTTGATTTGACCGCTCAGCGCGTCCAGGCCCATCTTCAGCGGCGCCGAGAAGGTCTCCTGCAGCTTGATCTTGAGCACGTCCAGCGCCATGCTCTCAGCGAGCTTGGAGAGGCTGAACTTGCCGGTCTCAGCGAACTGCACGAGCGCATTGATCGCGTTGTTGGCCCAGGCAGCTTCCGCCTGCTGCATCTGGTCGAGCGTGTCCTGCCAGTTACGCACGAGCGCATCCATCGGCGTTTCCTGGATACGCTGACGCTCGGCGGCCACCACGCTCAGGTGCCGGTTGAAGTCTTCTTCCGCCTGAAGCTGAGCGGCGAGCGACTCCCGTTGGATCCGCTGCGCTTCGGCTTCGCGCTGCGCGGGGCCACCGAGCGTCGGGTCATTGCGAGCCGCGGCCATCGCCGCAGTCATCGCATCGACGCTTGCCTGGCGATTCTTGTTGTATTGGTCGAGATCCTTGGAATTGGATGCGTCGAACTCAGCCACCCGGCGTTGACCAGCGAACGGCAAGAGGCTCATCGCCGTCTTGTCGTCGGCTTGCCTAAAGCCCGAGGAGAAGTTCACGAGATCGGCGCCGGCGCGGTTTGCGAGCGCCTCGTTCTTCTTGCGGCTCCACGCTTCCCAACCGGCTGTGCCAACCTTCAGGCGTTCTTCCGCGCGTGCGAGTTCGCGCTGGAGCGCCGTCATTTCGCGCGTCTGCTTGGCCATGCCGTTCTCAGCGGCATTGCTCATCGCCTCGTGCACGTCGTTTTCAGTGGACGCGAGACGCTCGTTGGCGAAGGTCAGCGCCTTCTTCTGTTCGGCGAGCTCCTTCGTTTGAGCCATCTGGTCGACGACTGCCTTCACTTCCGCGTTGTTCGCGTTGAGCGACCCGTCAGCGTTCTTCCACTTGCGGTTGCGCGGGTCGTGCGCCTTATCAAAGTCACCGCCTTGCCACTTAGCGGTGAATTCCGTGAGCGCGTCAGCACGCAGCGCATCGGCACCCTTGGGTTGACGCGCAAGCAGTGCTGCCAGGTCGCCCTGGTCAACCTTGAGCTTGGAGGCGATCTGTTCGCGGAACTTGATGAACGGGTCTTCGAACTCGCGCTGGCCACGCCCCGCCATCGCAGAGTTGACCTTGCTCGCATCGTCGTCATCGAGCTCCACGTCACCGCGTGCGTGCGATTCCTTCTTTTCCGTGCCGCCGAAACCCATCGGGGCACCCGTGCCCTTCGTCTCGGTGGACATGAAGTTCCACTTGCGCTGGCGCTTGGCGGCTTCAGCGTCTGCATCCGAGTCGATCTTCGCGCGCTCATCCTTACCCGCCTTCATCCGGGCTTGGATCTTGTCCATCGACTCGCCGTTCTCCGACATGGCGTTAACTTCAGCCATTTCGCGGAAACCGGACTTGAGCTTGTTCCAGAAGGTGTTTGCCTTGGCAAGCAGCCCGTCAAACCAGTGGCCGAACCACTCGCTCACCTTGTGGCCACCCACTTCCAGCCCGAGCACGAGTTTGCCCAGGTCCCACGCGAGCAACAGCGTGCCGACGAGCGGAATCATGCGCAGAAAGGCGCGTCCGATGAGGCTCGCGGTCGCCGTCACGACGCGTCCAAGCAGCCCCAGGCTCCCGGCGATGGTCGTGCCAGTCTTGATCAGAAAGCCCGAAAAGCCACCGACTGCCGTGCCCGCCGCACCAAACGAGCTGCCGATTGCGGTGGCTGTGTTGGCCGCGGCCGCGCCGTAGCTTTGCGTCGAGTTGAAGGCGGCGCCAGCGTTGGTGATGCTCTGACGGAACGTGCCCCAGATACCGGCGCCCGCTTGCGCGGCTGTATTGGCGCCCCCTGTGGCGCCTGTCAGTGCGCCGAGTGCGCCGGTTGCAGAGCCGACGATGCCAGAGATCTTGCCAATGCCGGTGAACGCCATCACCACGCCGCTTGCGGCCGCGGCGATCGTGGTCAACTGCACCGTCATCGGGTTGTCCTGCCCGAACTGCTTCACGTCGAGCAGGAACGAGCGGGTCATCTCGAGGAGCTTCGTAATCTGCGGCAGCACCGAGGCGCCGATGATCACGCCAATGTCGTTAAGCGCCGCCTTCGCATCCTGTGCGGCACCGGCGTAGCTGTTGCGCAGTTCGTCATTGACCTCGTTGACGCCCTTGGACTTGTTGACCGTCTCGCGCTGTTCGTTGATCCGCTGAGCCGAATGCGGGTCCGCTGCCTGAGCCATAGCAGAGGCGGCAGTCGTTTGGATCCCCAGGCCCGTCAAGAGCTTGGCAAACGCCATCGACTGCGCCTGCGCGTCGTTTATGTCGGCGCCCTGGTAAAACTTACTACGATTTGCGCCCTCTTTCTGCGTGAACGAGAGGAGCTTGTCGTAGTTGTTCTGCAGCCACTGCACCGGGTCTTGCATGGCAAGTGCTGAGTCTTTAAAGCCCGCGTGCTTCACATCCCGACGCACTGCGCGCCGATCCGGGTTAGCGAAGTTGACGCTGGAGGTGTCGAGCAGGCCCGCGCCGGCCATGATCTGCACGGCCTGGTCGGTCATCTGCTTGCCCTGTGCGTATTGCTGGAACATCTTGAACGATGTTCCCACGCGCGAGACACCTGCACCGCCACCCATGCCGCCGCCCATCGTCTTCGATTGGTCGACGATCGACATGAGGTTGATGATGCCGTCATCGGACAAGCGAGCCGCACCCGAGCCCATCATGCGCAGCACGTTTTCCGCGTCCTGCATCTGGACTTTGCCGTTGGTCGCGGTCGTGATCTTCTGCATGAGCTCCATCGTGCGGCGTGCGCCTTCCGGGTCATACACCTGCTGACGGGTTTCAACGACGCCATACAAGTTGCGGATCGTGTTCTGCATGCCGCCGTGGGTCATGCCGAGCGTCTCGAGATTGTTGGCAGCTTTCACCGCCGTCTCGAGGGTCTGATCGATGATGCTGACGTTGTTCGAACCAATCGAACCGATCGCGGCCATACGCGCTTTCACGGCGTCAAGCTGCGACAGGAATTTGGTGGTCTTGGAGAGATCGAACGCCTTGTCGAAGAACTCCTGGTTCTGGCCGGCGCCCAGGTTGAAGGTGCCCTGAGCGATCTTCGCACGCTGCATCTCGTCAGCGTCACCTACGCTTGCCTTCAGACCCTGCTCGATCTTCATCCCGGCCCAGACAGCGGCGACACCACGCAGCGAACCCGCGAGCGCATCAGCCTGCCCACGCATCGTGTTCATGTTGGTGCCGGCCGCACGCAGTGCGTTGCCGTTCTGGATCGTCGCAGCCGTGTTGGCTTGCGCCGCTTGCGTGAGCGAGTTGGTGGCGCTCGTGTTCGCGTTGGTCGAGCTCGCCAGGCTGTTGTTCGAGCGAATGAGCTGGACGACGGTGCCCGAGAGCTTCGCCATCGTCGTTTCGAGCGTCGTGATGGCCTTCGTGAGCGCGGCGTTCGACTGCGTGGCCTTCGTGCCCGCGGTAGCCGATGCGGTCTTGCCCTTGGCGACGTTGTTCGTCGAGGTTGCAAGCTGGTTGTTGGCCATCGCCGCCCGAAGCGCTGCGCTCGGTGCGGAAAGTAGTGCCGCGGTCGCGCGCCCGGTGCTGGACGCCACCGAGTTGTTCGCCGCGTTCATCTGGCTTGCTGCGGTATTGGCGGCCGCACCCGCTTCAGTCAGGCCCGTGCGTGCGCGAAGCAGCGCCGGAACCGACTTGTCGAAATTCTGGGCGAGCGTGTTGGCGGCGGCTGCCGTCGATTCGACGCTCTTGGTGGTGGGCGCTGCGGCTTCGCCGACACCGGCGATGCCCTTGGTTGCGCCCGAGGCGGTCTCAGCCGCCTTGGCAAGTGCGGAGGCAAGTGCGGAGACCGAATCGGCCACCGCACCCACAGACTTGCTGGTCGGGGTGCTGGCAGAATCAACCTGCTTCATGCCCGAGGCGAATTGCCCGAGCTTGCCGGCGATGTCCTGCATCGTCTTGGCGGCGCTGGCAAGGGGCGCCTCAACGCCCGATGCCGTCTTCGAGAGCTTCTGCAGACCCGCGTCGAGCGCGTCGGATGTCTCCTTCGCACGCTTGGTCTTCAGAGTGAAGCCATTGTCATCCAGTGTCAGGACAACCTTGATCTCGCCGCCAATACTCATTTAAACCCTCGACCCTATCGTTTGACCTTCCATCAACTTCAGCGCTGCAAAGCCCTCCTCGTCTCGCTGCGCACCCTCCTGGATCACCGCCGCTTCACTTACCTTCGCCAGCGTCCCGATCTCGACAATCAGCTTGCGCCGGTAGTCGCTGGCCGCTTCCCCGCTCTGGGAGACCGCTGCAACCGTGAGGGCTCGCATGTCCTTTTGCGCGGAGATCCGATCAATGCACTCGTGGGCGAGCCAGAAGCGCTTCATCGTCATGCTGCGAAGGTGTTGGTCGGTGTAGCCGTAGAAGTGGGCAACCCGGCAAAAGAAGAAACCGAAGTCGATTTCCTCTAATGCCGGCCGTGTCAGTTTCCCGAGGCGGCTTCCTGGGCGGCTTGCGCTTGCGCGACTTGCTCAACCTTTTCTTCGTCTTCGCCCTGGATAAAGGACGTGATCCGGTTCAGGACCGCGAGCGAGCACTTCATGAGCAGGCTCTTGGGCGCGTCTTCGATGCTGCGCACGATCATTTCGACGGCCGCTTCCACCTGGTCAGCGACGGTTGCGTCGGGGTTCGCTGCGAGCTTTTGCGCGAGCCGGGTGGTTTCGATGAAGTTTTCAACGCTCATCGCGGGCACCTTGTAGGTCACGCCGCCGAGAACGAGTTCGCGTGCTTCCTCTGCGCTCAATGCGTCGAGGTTCAGAATCTTTGCCATGTGCTACTCCAGATGTGGGCAGCCCCGCTTGCGGCAGCGGGGCTTGGGTTCGTTGAGATAACAGTCAATTATGACTGTTACAGAGATTACGGAGCGACAGCCGGAGCCGAGCCCACCTTGAACAGCTTCTTCGTCACCGGATCGGGGTAGCCCGTGAACTCGACGTTGAAGATGCGTTCCTTCTCGACCTCGTAGGCGAAATCGAGGCCGCCAGCCGTTGCCGCCAGCGGGATCACGAAGTCTTCCGAGTAATCATCCACGGCCTTGTTGATCGGATGCAGGCGCAGTTCCTTGGCGATCGACAGCAAGTCGATGCCGATCCCCGAGTCCACCTCGACGTGCTTGCCGCCTTCGCCGTCGTTGACCAGCGTTGCGCCCGGCATAATCGCGACCATGTTCTCGATCGTGGTTTCAGCCAGGGGCACCTTGGCCGACACGTCGCGCGACATGATAAGTTCGTTGACCGTGGTCTTACCGAACTGGTCGATGTTCACCTTGTGGGTATCGGTTTTCACCGACACCTGCACACCACCCTGCGTGTAGCCGAGGTCTTTACCGTCCAGAAACACGGTGCAGACGCCCAGCTTCACGTTCTTTGTATCGCTTGCCATTCAAACTCCTTTGCAAAGAGGTTTTAACAGTCAGTTGTGACTGTTGCCGAATATAGCAGAAAAGGCACTAGAAGTCACCACCAGCGTCAAGCACATCCTTGATTTCAGCGGCTACTCCATTGAGGACGGCCTTTTCCGAGTCGTTCATCGCGCGGGTGAGAAATGCCCCGCCGACAACGTTGCGGCCAGCATCCTTTTGCTCGGATCGCTCGCCGCGTTTCTTGGGGCCGACTGGCTCCAGGTGCTCGTGAATGTCATAGGCGTAGTCACCCACCGTCTTGCCGGGCCGCTCAGGCACGGGCATGTCGCCATCGACGTAAATTACCACGCTCTTGCGGGTGAACTGGCCCAGGTCGTTGCGACCACCCCCGGTGTCAGACACCTTGATCGCTTTTTCGAGGTTGCCCTCATCCACCGGTGCGTAATCGCGCGCCTTCTGCGCGACCTTCTGGCCTTCCACGCGCATCCTGTCGATCGCGCGGCGCACCACCTTGTCGCCCACCTGCTCGATCAGCAGGCCCAAGTTGATCCCCTCGATGCTTACGCTCATGCCGGCTCCTGCACAAAGCACACTTCGAAATAGACGGAAAACTCGATCAAGTTGCCTGCCGAGAGCGGAAACGGCACGGGCAGCGTCTGCGGGCGGCAGTAATTGAAGGTCATGTCTCCAAGCACCGCGCCAGGCTCGAGCGTGAGGGCTGCGACCGCGCTATTCATGAGCGTCTCGGCCGCCTTGTAGTTAGCGCCGCGTGCGATCACCTGCAGGCGCGTCTTGTAGTAGCCCGGCAGCTCGTGGTTAATGCGGGTGCCGGCAAGCTCGTTGCGCACCATCACGGCCGACACCGCCTCGGACGGCATCATGTAGACGAAAATCGATTTGCCCTGCTTGCCTACGCTCTTATCCTCCAGGCGCTGCGCGAGTGGAAGAACGTTCATTGCGCACTCCAGTGGACGACGCTCACCTCGTGGTGATCCAGGCGCCCGTTGATGTCAAATTGCTGGGTGATCGCGACGATGCGCACGCGCTGGCCAGCCACCGTTGCGACGTCATCGACGCCGGCGGCCGTCTTCGGCGAGAGCAGCAGCACACCGTCCGCCTCGAGCTCGAGGGCGTTGCCGCGCGTGGCCGACGAGTCCGCTCGCACCGAGGTCTTCATCGAACGCTGCGTGAGCGAGACCACGCTGCATCGCTCGTTCACGATGCGCGCCGCGGCTGGCATCCCGTAGACGTCCGACTCGCTCGAGGCCACCTCAATCTGGATCTTCACGGTGGGATTAAACATCGGTGACAAACGCCTCCGCGCGGGTGTTGGGATGAAAGAGGCGCTGGCGTGCCTGCTCGAACTCGGCACGCGTCATGCGCTGGGCGTAACCGTCAGGCGTTTTGACCCAGAGGTGATCCTGGCCGCGGCGATCTGCCTCCAACACCACCGCATCGACCGCCGTCTGCACGGCGAACTGACGCACAAGGGTTTTCACGATCACTTGCGAGTTGAAGCGCCGGCCCAGCGAATCGGTGCTGCGAAAATCGATGCCCCCGACCTTCTGCTGGACGAGCAGCCCCATGCCGCCCGACTCGTTCTTCAGGATCGACGCGATCCCGCCCTGTCCCGCTGCGATCTGCTGCGTGACGGTCTTGATGTTTTGCGCAAGCGTGACTTTGAGCGCGTCGAGCGCGAAACCGACACGAGACGCGTCCGAACCGACTTCGCTCGCGTAGCTGAGCATCTCGTGCTCGGCACGCAGCGCGAGCGCGTTTGCGAGTCGGTGCGCTTCTCGTTGGAGGTTGCTTATACTGGCCGGTGTGACGGCGGCACCGGGCGCGACTTGCGCCAGGTAGAGCCCACGCAGCGCGAACAGCAGCGCCTCATAGTCTGCCGTCACCCGATTCGTGAGGTCGTCGTAGATCATGTGCGGGCGATTTTCTTGGTCATCGAGACGAAGTAGCTCACGTAGGAGAGCGCGCGTTTGCAGCACGGCAGCTCCAGCGGCTTGGTCGAGCGAAACGCCTGGCGGGTGTGCCCCACTTCATCCATCGTGATGCCAGCCGCACGCTTGGCGCTCAGCGGGTCGGAGGTCAGGATGAAATCGGCTTCGGCCACCTGTGCCTTGCGTAGCGCGCCTTTGAAGCGTTCCGGGAGTGCGGCGAATTGCGTGGCGTTCAAGAGCTCGAGATTGCCATCGAACATAAACAGACCGTTAGTTGCAATGTATTTGCTCTTGTAAATGCCTTCGGGCACGAAGTTCAGACTGTCCTGGCCAAAATTGATGTTCGAATTGAGTAGGTAGTAGGAGAGCTTGCACAGGTGCCAGCGCGCCTCGATCATGGCCGCGTAGCGGTCCTCGTCGTCTGCCTCGTCCCATCCAGGTGTGCCCGGGATCTCAGCGGCCTGCAGCAGCGCCTCTGCGTAGGTCTGGAAGCTATTGACCCCCGGCACCAGGATCGCGACCGGCTCAATCCCGTAGGTAAAGGTGATCGCGATCTGGTTGCCGTTCGCAAGCGTGAGGAACAACTCGACAATGCGCGCGCCGCGTGTGGGGATAGTGTGCTCGGTCGAGGGCGCACCCAGGACATTCAGACTCGCAGGAACGACCACCATCGCCGAGGACGCATGCGGGGCAAAGTCTGTAAGGGCTGCGCGCTCTGAGAGCTCCTTGTCGGTCTGATCCAGCACCCGGTAGTCGATTGCCGTCACGTCAAGCGGCGCGCCGCGAACCGTCAGCGGAATCACGCACTCAACATCGGTTCCTGCGAGAAAGAAGTCCATGGGCTTACTCGCTCGCGTCGTCTTTGCGGCCGCCCGTCGCCTTCACGAGTGCGTCGATCAGGCCACGAATCGAGTTGCCCTTGATGCCAAGCGGCAAGCCCAGGTCGCGCAGACCCTGAATGCCCCTCTCGTCCGCAATCTTGGCCAGATCGGCCTCGTTGTAGACGACCTTGGGCGCCTCGGGCGTGGATGCCGGCGTATCGGTGCCGGGCACAACTACGGTGGTGGCCGAAGTCGAGACCGCCTCGACGTTCATCTGGTCGAGCAGGAACTGGCTCACGCTCGGGTTGGTGCCGTCCTCGTATTCGCAGCGGTAAATCGCGGCAAGGCGCGTTGCGTCCTTGTGGGAGACGTCGGTGGTCGAGAGGCCATCAACGAAGAACACCGCGCCCATTTGCGCCGTGTAGTTCTGCATGCCGGGGTCAAGCAATCGGAGTTTCATAGGGTTCCTTGATGTGAAAAAGGGCGGGCACATGGCCCGCCCTTCATCTTGTCATGGCTGACCGGCTTTCGCCAGTCAATTTTGACTGTTGCTTTAGACGTTCGAAACGCCTTGGAGGCGGCCGATCGAGCGCGTGGACTTCAGCGCCAGACCCGTATACCACTTCAAGCGAATGCGGGTCGCGTCCTTGTTCTGCACCGTGCCGATGTTCTCGACCACGATACCGGCGTCGCCACCACCGTAGATGCCGTGCAGGCCATCCAACTCGTTCAGGCGCAGCGCGTAGACCGAGCACAGGTTCTCACCCGTGCCGACCGTTTCGTTGGCGCCCAGAAACTCGTTCATGATGATCGGAATGCCGTTGTGCGTGAGCATCGGGCGGCCGAAGTTGTGGAGCTGTTGCATCACAGCGTCCGTGCCGTAGGTCGCGCGCAACAGACCACGGAATGCGCGGATCGTGCCCCGGCGCATCACCAGCACGTCAGCGCCGTTCGGCACCGTGTCCAGCAACTCGTCCAGCATGGTCAGCGTCAGCGCGCCGCCGTTTGCACCCGCCTTGATGGTCTGCGTGCCGCCGGCTTGCACCGACAGGTTCACCAGGCCGTCAAATGCCTTCGGGTTCGCAGCAGCGTCGCCGGTCGCGAGCGTTTGGTGGAACACGCGTGCAACACCCTTGGCCTTCTTCGCGATCTGGATCGCCATCTGGTCGTTGGTGTCGCTTTCGGTCGATTGCAGGAACTTGTCGACGTCCACGTCACCCGCCAGGATGCGCAGCTTCGTCACGACTTCCTGAACGGTCGATGCACTTTCGTTCACCGTGTCGTTCGGGTCGAGGAAGTCAGCGCCAGCCAGCGTGTCTTCGCGGTTATACACATACGCTTTGCCGTTCACACCCACAAACGGCAGGATCGAGAACAGGTCGTCCCGATCGATGATTTCGTCGATGACACCGGCGACGAGCTGGTTGTTGCTCAGCGAGTCGGCCACCGTTTTCAAAAGAGGCATTGCTTTTCCTTTTAAAAAAGATAAGAAACAGTTTCGTTTCGGGCCTAGGTCGCTTTAGTCACCGATAGGACGCCACAATAGCATAAATCGGCTTCTTTGCATAGTCAGTTCTGACTGTTATCCAGACCCAAAAAAGAGGCTCAGTTAAGCTTGATATTCAAGCCCTTCAGACCCGAGGCGATGCGCGACACGCCTGTCACTTCCGGGTCCACCTTCGTGACCGTGCCGGCGGCTTTTGCAGCAGCCACCGACGACGCGGAGCCCGCGCCCGACTTCACCTTGCTCTTGAGCAGGAAGTCCTTTTCCGGGTCCGCGTCCACGATCTTCTTGAACGCCTCGTCAAACGAGAGCGTGTTGCCCGATGCGTCCACGATCGGGGTCCGGTCGGATGCGCTGCGCGGCTTGTCGTAGCCCACTACCTTGCCGTCCACCAGCTCGAAGTGCTCGCCGTAGATCACGCGTGCCTTGGCCGGTGTCAGCGCCAGCTCATTGGTGATGAATTGCGAGGACGTGAACTGCGTGCCGATCGTCAGGTCGTTGATCAGACCGTCACGCTTGCCGAGGTCCGCTTTCAGTGCGTCAATCTGTGCCTGCAGCGCGGCCGTGCCGGCGGCGTGCTCGGTTGCCATGCGCTCTTTCAGGCGCGTCCACTCGCCCTTCGCTTCGAGCGCCGCGGTTTCGGCGTCGGTCTTTTCCTTGAGCAGCGCGCGCACCGCTTCCGGATCGATGCCTTCGAATTTCTTCAGTTGCTCCTGGGCTGCGGCCAATGCGGCATTCGCATCGTTGAGCGCGCCCTTTTTCTGCATCACTTCCTTGAGCAGCTTGGCTTCTTCGTCGGTGGGCTTGCGGCCACCGTCACCTCCGCCTTCCTTCTTGAGCTTTTCAGCGGCCGCGGCGGCAGCATCTTCAGCTTCCTTGGTTGCGGCGGCAGCGGCTGCGGCTTCCTTTTCGGCTGCCAGGGCTGCGGCGATCTTGTCGGCGCCACCTGCTCCACCACCGCCCTCGCCACCGTCATCGCCGGCGGGTGCTTGATAGACGCGGTGCATCAAACTGCGCAAGAGGTAATTCATGTCGTTTCGTTCCTTGACCAGTCTCTAGGTCGTGTGGGTAAAGAAAAGCCGGCGCATCACTTGGCCGGCGGGGTTGATCAGCCTTCCGATTTGGTCGCGAGTGATTCCTGAGCCACGGCCCGGTCGGAGAGCTTCTGGGTTTGCTGCGCGGCGGTGTTGCTCGGGTCGAGCAACGGGTCCACCGGCGGCCAGTCCTTCAGATCCTTGATGATCTGTTCCTTGGTCGCCTTAGCCATCTGCGGGAAGAGCTTTTCGATCAGCGCCTTCATTTGCTCCTGACGCAGTGCAACCGGCGCGTCGATGAGCATCAGTCGGGCGGCAATGTCGAACTCGTCGTAGAGGCCACGCGTGTCAAAGTCATCGGGGTAGGTGACGAGCAGTCCTTTCACTTCGTCTTCTGCGCCGTTCCAGAGCGCGACAAGCCGAGCGATCTTGTTCTCGATCACCTCCAGCGAGTCCGCCTTGGCAGCCAACAGAGCGTTCACTCGCTCGAAGTCATATGCCTTGGCGACACCGCTGCTGTTGTCGATCCCGAGCGAGTTGTCCTGTTTGGTCCGCTCGCCCGCGAGTCCGCACGTGTGATAAATCTCGTTGATGATCTTGTGGATCGCCGCGAGAATCATTTGGGCCTGCTTGGGGTCCGGTGAGATGTATTGCGGGGCGGCGCCGCCCTCCCCGTCATAGAGGAAGACACGCTTGGTGCCCATCTCGGTCATCTTCGTGTAGCTGTCCTCGCCTGGCAGCATGTTCTGCGCTGGCATGGCGAGCTGGCTGAATGTCTGGTCCTGGATGATCGCGTCGAGGTTCGAGAGGTAGTTGGCCACCGCCCGGTCCAGATACGCGATGTCGTCAATCATCGACGGCGCCACGTAAAGCTCGTCGGTAATCACGTGGTCAGCGAGAATCACCGGCACTTCACCGAGGTTGTGCGCACCCTGCCCGATCTGCACGACCTTTTGCTTCTTGCCCTTGCCCTGCAGCTCGAACAGACGCCACTCGGTCTTGGTCCAGAGCCGAAAGCGCTGCGTGATCTGGCCACTGGAGTCGAGCGGGTTCGCGTCATCGCGCGCCGCTTCCTGCAGCAGTGCCCAATTCAAGGCGCCCGCGTCGTCATAGCTGTAGTCGAGCAACTGGTCGGGGCCGACGATGTAGGCGTAGGTCTGCACGCCCAGCTTCTTTTCATCGGCTTTCGTCTGAGGTGTGGCGCCCGCCGGGTTGTCGATCACGATGGCGATACGACCGCTGCGGGAGGTGCGCGAGGCGATCTGACGCGCCAGGTCTTGAATGCCCAGACCGTTGCGCGTGGCCTTCTGCCAGAACTGCTTCACGCAGTCCGGCGCGTCGTCCACGTTGCGGGTGATCGCCTGCTTGAACAGATACTTGTTCAACAGATCGACGACTTCCTTCGTGTGGTTAAAGCGGTAGGCGCGCGCCTGGCGGTCGTTGAATTCCTTGTCGCCTTCCTTGATGTAGCGAAAGATGTTGGTCGCAAACCACTCGCGCCCGCCCTCGTAGGTCGACTCGAGGAATTGCCAGTGGTTGATGTTCTCTTCGTATTCCGGATGCCGACGGCTGATCAACGCGCGCAGCTTCTTCTGCTCGTCGTCTGGCGGCGTGAGTCCCATGGCGCTCGCGCTATCGACCTCTTTCGGATCGAGAACGCCGGATTCGCCGGTGGTGAAATGCTTGGTGTTGAGCGTCGTTGGCATGGCTTGGATTATTAGTCAATATTGACTGTTATGCAAGTTAAATGGAAAGCCCACCTGTCGCGAGACGGCGAACCGGGAATTCGAGGTCGATGCAGTAGCCCGCGGCGTCCGCGCTGTGCTCGGTGCCGGCGGCTTTATCCACATCCCGGCTGCCCGGCTTGTAGATGGTTTGCTCAAGCGACTTGATGAAGTGCTTGCAGGACTCGTCAATGCGCATGCGAACCGCGCCGTCGGCTGAGCGCAGCATCCGGTTCACCGCATTCACCCGGTCAGCGACAAGCGGCGCCTTGCGGCGGAACTTGATGCGCTTGAATCCCTTCTCGCGCAGGATGTCGAGGTCGGTCTCACCGCGCGCGTGCTGACGCTGGCCGCCCGCCGGGTCGGGGTAGATCACCATCTGCTTCTGGTGGCGCCAGTATTTCTTCTCCAGCGCGTCGGCCGTCTCTTCGGTGTTGGATCCAAACTGCACGATCTCGTCCACCGCCCACAGCTCGCCGTTCTCCTGGAGCTGGAAAATGACCGTGGACATTGGGTCGATGTTGAAGTCCATGCCAACCCAGATCGGCAGGCGCGGGTTGAACGCATACTTGCCGACGTGGATCGCCCGGTCGAACGGGTAGTAGACGCGCCCGCTCATGGTTTCGAACGACGCCTCGAACTCCTGCTTGTAGGACTTGTCGTCCATGTCGCGCTTGGCGGCCTCGAGCTCCCCCGCCGGGATGAAGGGCGAGGTGAACGTCGGGAACTGCCAGGAGGCCCACTCGTTGTTGCGTAGCTTCCCGTTCGCGTCCACATACTGCTCGCCGCGCTGGCCCATCATGTAGACGGTGTGCAGGTAGTTGTAGGCTTTGGGCGTGCCGATGAACATGGCGTGCCCGCCCGTGTCGGCAAGCGTCGGGCGCAGCACCTTCGTCCAGGTCTCCTCGCTCATGTCCTGGAACTCGTCGAGCACCAGGAAGTGAATACCCACACCGCGCAGCGAGTCAGCCTTGTCGGCACCCTTCAGTTCGATGCGGGTGCCGTTACGCAGGTAGATGGTGAGCGAGGTCTCATTGACCTTCTTGATCCACTTCTTCGGGATCGCCTCGAGCAGATCGGTCCACATGATCTGCTTAGCCATCTTGTAGGTGGGCGCCACATACCAAATCTTTCGCCGCTTGATCTGGGCGAATTTGATGAGCAGCACTTTCGAGAGCTGGGTTTTGCCCCAACGGCGCCCGGCCACGACCACGCGAAAGCGGCGCTTGTCCTGAAACACCATCATCTGTTTCGGGTGCAGGCTCAGATTGCTTGCTTTGGCCGCCATTACTCGGTCTCGATAATGTCGTCGTCGAGATCGGCGAGCTCTGCCTCGAGCTCCGCCTGGTCATCGGGCAGCTTCAGGTCGTCGTCTTCCTCGCGCGAGCGCAGCGCCTCGATCTGTTCGGCCGTCAGCTCGCTAATGATCAGTTCCGGCAGACCGTCTTCATCCATCGCGTCTTCGCGATCCAGACCCAGCACCGCCCAGCGCTCTTCACGCGCCTTCTTGAGCACAGTCATCGCGGCGTCGAGCGCCTTCAGGTTGTTCAGTGCGGTGGCAACGGGCCGCCCATCCTGTTTGGCGAGCAGGATCTCGTTCCAGGAGAGCTTGGCCAAGCCCGAGGCCATCTTGTAGTGCTCTTCCTTGGTCTCCTTGATCCGGGCGGCCAGGATGGTGGCGTCGTCGATTGCGGCGGTGGTGACGGCTTCTTTGACGGCGGCCGCGTGTTCAGCCTTCTTCGCGCCGCGCTTGATGCCCTTCTTGTCAAAGTGAGCGGAGAACGCCGAGCGGTGCTTGCCAAAGCGTGCTGCCAGGTCAGCGAGTGTGACTTCGCCCGACTCCCAAAGCGCTTCAGCCTCGGCCCATTGCTTGGGCGTGAGGCGCGCGTGCTTGGTCTTCGGTGCTGCTGCTACAGGTGCCTTCGTCACTACCTAGTCCTTCTCGTTTCAAATCTTCAAAAAAAAGGGCGCAGAGGTGAGCGCCCATTTCGGAGAGAGAAAACGAAAACAGGGCTCCACTGTATCCGCCGCCTTGGCGTTTGTCAACAGTCAGTTCTGACTAATAGTCATGACAAATAATGTGGTAGAGAGCGAGTGCGAGCGCGCATGCTTCTTCGGGCTGCGGGAACGTGCTCAGACGCTCGCCATTCAGCTCGAACGAGCAAACCCACCCGCCCGTATCGCTGGGCAGCGTAGAGACCGGGATTTCGCGTTTTGCGAGCGCGACAAGCGTGAGCACTTCCCGTCCCGCGAAGTCGAGCCCCGGCACCCAGTTGGTTTCGTCCGGCATGCCCTTTTCCCGGTCCCAGCACTTCACGATGCCGTCCTGGATCTCGACGATGAAGCCGAGAGCAGCCGCGATCGATGCGTTGATCTGGGCGGGGCTCACCGTGCCCGTGCCGATCACCCGTGCCGCCGAGCATTGATCAATGTGTTCTTCTTCTTTATTCATTACATAGTTGTTAGAGATATGTATTAGATAAGGGGAGCGGTGTGGGAGCCCAAGTCACTGGGAGCGGACCCAAGTCAGTCCGGCTCGTAGATTTCTTCAGCTTCAGAGACGACATACGCCGGCCCCGCGACCTTTCTCACTGCCACATAGGGCGCACCCGTCGCGGTAATGGAGATGAGCACCCGCAGGCGGCCCCTTCGCTTCTCCTTGCCCTTCTTCTCAATCAGCCCGTGCTTCACCAGCGCGCGGATCGAGAACTGGATCGACGCCTTGGTGGTTTCGTAGTTGATCCGCTCGATGACTTGATCCAGGTCGCACACGCTCCCATCCGGGTTGCCGGCGTTGATCACGGAGAGCAGTTCGATTTGCTTGACGGTCAGGTGCATCAGACGGCTCCCTGGAGCTTGGAGAGGTCAAGGGGCGCGTCCAATGGCTGGTTGTCGAACGCGAGGAGCGGCACACGTGCGGGGAGCTCCCGCGGCGCGCCCAGGTCGGTGTCGTAGTCCGGATTCAGGTAGACGCCATAAAGGGGGCTTGCGAACACCAGTTGCTGGATTTGCTTGAGCAACCAGCTCGGCGACATGGCCTCGATGCGTTCCTTCGCGTCAAAGCGCTTGTTGCCCGACTTTTCGCGGCTCGAATTGCGGTAGTAGAACGCCCGCATCTCCGTCATGCACTTCTCCCGCACGGCAGCAGGCATCGCCTCGAGCTCTTCCATCACGCCCACGTAGTCGGATGGGATCGAGTCGAACCAGCGCCTAAAGAACGCGAGACCCGCTTCGTATTTCTGGCTCGGCCGCGGCTTGACGAACTGCACGCCCGCTTTGGCTGCGAACGGGTTGAACTTGGACATCGAGGACTGGAACTCGACGATGCGGGTGCCCGCCATGCGCATCATGATGTTCTGCATGCGGTAGGCGATCCCGGCGCCCCGATACATGGTGTCGAGCACCAGGCGCGAGTTCGTGCAGGCGTTGTCGTTGATCCAGTTCAGCCGATACTTGTTGATGAGCTTCGTGTCGGTGCCGCCGCGGTTGGGTCGCAGGTGCGTGAAAACCTCGTTGCGGCCCGACGAGATGGCGCTCGAGACCGTCATTACGCCCACGCCGATCGTCTGGTCGCGCAGCACGCACCGGTAGAACTTCGGCCCGAACGGCAGGTTCTCCGCCTTGTAGTGGAGCTCGTGCAGCAGATCCCAGTCCGCCTTGTTGCCGCGCTCGACGAAAATCTCGGGCAGCAGGCTCAGCATGTGGCGCTTGGGGGTCGGGTGCCGCTCGATCAGCAGATCGGCGTTGTCGGTGATGATGGTCATGCCCGCTTCTTTTTCATGAATCGTTTGTAGAACGCGATCGAGGCGGCGATTCCCAGCATGCCGCCGGCAGCGCTCGCCGCGAACGCTGAGAGCGTCCCAGACGCTGCCGCGTGCGCAAAGGTGAACTGACCCACGCTGATGCCAAAGGACGTCACCATGGCCGCGATATAGCGTCCCTGATTGACGTTCTTCGACTGAATCCCGAGCAGAAAGACTGACCCGAAGCTGGTCGCAAACAGGATCAGGAGGGAGAGCGCGCTCATGCGGAGGTCATGCCGGCACCCCACCTGTGGGCGGGAGATCGTCGTCATCGCGCTTTTTCTTTCGCTGCACGGCGACGGCAACGGATCCAAACACGATGATCAGCATCAGCGGGCAGCTCACGGCGAAGCTCAGCTCCATGTCAGAACTCCAGCTTGATCTGGGTTTCGTTCAGGCCAAACGAGGCGAAATACTCGCGCATCGCTTCATCCGTGCGCCCGCCCGTGAAACGCCCGCGCACCAGCTCGTTTTCGATCGTGAGGACTGTCGGCACAGCGCGCACACCAAAGAGCGCGGCCAGCTCCGGCTCAACCGACGCATCGACCACGGCGAGCGTGAAACCCCACTCGTCCGCAAGCGCCGCAAGCTTGGGCTTGAGTGCGCGGCAGGGACCGCACCAGGGCGCCGTGAATGCGACAACGACCGCTTCTTCCTTCGACTTCTCCCGCACGGCGAAGTCGAACGTGTGTTTCGTGGGGTTAATGACCGGCATCTTTGTATCCTTCAGGTATTCAGTGATAGGGCTTTCTTTGCCGCCAGTGCTGCTCGAATGGAGGCGGACATCTTTTCTCGGGTTTCTTGGCTCATGGGGGCGCGTCTTGCACGGGCAGCCCTCAACTTCGCTCGCGTTTCTTCCGAAGCGGCCTTGCCCTTCCGGGATAGGCCGATCTTTGCGCGATGTTCTGCTGTGCGAGGCGGCTTCGGTTGCCCGGTCTTTGCCGCCGACATGCGCGCACGCGTCTCCTCGGTGTGTCGCTTACCCAGTTGAGCGGCGGCCATTCGAGCCAATGTTTCCGCTGTTGCTTTCACGCCGAGCCGGTGATGGGCTGTCGAGCAGATGTTGTATCCAAGCTCTACCGCCCTCGTTTCGTCGAGCCAGCGTTGCTCAGTCGCGAGCAATTCGTCACGGCTCGAGACCAGCTCCACTATTTCGAATTGGAATGCGTCGGCGCCATGCTTCAACCAGGCTCGTTGCAGTCGGCTGTTGCGATGCTTGCCGTGCCCAAGCTGGTTCTTGTGCAGATAAAACCGCTTGTCCATGTCCACCGAACTGCCGACGTAGAACTTGCCGTCAACCGTGTTGGTGATGCGATAGATTCCAATCTTCTTACTCATGCTTAGCACCCCGAATCCCGGTAGCCCTCGGGCGAATAACAGATTTCGATTTTTTCCCTATACCGTTTTTCAATATAGAGAGTTGGGGCTAAGTCCTGACGCAAATCCGTATGGGTGGTGGCAACGAGCAGCGTGGCGCCGGCGGTGCGAGCGACCTTCTGCATGTTGAAAGCGATGTTCTTGGCGGTGTCGCGATCGACGACAGCCATGAATTCGTCCGCTACCCAGACTTGGGCGCGGGACTCGATGAGCTTGGCAAGCCGAAACCGGTAGCGCTGGCCGTCCGAGAGCTCCGTGGGCTTGCGGATATACAGGTAGGCGTCCGAGATGCCCGCAATCGCGAGCAGGCGCAGCGCGTCGTTCGTATCGGTGCCGATCTGGTTGATGAGCGGCTTGTCCTGGAACTCGATCGCGTCGATGTCGCAGACCGAGAGCCCCTCCTCGACCATGAGCTTTTTGAGCTCGCGCAGGACCGTCGATTTGCCCGAGCCGGACTGGCCCGTCACGTAGCAGACGTCGCCCGGGTGAATGTCGATTGGCTGGTTGTCGAAAACGACGAATTCCTTGTCGTCCAGACCCAGGCCGAAGGCTTCCGCGACCTCCAGCACCCGGTCAGTGCGTTCAACCGAGGCGGTGAAGCGTTGGTTGATGGTGTAAGTGGTCATGTCAGATGCCGTGCGCGTTGATAGCGGCCCACCACGCCATTGCCTTGGGGTTGTCCTGCCACACCTGGCAGAGCCCGTGCGCGGTCATCGTGGTGATCTGCTCCTCCTGGTTGTTGTCGTCCAGAAGGTCGAAGTGGTAATGAATGGCGTGGATTACTTCGTGAATGAACGTGTCGGCGAGGTTCTGCGCGTTTTGGCCAGGCGAAATCGCGATGATCTGCTGCACCGGGCACATGAGGCCGTGCCGGTTTGTCGCCTGGGACTCGCCCACGCTCACAAGCTTCACCAGGAAGTTGAAGTTGCCGATCCGAATCGCGCGGGGCATGCCCACATACGGGTCGAACTGCTTCACGACCGTTCGGACTCGTCGAGGAGCGCCAGCAGCATCAGCACGGCCAGCACCTCTGCCGGCTCGAGCTGAAGCTTGTCCCGGCTCAGAAGCCAGCACCCAATCGCTACCAATGACAGCAGTGCCATCACGCACAGGATCGTTATCATTTTGCATATTCAATATTGACTAATGCGAGGGTTAAGCGGAAACCACGGCTTTCGCATGCGCGACAAAGGCGTCGGCACCCGTCAACCCAGTCTGTTCTTCGATCAGCGCCATGAAGCGCGCCACGTGCTTTTCGTCGCGGCCGGTGATTGCCTTGAAGCCCAGCGCCTTATCGAGCTTCACATCGCGCGCATCGGTCGCCTCGAGCTTCTTGGTCGTCTCTGCCGCCTGTTCGCGCACCTCAGCGTCCAAGTCTTCGACGAACGGTGTCTCGTTCACATCGCTCAGGTCCGCCGTCATGAAGTCGAGTTCTTTGGCATCGAAAATGCCTGCGAGGTCAAAGTCGAGCGAGGCGAGTTCTTCCTGCAGAACGCGTGCGTCGATCTCGGAGAGCGCAACCCGGTTATCCGCCAGGCGCAGCGCCCGCGCCTCTTCTTTCGACAGGTCATCGCGAACCACGACCGGAACGTGGGTCTGACCCAGGGAAATGGCCGCCAGCCGCCGGCCGTGACCCGCGATGATCGTGCCATCGGCTTCCACGACGATGGCGGTGTTCCAGCCGAACTGCTCGATGGACGCGGCAATCTTCTTCACTTGCGCGTCGTCATGAGTCTTGGCGTTCAGCTCGTAAGGCTTGAGCCAGTCAACTGGCTTGAGGGTGGGTTTGAATTCGTTCATGCGGCTTCGAGCTCCAGCCAGATCGTGGGTTGGTCTTCTTCGTCGGACTTATCGAGCGCCTGCAGCTTTTGCAGGTCCGCGTCGTATTCGTCTTCCTCGCCGTTGTTTTCATAGTTGGAACCCTCGTCACAGGTCCGGCACTGGAGCGGGTCGTATTCGAGATTCACGCAGGTGCGACAGAAGGAAAATTTCATTTGCCGGATGTGAGCAGGTGAACGAGAGCGGCGCCGGCGTTGCTCAACGAGTCATCCTCGGTGAACCGCTGGGCCTTCATGGTGGCTTCGATGAGGTCCGTGACGGCGCCGACGTCTTCGACAGGCACCTTGAACCGCATGATCTGATGGGTTTGAACCGCGGCTTCCTTGGGTAACGGGCTTGGGGCCGCGTCATCGTCCGGTATATCTAAATCATCCAACGCTATATTCACTGAAGAGAAGATTGAAGCGAAGTCAGCGTCGGTATAGGGCAGGAAGGCTGCGAGGTCATCGGGGCTGCCCATGCCGTCGAGCAGCTCTGCGAGGCGAATCGTGTCGTCGTTGCCGTAGCGAGCGTTGTCGACAAGACCGATCTCTTTGGCGCGCTGATCGTCAATGCGCCCGAGGTTCATGACCGGCACGGTGTCGTGACCAAGTCGGATCGCTGAATCACGGCGGTGTGCGCCACCGAGGATCTCGAGAGTGCCGTCGGCAAGCTCACGCACGATGATGGGCTTGAACATGCCCAGCCGCGCGAGGCTCGCATCGATCTTGGCCTCGTCGTCAGGCGCGACCACGTTGGTATTCCAAACGTTGGGCTTGAGCGACCGGGGGTCTACTTCGATCGACTTGATTTGGGGCTTACCCATATGTGTTCTTTGGCGTAGGAGTAACAGTCAGTATTGACTTATACTTTACGCCAACTAAACCTGGATGGCAAATCAGAAATGGCGACTACGGAAGAAAGCTCTCGGCACCACAAGTTTGTGCATGGGATGGCGGGCGACAATAAGACTTATCGGGCGTGGGTGAACATGAAGGGCCGGTGCTTAAACAGTAAGCATGCCGGCTTCGCCGACTACGGCGGCCGCGGCATCGGGATTTGTGAGCGATGGATGAGTTTCGAGAACTTCCTCGCCGACATGGGCGAGGCGCCGGAAGGCATGACGCTCGACCGGGAGCGCGTCAATGAAGGCTATAAACCTGACAACTGCCGCTGGGCGACGGCAAAGCAGCAAGCGAACAATCGCCGGAACAATATCGTCATTGAACTCGAAGGACGCAGCCAAACTCTTTCCGCGTGGGCTCAAGAATTCAATCTGCCTTTCCCGACCGTCTACGGGCGGTTCGCGAAGGGATACCCGGTCGAAAAGCTCTTCGAGGTTGCTGCGCCGCGCATGACAAGGGAGGGGGTCGCAGAGATTGCCAAGCGCTTCGCGAACCCCAAGCGGCTCGCTGGCTTGAGGGTGATCGCGAAAGAGTTTGGCTGGAACGAGAGCGCGCTTCGCAAACGACTTCAACAACACTTCGAGGAGATCGGCAATGTCTAACGTCACCATTGCTTATAACGCGACCGTTGCGAAGCTCGTTGAAACAGACCGCGCGTTGAAATTGGATATTCAGCGCATCGTGTCCTACAAGGTGTCGGGCGCCGAGAACGTGATGGCGTTCAAGACCGGAGGCTGGGACGGGCGCAGCTCCTTCTTCGACTTCAGGAAAGGCACCTTCCCCGCCGGCTTCGTGCAATACGTGGCTGGCCACCTGCGGCGCGCCGGGCACAACGTGCGCTATGCGGCCAAGGCCGCCCCGCTGCCGCTGGGTCCGGAGAACCCGAAAATCGACAGCTTCCCAGACGATCCGCGCTACGACTATCAGCCGGAGGTGGTCAGTCGGCTGGTCAAGCATCGCCAGATCATTGCCCAGGTCGCAACCGGTGGCGGCAAGTCACGCATCGCTCGCATGGCCTTCGCCCGTATCCGGCGCCCCACCCTGTTTCTCACAACCCGCTCGATCCTCATGTATCAGATGAAGGATGCGTTCGAAGAGATGGGCGTGCAGTGCTCGGTGCTTGGCGACGGGCAGTTTGGGACGGTCACAGTCGGTGCCGACGGTCAAGAACGTCACTCGGTGAAGATGATGAGCGTTGGCATGGTTCAGACGCTCGTTGCGCGCTTGCAAGAACCGTGTCCAGACGATGACGTTGAGAAGCAAAACGAGCAAACGCGCATTCGCAACAAAACGATCGCGCTCTTGGAGAAATTCGAGCTCGTGATCGGCGAGGAAGCGCATGAGGCATCGGGCAACAGCTACTACGACATCCTCAAGCACTGCAAGAACGCGCATTACCGCCTGGCACTGACTGCCACGCCCTTCATGAAGGACGATGAAGAGTCGAACATGCGTCTCATGGCGGCGTTCGGCCCGATCGGGATCAAGATCAGCGAGAAGATGCTGATCGACCGCGGCATCCTCGCGAAACCCCACTTCAAATACGTGGCGCTCGAGCACAAGCCGGCCAAACTGTTCCGGGGCACGACCTGGCAGGCTGCCTACCGCATCGGCATCGTCGACAACGTTGAGCGCAACGCGAAAATTGTGTTCGAGACGCGCCGCGGGGTGGCGCTGGGGCTCCCCGTCATGATTCTCGTGCAGCAGACGCGGCACGGTGAGCTTTTACGGGAGCAACTCGCTGAACGCGGCGTCACGGTCGAGTTCCTGCAGGGCGAGAACAAGCCGAAGGAGCGAAAAGCCGCGCTCAAGCGGCTGGGAAGTGGAGAGACGCAGGTGTTGATCGGCACCACGATTCTGGACGTCGGTGTGGATGTGCCGGCCGTCGGTGTGGTGGTGCTTGCCGGTGGCGGGAAAGCGGAAGTTGCGCTTCGCCAGCGTGTGGGGCGTGGTCTGCGGGCGAAAAAGAAAGGTCCGAACTGCGCGCTCGTCGTGGACTTCGATGATCCGTGGAATTCGCACACGAAAGAGCATGCTCAGGCGCGCCGGTCCATCATTGAGGGCACGCCCGGGTTCGCCGAAAACATCCTGGCCGCGGGCAAAGACTTCGACTTCGTGGGCCTGGGGTTGGCGACGCGCAAGGTGGCGTGAAAGCCATTTTTTTAACCACTGCTTATAGCACTGGCTGTGGTGACTGGCTGTGGTGACGCCGTGCTTACTTTGTGTCATTTCCGTCAGCGAGGAGGCCTTCGAGAATCTTCCGGAGATCGGATGCAACTTCATACCCTTTCGGAATCGCAAATCGGTCCAGAAGCTTATCGTCATGGCCAGCGGCCTTAACCTCACATTTTAGCGCTTTGTGAAGCGTTTTCCCGAGGACAATTTCGGCGGGATTTTCAAGGCTTTCCGTCCAAAGTTCATTCGACGCGGGTGAGCCGCCGTGTTCGTAGAGCAAGCGAATAAACACTTTACGTTTGTCGAAAAAAACTTTTTTTGCCTCCCTGCATTTGAGCGCGGCTTCGCGTATCCATTCACCAGCAATATCAGTAGATACGTTGTATAAGCAGCTCAAGTATTCCGACTCGCAAAAATAGGCTTCAGCATCCGAACGTTCAGTGATCCATACAGCAACACCGTCTTCGGTATAGCGCTGAGCCCACATTTTGCACTCTTTCGACGTCATAAAATCCCGGTCGCGGTGAATGACGACCTTCACGTCAAACGAATCGCCGGACAAAAGACCTTTTAGAAAGGCATTTCCGGGAAGATTGTCTACGCCAAAGCATCGGGAAATCCCCAACTGTCGGTGTAAATGGGGCCACTGGCGCAATATTGCTCTGATCGCGTGATCATTTTCATCTTCAACAAAAAAGAGAATTTTCTTGTCGAGACCGCCCCACCCTAAGAGCGCGCGAATATTGTCGTCCTGTTGCTGAAACACCTGACCTTGCTTGACCCATAAGAGGTTAGCAGTAGGCGAGGCGGCCCTAACTATGTGTGGGCTGTGAGTCGTCAGTATTACCTGGACTTCAAACTCGTTAGCGGCTTTTTCAAGTGCTTCTATCAAACGTTCCTGTTTGTCGGGATGCAAGTGTGCGTCAGGCTCGTCAACAAGTAGCAACTTGGGCCGAAACAAAATCAAATAAGCAAATATTTGCACAACCTGCAGAACGCCGGTCGCTGCTGTCTCCAAAGGCCGCTTGACACCGGAGAGCAAATTGTCGTCGAACGCTGCCTGGATATTGATGTCTTCTCGATCGTTGAAGCTAACCTCGAGCGATACCCCGGGATGAATAATCTGAACGAGTTCGTTCAAGCGCCTGACCCGCTGGATCGCTGGGTCATTATTTGCTTCGCCTGGTTGGCGACTAGCGATATTAAACAAGATGTTTCGCAGAACTCCACCCGCGTTGCCACCAGCCGCTTGTCGACGAAGCAACGGTTGGACAAGAAGTGTCTCCTGCTCCGACAGTCCTGCCAGCCCTGGTATGTAGGCGGTAATTAGTTCTTCTCGTTGTTTGAAGGGGGTGACAGCAGCACCGCCTTCGATGTTTACCGATATGCCTGCGGAGACTCGTGCCGCCCAGATCTTTATGGTTGCAACGGACGGAGATCCGTCGCTTGTAAAAAAATGATTAAAAATCACAGTTGTCGGATCAGAATTTCGATCCGATGAAAGCTCCTTCTTGTGCGCTGTTTTCAGTGGTTCACTCGACGGCGAGTAGTCCAGTCGCTCGAAGGATACGACTTCAGTTTGGACTCCAGGGGGGATATAGCTAGCTGCCCGCGCAGCCCAGTGGATTGCTTGCAGGACGGACGATTTGCCTGAGCCATTTGGCCCTACTAGAATGGTAACCTCAGCGAGAGGCACAGTCAGTCGGTCGATTGCCTTAAAGTTCGAAATTTCGACTGAATCAAGCTTACTCCAGCGTATCTTTTTTCCTGAAGTCAATCCGGCGTCGGGACTAAGACTCGCTATCGCCACGTCCGTTACCGCTACATCGATACCTTTCGTTCTTTGCTCTATCGACCCAATCAGTTCGGCAGTCCTCACAAAAACTCTTTTCTTGCGTATTTCAACTTTCGTTGATCTAGCGCGGCCGTTCGGTGTCTGCCTTGTGAGTATAATTTTTTCGCGATCGTCCGGTATGTGCTCTTTTCTGAAATATTCGAGCAACTTCTGCTTGTCGGCGTCCAAAATGGGCTCTTTCGCGGATGTTTTAACCACACCTGCCAAATGCAGACGATCCAAAAGGCCTTGCGGCGTCATTTTTAGTTCGCTAGCAAATTGTTCGACAGTCGCGCTCGCCATACTGCTTTTCCCGTTTTAGTAGATTTTTTGACCCTCGAAATCACGCCGACAACCTCGAAATTCGGCGTATTCCGCCCGACTGTATATCATTGCAAGCCGATGGCTGCAACGTCGTGCAGACGACAGCGCCATTGCCTAACGCTTGCCTTTTCGGTTTGCCCGGGATGGCGTCGAAGCGGCGTTTGAACAGACCTCTTAGAATGCGCACCGCGGGCATTTTCTTCGTGTAATAAGCAAGCACCTAACTATAATTTACGTGCAAAACACTTTTACACGTTAACCGATTCCATGAGAGACATGACACAAGCACAACCCCATACAGGTTCAGAGACCACCAAACGCTACACCGTGATTCTCGACAAGGCTGCCCAAGCACGTCTGAGCACGATCGCCAAGCAGTTCAAAATCAGCCAGGGCCAGGTGCTTGAAGTGCTGATCGACAAGGCCGACCTGAAGGCGCTTACGCCGGACCTGAACGCACGCCGGGAGGCCAAGACCAGCACCCGCACCACCAAGAGCGCGCTCATTGAAAAGCTCGCCACACTCACGCCTGAGCAGAAGGCGTATCTCGAAAGCCTCAAGTGATCTACAGCCACCAGAAACAACTAAGGCACCCTCGGGTGCCTTTTTTATTACATGTGATCGTGAAGATATCGCAGGAATTTGTTCTGCGGCACCCCAATCGCGCGGGCGCAGTCCGCGTAATTCGGCCCCTCGGTGCCGTCGCGGTTATACATGCCTCGACACCTCCCCTCTAGGCGAACGATCATCTTCTCGCCGGCCGGCTCCCGGGTCGCGCGAAAGGTCGCCATCCCATATTGCACCGGGGCGAAGGTGTCGATGAGGGAGTCGTCGGAGATCCGCACGGCCATGCCGCTATTCTGCTGCACGTAGTTCTTGGTGAGCGTCCACATCTTTTCGCACACGTCGGCACCCGTGCAATCGACCGTTGAGTTCTCCTGGGCCTTCATGAGCACGCTCTCGAGCCTCTCATACGACGCGCGGTTCTCAGCTTCCTGCTGAGCGGTCATGCAGCCTGTCAGTGCGAGCGCCGCGAGCGCGACGGCGATAGTTGTCTTGATCATTGTCTGGTCTCCCTCGAAAAATTTCGACGAGATTATAGACAAATGTAAGCATTGAGTGTTGGCTTGCGTAAGGTTGCCCCGTTACTCCCCACCCGCATTTGCGTCCGGCGCCTTCGCCAATGCGTCCCACGATTTACTCCAAACCTTGAGACACGCGTCGCTTTGAGGATGCTTTGGAGAGTCAATAGGAACGCTCGAAAAGGCGTGAGGCGGATGTCCCGGTCGGTTGCATGAGTTTCTGAATGCGTCTTGGTCCACCTGGTTTGCCGCCAATGTCATATCTGATACATCGGCAAATCCAAAATCGGCATCCCGATAATCGCCTCCTCTGAATGAAGCGCCCGTCAAATTTGCATTCGAAAATGAGGCGTAACGGCAATTACAGGAATACATATCGCTTTTTTTAAAATTGGAACCATTTAGCGCTGCGCTCCACAAGTCGACCCCCACCAATTGCGCATGCTCGAACGATGCTTCCTCAGCGTCTACTGCGCGCAAATTGGTGTCAGCAAGCACAATGCCATGCGCATCAATATCGTGGAGATCTATTCCATGACTCGCTAATGTCTCGAGGGCGAAGCTCTGCCCTTGATTAAATTGCGCTCGATGCTCCTGTTGCAGATAGGTCTGCAACAGGGTCCACGCGGCAATATTGGCTTGATCGCGGCGATCGTGAATAAGGAAAATGAGTGCGATCACGGTGGCGATCGACGCGAGCAGCGTCGTGACGTCCACGAAGAAATGAAAAGTGAGCCAAGCGAAGCGGCGTGTCTTTGGAACTGCCGACGTCGGTTCTACAGCCTTGCGTTCGTCGTTTTGCGGCTCAGCCATGTCAGCGCTCCAGGTCGGATCACAACCAAGTATAGGAAGCGCGGCTGTATAAGGAAGCGCGGACTCGACGCTACTCGACGCCGAACTCGGTCCCCACAAGCGCCTCATAGCGCCCTTCTTCCGCGTCGCGGATTGCTCGACAGAGTTGGTAGAGCGGACCCTGCTTGTTTGCGTCGGCAATCAGGGTGACTGCCTCGAGCGAGATCGTCTCAACAAACAGAGGCGTGCCCGAATCGCGAACGTCGATATCGAAGTGCCATGTCTGCATCCCATCGCGTGAGGTGCCTTTGGAATAAGCGTTCAGACGAGCCAGCATATATGCCTCGTGGGTAAGACCCCAAATTTAACATGGCGACCTGACGGGGACATTTCGTGAATGTGCTGCGGGGCTGCGGCTGTATAAGGAAGCGCGGACCTGGCGGCCTGGCTCTATAAGGGACGGTGTTTGGGGGTGGAAGACGAGGAAGGGAGGGCCATCGAGAACCGCAAAAAGTCTAGGACTTCGACTTTCGCGATCCCGCCCCTAGCGACCGTATGCGCTGAAAATCGCCCGACGTTGCGCGCGTCCGAGTGCAGCGCGTCGTGCTCGATCCCTGCGCTGCTGCTGCGCGCTGTTACGCTCCACAATGCACGCGACGACAGCAACACCCAACGCAGTAGAGAGGATCGCGAGAAGACAGAACAGACCGAAAGACATTGCGCACCCTCCTGAGATAGTCAATTGTGACTGTTATTAAGACTCTAGCACGCCTTACAAAATACGTGCAATGTCTTTTTGCACGTATGCATAAACCGTGCGCTGAAACGTGAAGCCCTGACCGTGAAACGTGCGCGTAACGAGAATGAACATGTTGAGAACCGTTTAGAGAGTGTGTGAGCGGTTTGTGAGCGTCAGACGTGCAATGTGTGTCTGAGCTCTGCGAGACGGTTAGAGAACGTTCTAACCGTCAATTCTGACTGTTACGCAGTAAACATCGAAACGACTTTTTTCGCTGCGTTCGAGTCGGTGAGCGTAATTGAGTCATCTTTGCGCGACTTCACGACATTGCACACATTCAAGAAACGCAACATTTGACGCGTGCTTGACGCTTGCGTGCTGGCGGTAGACGGCTCGCACATTTTGAAGCTGCGCACCGCTTGCGTTTGCATATCTTCGCTAAAGACGACTTTGTTAGAGAGCGACATTTGCGAACCGCGATTCGAGAGCGATTCAAGCTTAATGAGATTCTTGAGAATCGCTTGCGTGTAACCGTCAAACACGGACGACATACCGCACGCGAGAGCAAACACAGCTTTACGGACTTTCTGTGCCGCGTAGATTGCCACATAGTCGTGCGCTTTGTTGTCGACCACTGCGAAGCTCTTGGCGAGCGCAACAAAGTCCACTTCTAACTCGATGCACTTTTCAAGTGCGATCAGCGCGTTACGACCGGAGAGCGCGTTTTTCTCGGCAAGCATGTTCTTTTTGAAGTTGTCAGACGGTGCGTTATCGATGCGCGTTTGAATCGCAGCAAGCAGCATGCTTTGCGCTGCTTCTGCTTTCTCTGCGCTCGTGACGTTTGCGACCGTCGCAGCTTCGACGGTGGACTCTACTGCGAGCGTTTCAACGACTTGCGTTTCGACTTGCGACAGACCGTCAACCGGCGCGCTTGCTTTCTTGTTACGTGCTGCGCGCTTCGTTGCCTTAACTGCGTTCGTTGCGTTAGCTTGTGCGTTCATTTTCGTTTTCTCTTTAAGTGTGTGTTAGTCAGTTTTGACTGTATGTCTCGTTGCAACGTTGCAGCGAGTAAGACGAATTATGAAGAGTCTTTTTCAGACGTGCAAGCGCGTTTTGCACGTTTTTTCGTTTTCTTTTTTTGCATGTGTTTTTGTTGTATCGGCGCGGGTCCGCTTGACGGGCGCGACGGGGAGCGTTAGACGCGAGGCAGGCTGAGGATGATCCTCATCTCCGAGCACCCTAGGGCGGCGAGCGGATCAGTAGGCGATCGGCCTAGGTCGATTCCCGAGGGTGGTGCTCAAAACTCCCTAAGTGTGTCGGCGGCAGCTCCCGTTTTGGACCCCAAGGCGCTCGCCCGTAGCCGTCGTCCTTGGGTGACGCCTAGGCGAGCCCCTTGGCCACTGCCCTGCCCTCCGTGGTGCTCTGCCGAGGGCAATGCCCTAGGCTTCTGGCCAAGGCTGCGTGCGTCAATCCCACTGGGGTGTCGGCGGGCTCTCCCGTTCTCCGACACCCTGGTCCCACCCGCAACCCTCAATACATCTCCATCATGCCCACGCGCCCGTTGGAGCGGATCTGACGGCGCAGGTGACGGATCTCGGCCTCTTCCTGCTCTTCCTCGAGCCACTCGATCAACTGATACGGGCGCATCGCCTTGAACTGCTCCTTCTCCGGTGCAGCAGCTTGGGTGGACGGTTCAAAGGCGCGGTGAATGGTCTTCATGGTCGTTCTCTTCAGTGGTGGTTATGTGTGCGTCAGTTTTGACTGTTTATCAGCTTACAGCTTGAGCTCAGGCGGCGTGGTGGGTAGACGCTTGGGCTTCGCGCTCCGCGTGAGCCACAGGGTGACGTCGATCACCTTGAGCCACCCGTAGGTGACGGCAAACGCTGCGATCAGGACGATGACGAGGGCGGCTGCCCATTCGAGGTGTTCTTGGTTCACAGCTTCACTCCGAAGAGGTAGCTCACCTGGTTGCGGCAGCTCTGCTCATCCTGGCTTGCGAGTGAGAACACGACCTGCTCCGGTGCGCGGCTCGGGATCTCCTTGCCGGCCAGAAAGAGCGCCTCCACGCCGTCGGCCTTTCGCACGGCCTGGATGTCGAGGCCGGTGTGCCAGGCCATCACGGCCTGAGCGTTGGGAACCGTTGTCAGGTGCTGCATGTCCTGGCGGCTATACACCGACTGGCGGCTCCAGGCGTGGTCAGCGGGAACGTCGTAGGGCTTGGTCATTTCAATGGCCTTCGTGATGAGGGTGGTGAGCTTTTTCATGATGCTGTTCCGGTAGCGCTGCACGTCGCAGCAATTACATTATTCAGTTTTGACTAAGGCGTTGTGGTGGGCATCGGCTCGGGCTTTCTCCTCTCCACCGGCCTAGGCCGAACCCCTCGGCACCGCCCTATAAGATGGGTTTTCCCTCGGGTGACGGCCAACCTTATAGGGCACTGGCCACGGCTCTTACACCAAGGACAAAACCCTATATACAGGCCAGGCCCGTGGGAAAATCCCGTGGGTGTGTCGGCCGCGGCTCCCGTTTGGGGCTACGCCTAGGGCGTTTGGATCTTGGGTCTCGCGCACACGCGCCTTATACCTACTACAGCTACAATTCGACTAATGAAGGGGTTGGGGTGAAGCTCAGCGCAGATGTATGGAAGCAATCGATCATCAGTAGCTGGACTATTAACCCCGGAAGCCCCAAACCGTCTCCAGTCTTTCGACCGTCACCCCTATCTCGCTACGTTCATGCCCAACGATCTGTTCATTGGACAACCGGCCCCCTTCAATGCCGGGATCACTTCGAGCCTGTTTGCTTCCCGACAACCCAGGCAGGGGTCTCATAGTCTTGGGGCGGGGAGTGCCCGTGCAACGGGAAGAATAATAGTCAGTAATGACTGGTGGCGTCAAGACTGTTTGGGAGGCAAATGTAAGAGTTGAGCGGCGCGGGACATTTTTCGTCGCTCCATAGCTGTCCCCCACCCGGGAACTGCGCTACCGGGTATTCTCCATTCACGATCTCTGCTCGAGGATGTCATGAACGTCGCTCTGCTACTTGTTACCTGCGGTCTATTCGTTCTGGTCGCAAGTCAGTGGATCACCTTTTCCACCGGGTGGACTTTTGGCGATAGGCCGGCTCGGCCCTCCGTGCATCCCCAGATCGTGATCTCGCTAGTCGTGTTGGCGGCAGCCCTCTACATCATCGTGTTTAAGGCGGATGCCAGTGACGCTACCCAGAAGTGGGCTATCGGCGCGGTCGGGACTCTGCTCGGCTTCTGGCTGAAACGCTCCTAGCTGCTAACAGCTTGCTCACCGACATGAACGACAGTTACTTTTCATCGCTCCACCTTTTCCTTGCCGGACTTGCGTCTTCCCATGTGCAGTTAGTCAGGGATGCGTCGTCCATCTTCTCATTGGGCATTTTCTTCATCACCCATTGGATTCTCACGAGAATATTGAAGACCCCCGCTTGGGTGGCCGACACGACCGTCTTGTGGGGGGCGGCTTTTGGCCTAGGACTGTTCCATAGCCCGCTCCAGCACGGACAGATACTGACATTTGACAGTTGGAGTAGTAGCCCCAGCGTGCGCATGCTGTGTGTGCTCATCTTCTCGTCAGGTATGAGCGTTTTTTGGGCCGCCCGAACTATCGTTGCCGGTCTAAGTCCCGCAAAGCCGGAAGTGGAGCCCGTCCCGATCCCAGCAGTGCTGTTTCAGGTTCTTTGCCTCACTTTCATGTTTGCTTGTATCTATTCTTTCCTCGGCATAAACGGTCCTGCGAATGAATGCAGTCCAGTCTGCCATGATCTTCCGACGTCCCTCTACTTCAGCATCATGACCTTGACCACGGTCGGCTATGGCGATTTCACCCCTACCCCGCTCGCGCGGCCTGTCGCGGCGGTCCAAGCACTTTCTGGTTACTTGATTTTGGCGTTGATGATTGCCGTCATAACGGAACGTCTGAAACAACGGAAGAACTGACGCGTTTAGAGACGTTTTGAGCGGTCGGCCGGTTTAGACGTCTGCGAGTTCATCTGATCATTGGAGGGCGGTTTGCAGAGCGTTTTGATGCGCCCCTGACGCACTTCGTCTAGTTCGGTTCTGATGCGGTTTGCTAACTCGACGGGCCTGATAGTTGACTTATAGTTCTGTCGCCCACGGCCTCGCCCTATAAGAGGCATTTACGCCTTTTAAATCAAACATTTACATCACGCTTTTCGAATGGCTGCTTTTACCGCCTAACTAGACGCGTTTGGGAGGCTATATACTGTTCATCCATACAGTATTTCAGGGGTGCGCCATGCCCAAACAGCTACCCCAATTCAGCCCGGTTGATGTCAAAGAGATGCGCCGGTTCTGGAAGCAATACCGCGGCAACCCGGACGTCGAACGCCTTCTCCTCGAGATCCAATACAACCGCAACGTGATTCACGAAATCGAGGTGTATTTCACCTCCATCCTCAAGGCATGGAAGGAAGAGAACCTCGGCAACCTGGTCGCGATTGAGAAAACGCGGGTGCTCCTGATTGAGCAGCATTCGCGTTTCGGGGCACTGCAAGGGCTCGCGGTCCCGACTAACAAGCGGGACGACGATCAAGAACCGGCGCTCGTTGATTGATCGACCGACCCACTATCGACGGCGCGCTCCACGCGTTCTAGCTATAAGAAAGGCCCGGACGAGCCGGGCCTTTATTTGACAATCGCGCAAAATGCGCTATATGTGCTAATGTGAACTCAGAACATGAGAACACTGAGCACGTTCGACCAGCTCGGATCTTAGCCTTTAGAAACGAAAGCCAAGATCAGGTGCGCACCGCCTAAACACAGAAAGTGCGCGGCGAACAGAACGTTCGCCCAGAACAGATGGTTTTGCATTTTTGTCCTCAGACAAAAGTGTGAAGGAAGGAAGGTCGACTTACTTTCCGCCAAGATTGATCAGTCGACATTCCTAGTTTGGCCAAAGGCCACCTCGTTTCGGGGTGGCTTTTGTTTTTTGGCAACGCTTCATTGCCAAAAACTATCCTAAACCTATTCGAATCTTTTTTCATGCAAATGCGTTGTTGATTTGCTTCGAAGTATTCCGGGCTTGGGGAAATCCTTTCCTTGCTGGGTAAGGCTTCCGCAGACACGACACCGATAATTCGGTGATCCTCTGGTATCACCCGCTCTTTCGATGCACATGCGGTATGTCGGTCTCCGCACTAAGCCCATTCATTCGATAGTTCAAAGTTTTACACCTTTCGGAGTAGTCCCGCCGGAGGAGCGACATGGAGTCGCGCCCTTCCATCGGGCAAATGGGCGGCACGACGCCCATTCCCTAATCTTGCAGTCGATTCCCCCCACCAAACGCAAACTCAATCGACAGGCAAGCTCCATGACTGCCGCACGCAAATCTCAAGCCACCCAAGGCGTCCACGACACCTCGACCGCCGACCCGCACGCCTGGCGCGTGCTGTGGTCGAGCACCTTCGCTTTCACCATCTGCTTTGCGATCTAGCTGATGTCGCGATTCTCGGTATTCCGCTGAAGACTCAGCTAGGTCTCTCCGATACCGAATTCGGCCTGATCGCCGCTGTCGGGCTCGCTTGCCCGTGTCCCGCTCGGCATCTGCACCGCCCGCTTTGGCGGGCAAAACCCTGTCAAGGGGCACCGAGTTCTGATCTGACGTCCTGTCAGCCGCGCACTCATGTGAGTAGCGCACGATATTGTCCAGACAATACGTCCCGGCCATCTGGGCTGCCGAGTGCTGATCCTACGAGCCGACATTTATCTATCAGGCTTTCTATAGCGTGCCGCGTAAGCCCTCGGCTAAAGACGCGAGCGGACCCCAGCAATGCGGCGTGATGCTACCGATCATGAAATCCGAAATCTCTTGAGGAAACGCGCCGTAAAGGGCACCCGCGGCGAGCAAGACAACGCCGAACATTGACAAATCTAGCCCACCAGTAGCGGTTGCCTCTAGCTTTTTGCCCATTGCTTCATAGGCGGTATGTCGATCAGATCGCTCTTTTTCGACCGTGATATTAATCTGCTGGATCCTTTCCGTTATATCGACGTGGTTTTCCACAACAGTCGCTTGCAACCGAGTTACGAGCTTTTCTAGCTCCGCCACCCGCCCTTCGATGGTGGGTGCCGGCGCTATGCCGACGTAGCCGACGCCCGAAGCCGTAGCTCGCGCCTGAACTCCATGCAATTCGATGGTGACTCCGGGAGCCTTCTTTATGATCCGTAAGAAACGGAGCAATTGCTTGATGGCTGCATATAGATCCGTTTTAGCCCAAAGAACGGAACGGCTAAGCAATGACCGTTGCCCGAACTGCTTACGGGTGTCCGCCACACCCTGCACGACGATCCAAAGCCCGCAGAATTGCAGTGCAAAGCTGCTGCTGCGGATAGAGCGTTCCGACCATTGCCAGCACCACGGTGTGACAATCGCGAACACGAGCAGACCCGCGCAGGCGAACAAATAAGCGCGCCCCGCCCATATGAGCGCCCGTGCGCGTGCAAGCGGTTTAATCTGAGACGCTGCCATTAATCACGCTTTTCCAATTGGTATGGAACGGCAGTTTGCCACGATCAGGCTTTCGCAGTTTCATCTTCACCTGTAGGCTTGACTCAGCAACCACACTCGGAACAATCGCTTAACGGGAGGCGGTTATGGACTGGACAGCGGTTAGTCTCGTGGTGTCGATTGTCGGAGTGGCGGTTTTATTTCTCTCTGGCTGGTATTTCTCGATCCAAGAAAAGGACAGGAGGTTCCAAGAAAAGGGTAAAGCGTTGGAAGATGTCAAGCCTGATGATCCTGAGGCTGAGACATTCATATTTAATGAGCTTGAAGAGGAGGACCGGATCGACCAATACGTCCGGTTGAACACCCTGAGTAGGAAGCCCGGCATTGATCTGAGACCGATGATGCAAGGCTTACTCACGGTGGTGATCCTGATCGCCGCGCTTTACGTGGTTGTGGTCAAAGCAGACTCTGACCAAGGCCAAAAAGATTGGGCCTACGGTGCGCTCGGCTCATTGGTGGGCTACTGGCTAAAGCGCTAGCGACAGGTCATTGTTTCCCGGCTATTGGCTCGTTGAACGCCGGCTCATCGTTACCTACCTTGTTCACGCCTTTACTCACACGAAACCAGTGAAACGCCTCGATCGGCGTGGAGACGGTGTTCGCCAGGTGGTTTGCCTCCTCGAATGTAGTCTCAGGGTCCAGCCACTGCTTCGCTTCCTCGGCATTCAGCACAAGCGGACGCCGGTCGTGGATGTCGAGCATGCCGGCGTCCGAGGCATCCGTCACGATCACGAAGCCGTCGCCATCGTGATGTTCGCCGCCGGGCGGAATAGTCGAGAGACCAGCGAAGAACAGCGGCTTGCCATCTATCGGCTGGATGAAATACGGTTGCTTGGCGCCCTCCTCGAGCACCCATTCATACCAGCCGTCTGCCGGCACGATTAAGCGGCCGCTCTTCCACATGCGCTTCCAGGTTGAGGTGCCCGCCTTGTCCAGCCGGGCGTTGATCATCATGGGCACTTTTCGCGCGACAGCCCACGCCGGCCGATAGCCCCAATGCTCCAGCCTCGGCCCGTCAGGGAAGATCACGGGTTGTTTGGTGCCGGGCGCCACGTTCCAGCTTGGGCGGAAGAGATCGTCCGGATACACGGCGTCGGGCATGAGCGGGACCACGTATTCAAGACCCGGCCGTGCGCGGGAGACGCGACCACACATAAAACACCCCGATTTCGATTGAAGACTCAATCTTAGGCGCAAGAAAAACGCCCGGGGTTGCCGGGCGCTCGTTACTGATCACTGACCAACGGCCTTGATTATTTGGCGTAGTGGTAGCGGCATTGGGCCACTTCGATAAAATCGCCGCGCGCGGCATAGACGAGTCGGTGTTCATCATTGATCCGTCGTGACCACCAACCCTTAAAGTTGCCTCGTAAGCCCTCGGGCTTGCCCAAGCCTTTGAAGGGATCGCGCTGGCATTCTTTGAGGAGCTCAGTCAGCCGTTTCGTAATCGAGGGATCTTGCTCAAGCCAATAAAGAAAATCATCCCAGGCCTTTGGGGAAAACAGGATTCCTCGCGCCATTATTTTGACGTCGCCTTTTCTTTGTTGATGCGAGTTGTCGGCTCTGCCGGCACGAGTCCGGAAGTCAACTTTGAGAGCAGGATGTCAGGCTCATAAACCAGAGTATTCACTATCGCTGCTCGCCGATCTTGCCGGCTATCAGATGTTTCTGGGACGGGCTCAAGTAGTGACGGCAAGACTTGACCGACGACCAGATAGCGGAAGTGATCAAGGTCATCGGAAGTGAGCCCTTGAGGCGAATCGACGGTTTTTTCCGCCCATGCGAGTAGCTTAGAATAGATTCGAGCGTCCTTCGGTATCACCCCACGCGGTGTCTCGTCCTCGACCGTAACCTTGACAATTTCAGCTTCGTCCGGTTGAACTTCGTCCGGGGCGTCGAACGGTGCCCCGCCGGCACTGTGATTTAGCCAGCCGATACTCTCCGCAAGGTCCTCGGCATTTTCGTCGCTCTTCAGCAGATACGCGGTTTCGCTCACGCTTTCGTAATCCTCGAGTGGAACCATGACGAAGCGGCGTCCGTCCTCCTGTTCGATGACGTCAAAGGGCTCGTCGCCGATCAGCATCTGAACTTTACCTATAAACGAAATCGCCATATCTGCCCCCTGTATCACCATGATACTACGCGGCTTTTCTGAACCGAGAGTAATCGAAGTCCGCCACGATGCGCTCGCCGAACCGGGCGTGCTCTGAACGATCTGCAAACGCTTCTTCTGGCTCGCGTAGCCGGTGGGCGCGCTAAGCGCCGCAATCACTTGGTCACGGGGGATCATCTCTATCTCCTAGTAGATCAAATGGGTGGATGCAAGAAGTTGCTGGAAATGTGCAACTTCTTGCACGTTTGTCTACCTACAGGTCAGTGGGCCGGTGCTGCCGGCGGGTTCTTGCTGACGCCGTTGCGAAGATGGCGGCCAGCAGGTTTTTCACACCCTCAGCCAGTTCAGCCTCGCTGCTACCGCGAACCACAAACACGCCCTGCGGAACGAAGCTGGCGTCGGGCTGCGCTGCCATTTCCTTGAGTTCCTGGAAACCCTGCTCGTCGCGGCCCTCCTTCCACGACGCCATGAATTCCTCGCGAGTCTTGCTGGGCTGTTCATCCGTGTGGGGCGGGTATTTCACCGCCGCGACCCGGTTGAACGATTCGAGGATGGCCGGCCGAACGTCCCTGCCCAATGCTGCGAAGATAGCCACGCCTTCCAGCAGCGTTTCCATTCCCTGCTCGATCGCGTCGGATGCGTCGGTCGTGAGCGACTCGGCAATCAGACAGGCGATCTTTTCGTTGTTGGCGGCTTGCGACTGGATCGCGCGAATCGCTTCGCTCGGGGCGCCGATCCGCTGCATCAACTGGACACGCGACTCCCAGCGTGCGGTTTCGGCTGCGGTTGCCATCAGAGCGGCGAGAATGTTTTCGGTTTTCATGTGTGAAGCTCCTCTTGTTGTGCGCTTTGTCGCGCGGTTTCGATATGTGTATTGTCTCGACTGAATCGAGGGGTTAGTTGCTGGGTGCTGCGGTGCCCGACGATGTTCCCGGTTGACCGTGCGCGACGTGCGCGACTGGATCGAACAGAGTGATTTCTGGGTTCGCGCGGCCGATCAGGCGATGGCAGTCCGAGCAGTAGTAGGCATAGGTGTAGCGGTTCCACCACTTCACGTCCTCGCCAGTCTCCGTGCAGGCCGTTCGGTTGCACTTGCCGCCAAAGTGGCCCTTGATCGCTTCAGATTGCTCCGGGGCGTAGGTCGGTGGCCGGCGCGGTGCCAGGCGCAAATTGTTGCGGGTCACGCGCTGCGTGGCGGTGAACTGCAGATTCAGGCGTTCGCGTTTGGTCAGGTGCATGTCAGCCCTCTTCGCCCGAATGTGCGGCCGCGTCCTCGAACTGCTGTTCGATCCAGACCCAGTAACCAAGCGCCGTGTGTTCCAGCGCGACCGCCTCACGCCAGGTGGACCGGGTGTAGACGGGGTGTTCGCCATCGCCGTTGGGGCTGTGCTTGGCTTGGAGGGCGTCGGCGGTGAGGTTCTCGTCCTCGTCCCATTCCGGGGTGTCGTCCTCGCGCAGCACGCACTCGGCTTTCGGCCACTCCTCGCCATCCTCATCGACGACAATGGCCGTCTCCTCGCCGTTGACGAACGTGGTGCGGTTGGTCTGACTGTCCCAATCCACGTCGCTTCCACCTGCGTAGATCGGCTCGCCGTTTTCTTCCCAGCCCGAAATGTTGGCGACCGCCTTCACGGTATCGGCCGTGCCGATGATCTTTAAGCCATTGGGTGCGTAAAACTGTTTCATCGAATCTCTCCTCAGATCAAGGCAAGGACGCGGCGCTTGAATTCCTCGTGCGCGTTGCCGTAACCGTTCGTGGACGGGCCATATACCGCGCTGTCGTAGTGCTTCATTTCGGCAGGATCTTGCGGCGTGGTGACGGTGGTGACGCTGTGATAGGCAAGTGCGCCGCAGTCAAAGCCGACTTCGAGGCGCACCGTCTTGCGCACGGCGTTGTTGGTGAATTCCTTGAAAACCTGTGCCATCTGTGGGCTCGCTTCTCTGTTGTTTTCGACAGATTTATTATCTTGCAACGGTGCAGGAACGTATGCGGCTATCATACTCAATACTGACTGTTATTCGCAATAGCCTTCGATGCAATATTTTCGAAAAAACGCGCACTTTCCCACTACTAGCGCGCTACATTGGTCAGCGCTGGTGTGCGGTAGGTGCTGCTCACACGTAGCTCAGCACTGACTGACACTCCGATCACAGGCCAGCGACCCCATTAAAGGAGCCTTCACCCGTGGCCGTTAACAGGCTGTGGCATCTTGAACGAGCTAACGAGGAGCGAATTATGAAATTTGACGCAGTCTACGCAGCAGGCCCAATCGACTGGGAGTGGGAATTGAGCCCATCGGTCGAAAAATTGAAGGCGCTTGTTGCGGAGCGTGAGAAGAGCAATCCAATGTATCAATATGGCGGACTGTCGGCGGATGGTCTGATGGATCTCTTCGAACACGCAAAGACGGACGCGACCGCGGCCGGCTGGGAAGGAGATTTCGCCTTGGGTCCGATCGTGTTCACCCTGCCCGATCCTGATAGCAATAGTTTCGCTATTGGCTTCGCGTGGAAGCAGAGCAATAATGGCTCAACGTTCGTTATGTCGCCGTTCGAGCTGCCGTGGCTGAGCGACTATCGAGAAGGGAATTAGACCGACCGGCCCAACGCACCTCATGGCAGATTGGCACTATTACAAGGCGCCGGCGTCAACGGTTCAGCTCTTGGGCCCCCTTGACAGGCCGCAGTGGCCAAATCGAGCGCGTCTCGCGTATCCGTTCGCCCGCTCGGCAGCGGTGGCTTTAAGGGTATCGTTCAACGATCCCACGGAGCCGGTCGTAGACCTTCCTGATTTGTTTGAGCTAGCGATCTGTTTCTATGTCCTTTTGCCGCTCGGGGACTATTTGGTCATCTCGGACAGACCCGTTTCCGCCTTGGCGTCGTATCGACTGAATTAAAAAAAGGGGCGCCAAAGCGCCCCAAAAACAACACACACTTCGGAGGTAAAACAGCACAAAGCGCTACCTCCAACGCCTTAATTTTTTCCTACCAGGTGGCACCCTGCGCCACCGTGCTCGGCCGATTCGAACCCTTCGCCGCGATCGGCTCGGGCTTCAGGAAGCTTGGCGCCACTCTCCACTTGAGCGTCGGCATCCGCTTTCCATCGGGCCCAACCTCCGTGCAGTTCACGGTCTTGACGTTGATCTTGTCCACGAACACCGTCACGTTGCGGCCATCCCTTGAGACAAAAGTCGCCTTCTGGCCGATCCGCAGCTTGGAGCCCGCCTCGAACTGCGTTTGCGACTGGCGCTGGCGCAGCAGGCTGACGATGTGGGTGTTCATTTGGCGCAGCGTGTCGGTGCTCAGACTATTCAGCTTCGACAGATCCATCATTTCCTCGTTTCAAGTGGGTCAATAGGAGAAGCGCACGCATCGCATGCGCTTGTCGTAGTGGAGGGGCTCAGCGCCCCTCGCCCCGATTACAGACCGAGTTCAGCCTTCGCCTTTGCGAGCAGCAGCGAGTCCTCGTTCGCGACCATGCGGCCCTTCTCCTTGCGAGTCACTTTGAGCGCAGGCAGCAGCATGAACATTTGATTTGCCTGAGATGCCGCGGTGCCAGGGCTATAAGGCTTGGCGAGCAGGTTCGTCTGCAGGTTGCCCTTCGCGCCCGATGTGATCTCCCCATCGCGCACCAACACCTCGAACGTGCGCTTCATCACCTCATTGAGCGAACCGCCGTTCTTCAGCCAACCGAAGAGGATGGTGGCTTTCTCGCCCACCTTCTTGGCCAGCCCGTCGATCTCGGCCAGCACCACATCCTGCTTTGCCTTCAGCGCTTCCTCATCCAGCTCCGCGTCCGCGAGTTCGAGAATCAGGAACTCGCTCGCTTTCTCGCCCAGCTTGGCGACCACCTTTTGCGACTTGGACAGCGGCGGCCCCTGGCGCACTGCGGCTTTCGGCTTGCCCTTCGCCTTCGGCGCGTCGGTTTCGGCTTCGACCGTGGCTGCGCCCTCAGTCGTTTCGTCGCTGGGCTTGTCAGCGGCGCTCACCGCTGCAGTGGTGCTCGCTTCGGCGTAGGCGGCTTGCGTGGCTTCTTGCAGGGCGGTGGCTGCTGCGACCTCATCCAGCGTCGCTTCGTCGTGCGCTTCGGCTTCGAGTGCGGGCTCGGCGACCTCTTCGGCTGCGGGCGCAGCGGCCGCTTCGACTTCGGGCTCGACCGCGGCCTCGTCGCCGACCGACTCTTCGATGATTTCGTCGGGTGCGCCGGCCTCGACTTCGGTTTCAACGCCCAGTTCCAGCATCAGGTCATTCAGGACGGCGTTCTCGTCCACATTGTTCGATTCGATTGCGAGGGTGGTGCTCATGTTGACTTTGCGTGCCATTTTGTTTCTCCGAAAAGTTAGTGGTGTGTTATCGCAGCAGTTCTAGTTTGAACCGCGATTCGAGGACAGTGAACAGTGATCGCTGAATCCCCCGAACCGCTTCTCTCTTGCTGTATCGCGTTGCTTGCTGCGATGTATGAATATTAAAAACTGACTGTTGGAGTGTCTGCGGGAACCGGCGCGGGAGAATAGGCGGTTTTCGCTGATTACGAATGCGTGGCGCGGGTGCGCGCGAATAGCACGGCGCGTAAGGGAAGTGCCGGTTGGTGACGGGTATCGGCGATGGAAATGGCTAGGCGCTGGGCCAGGTGCAGGAGGGGTGGCGACGACCTAGGCCGGCGCGGGAGTGGCAAGGAGGTGGTGAGGGAGTGGCGCGGCCCATGCACCCTAGTCCCGTGGGGTGTCGCCTAGGGCTAAAAGGCTGCGTGTGTGAAAAATCGGTATCACGTGTCGGCCGCCTCTCCCGTTTTAAACGATTGCATACCCATCTGGATCATCTAATGTTGAGGGAAATAACCCCGGCGGAGATTGTCATGGCTGATGTAGCAAACTGCATAAATGTGCAGATTTCGCAAAACAACCCGGACGGGATAACTCAATGGTCGTCAGAGCCTCCCGACGACGGTCCCGGTATTCAGCTCGTCTTCCTCAACCTCGTTCTTCCCCACGACCTAAGCCGGCCAAGTTGGGACTGGACAACAATTATTAGCAACCTGACGGTCCAAACCGTCGTAATAGGAAACGTCGTTGGATTGCAATGGACCGCTAACTATGGCGGCTCCGCAGTCCAAGACGTGAATGGCGGATACATCGGCTGGTGGCTCGTGTTGAAATCCGGCCAGCAAACTTGGCCCCCAGGTAATCCAACAGAGCTCAAGGGCGGCTTTCCGCGTCAATGTGGCCGCGATGGTGCCGGCAGCGTGCTTTTAAGAATGTCGACTAACATCCTGCAACCTCCGCCTGACCCCTACGACTTTTTCAGAAACTGTAGCGAGGCCACCTTGAATATCCGATGGCCTACGGTCATAGGCCGTTGCTGATCACCAGGCGCCGATATCGTCGTCGACGGCTGTGGTCGGGCGATTTGGATCTGGTGGCGCTTCCGGCACGAGGGTATTGCCCTCCTCCACCAGCTCGTCCTCGCCGGTCACGCCGTTCGTCTCGACGTGGCTCTCGGTCCAGCGCGTGAGAAACGCCGTGTAAGCCTTGAGCGCCGTCGCCTCATCGGGGAAAGTCTTGCCATCCTCGATCGGGTCCGCGCGCAACACGCCATCGCTGCCGT